>Ga0326728_10011213_pt1 | contig 20585 bp, 19 predicted proteins | sample MB3enrmetagenome_FD_207602 | JGI IMG/M metagenome (GOLD analysis project Ga0326728, IMG submission 207602) | Lab enriched peat soil microbial communities from McLean, Ithaca, NY, United States - MB31MN | ecosystem: Environmental > Terrestrial > Soil > Wetlands > Peat | place: USA: New York... | reverse complement strand
CGCGCCAGACCGGCCGCGATGAAGCGGAGCGCCAGCTTATCGCGGGTCAGATTGCCATCGGCGCGCTGCGCTATTTCATGCTCAAGTTCACGCGCAATTCGGTGATCGCCTTCGACTTCAAGGATGCCCTGAGCTTTGAGGGCGAGACCGGGCCTTACATCCAGTACGCCGTGGTGCGGGCAAAGAACATCTTCCGCAAGGCGGGGACGAGCCCCGAAGCGGTGTTAGCGGAGTTAGCGGTGTTACCCGGCATTGCCGCCTATCTCGAAGGCGAGTCGGCCCAGGACATATGGGCGCTGTGGCTGCGCGCCGCCCGCCGCACACTGGTACTGGAGCAGTCGATTGCCGCCTCCGAACCCGCCTTTCTGGCCAAGCACGCCTTCCAGTTAGCCCAGGAGTTCAACAACTTCTATCACCGGCATCATATCCTTAGCGAAGAAGACCCCGCGCGCAAGACGTTTCTGCTGGCGACCGCCGCGGTTGCGCTCCGCGAACTTATCGAAGTTTTGAGCTGGCTGGGCATAGAGAGTCCGGAGGCGATGTAGAGCGAGGCGGCGTCATGAAGTCAGGCACGGCGATCATCATCGGAGCGGGCCCGGCCGGACTTACCGCGGCTATCGAGTTACAGCGGCGCTCGGGCATCAAGCCCATTGTGCTCGAGGCCGGCCAGCAGGCTGGCGGCATCTCGCGGACCATCCGCTACAAGGGCAACCGCATGGATATTGGCGGCCATCGCTTCTTCTCGAAGTCGGACCGGGTGATGCGCTGGTGGCTTGACCTGATGCCAGTTGAGGCCGGCTCGGGCCAGGCCGGCGAACTGCGCTATCAGGGGCAGCAGTGCGACCTTCCTGAAGCGGCTTCGGCCAGCGATCCTCAAAGCGAAGACCTGGTCATGCTGGTCCGCCAGCGCAAGAGCCGCATTTATTTTTTGCGCCGCTTCTTTGACTATCCCATCAGCCTGACCGCGGCAACCTTTCGCAACATGGGCCTGGTCCGCACCCTCCGTTGCGGCGTCAGTTATATGCGCTCGGCGCTGTTTCCCCGGAGCGAGGAGCGATCGCTCGAGGATTTCATCGTCAACCGGTTCGGCAAGCAGCTCTACCTTACCTTTTTCAAGTCGTATACCGAAAAGGTGTGGGGCGTGCCTTGCCATGAGATCAGCGCCGAATGGGGCGCGCAGCGGATCAAGGGACTCTCGCTGAAGGGCGTCGTAACTCATTTTTTTAGGAAGACCTTTGCTCCGAGGCAGTCCGGAGACCTTGCGCAAAAGAAGACCGAGACCTCGCTGATCGAGAAGTTTCTCTATCCCAAGTTAGGCCCCGGTCAGCTTTGGGAACACGCGGCCGATCTGGTTTGCAAGAGCGGCGGCGAAATCCATTTCGGCATCCACGTAGACCGAATTCATTTGGACGGCAGCCGGGTGGCGTCTGTGGAAGGTCAGAACGAAGCGGGAGAACGCGTCACTTATGCGGGCGATTACTTTTTCTCCACCATGCCGGTCCGCGATCTGATTCGCGCCATTGACGCGCCGGTCCCCGCCGAGGTAATCGAAGTTAGCGACGGCCTTATGTACCGCGACTTCATCACCGTCGGCCTGCTCGCGAGCAAGCTCGCCGTGACGGAGAAGGACGGCTCCCCGCTCAGGGATAACTGGATTTATATTCAGGAGCCGGATGTATTGGCCGGCCGCCTGCAGATATTCAATAACTGGAGCCCATGGCTGGTCGGCAGTCCGGAGAAGGTCTGGATCGGCCTGGAATACTTCTGCAACGATACCGACCACTTGTGGAAGCTCTGCGACGAGGAGATGGCTAAGTTCGCGATTGGCGAGGTTGCCAAGATAGGGATCCTCAAGGCTGAGGATGTGGAAGACTGGCACGTCGTCCATGTGCCCAAGACTTATCCGGCCTATTTCGGCAGCTACGGCCGTTTCGACATCGTGCGCAACTACACCGACCGGATTGAGAACCTGTTCCTGGTGGGCCGCAACGGCATGCACAAGTACAACAATCAGGACCACTCGATGCTGACCGCGATGACCGCCGTGGAAAACATCGTCAACGGCGTCACGGCCAAGGACAACATCTGGGCCATCAACACCGAGATGGAGTATCACGAGGAAAAGGCGGCACAGTGATCGCCGGGGATTGAGCAGCGCTCGAATCCCCTTGCCATTGCCACCGCGGATTTGCAGGTGGTAGCCTCAACCTTGACCCCGCGCGGAAAGGGACTCCCAAAAAACCATGCAAACCACCTACAACGGGCTGGAACTTCCCCAGGACGGCCAGCCCATCGGCTACCGGAACGGGCAGTTCGACGTGCCTGAGAATCCCATCATCCCCTTCATCGAGGGCGACGGCACCGGCCGCGACATCTGGAAGGCCTCGCGGCGCGTCTTCGACGCCGCGGTCGAGAAGGCCTACGGCGGCCGGCGCGCCATCCGCTGGTTTGAAGTCTTCGCCGGCGAAAAAGCCTTCCGCCAGTTCGGCTCCTGGCTGCCCGACGACACCGTGGCCGCGGCCCGCGACCTGCGTGTCTCCATCAAGGGACCGCTTACCACCCCGGTCGGCGGCGGCATCCGCTCGCTCAACGTGGCCCTCCGCCAGACCCTCGACCTCTACGCCTGCGTCCGCCCGGTCAGGTATTACCAGGGCGTGCCCAGCCCCGTGACGCATCCCGAGAAGCTGGACATTGTCATCTTCCGCGAGAATACCGAGGACGTTTACGCGGGCATCGAGTTCAAAGAGGGCTCGGCCGACGCCGCCCGCCTCATCGACTTCCTCAACAACGATCTGCTCAGGGGCGGCAAGAAGAAGGTGCGCGCCGACTCCGGCGTGGGCATCAAGCCCATCTCCATCTTTGGAAGCAAGCGCCTGGTGCGCTACGCCATTCGCGCCGCTTTGGAATCGGGCCGCAAGACCGTCACCCTGGTCCACAAGGGCAACATCCAGAAGTTCACCGAGGGCGCATTCCGCGAGTGGGGCTACGAGGTCGCGGTCGAGGAGTTCCGCCAGGAGACCGTCACCGAGCGCGAAAGCTGGATTCTGGGCAACGCCGACGCCAACCCCGGCCTGACCGTCGAAGAGAACGCGGCTCTCATCGAGCCCGGCCTCGACATGGCTTCGCAGAGCTATCGGGATGCGGTTGCGGCCGAGGTCAAGGCAGTGCTTGAAACCATCGGCGCGAGCCACGGCAACGGCGCGTGGAAGACCAAGGTGCTCATCAACGACCGCATCGCCGACTCCATCTTCCAGCAGATCATCCTGCGCCCCGAGGATTACAGCGTGCTGGCCACCACCAACCTCAACGGCGACTACATCTCCGACGCCGCCGCGGCCCAGGTGGGCGGCCTGGGCATCGCCCCCGGCGCAAACATCGGCGACGGCTACGCCGTCTTTGAGGCCACGCACGGCACCGCGCCAAAATATGCGGACAAGGACGTCATCAATCCCGGCTCGGTGATCCTTTCGGGCGTCATGCTGCTCGAGTTTATCGGCTGGAAAGAGGCGGCCAAACTCATCGAGCAGGCGATGGAGAAAACCATCCTCCAGAAGTTTGTCACCTACGACTTCGAGCGCCAGACGGCAGGGGCAACGAAGGTAGGCACCGGCGAGTTTGCGACGCGGATTATCGGGAACATGCAAATGCAGGGAACCGGGATCAGGGATCAGTTTTGAAAGGGCACGGCTTCAGCCGTGCCGAAGATGCAACGGATTCATGATGGGCTTCAGCCCCTGAGGGGATTCTGGTCGCACATGAAGGACATTAAGGAAGTTCACCACACGATGGAAAAGGATCGAAAGGACGATTCGAGGTGGAGTAAAGCCGCTTTTTGCATCTATGGCGAGACACTTCATCCCGACGAAATGAACAGGGACCTTGGTCTTCAGGCTACTAACTCTGGACTTAAGGGAGAACGCCAAAGCAAATATCCTAGGGCAAGACAGCTGCGAACTTCCATCTGGATACTGGACAGCCCGCTCGACGAGCATCTGCCATTGCAAGACCATCTCAAATGGTTGCTTGACGCGCTGGAACCAAAGCTCAATGTCGTTCGCGGAATTGCAAAGCAATACGATGCTAAGTTGATCTGCGGGTACTCCTGTGAGCACGACCAAGGAGGTTCTTATTTCGATGCCGCCCTGCTCGAAGGAATTGCGAAATTGGGGGTTCCGCTTTTGCTCGATCTGTACCCGCCAGGTCCGATAACACTCGATTCGAATCAAGAATGAACTCTGATCTGCATTTTTGGGGAGATAACAATCATGCGCAAGAAAGTAAGCATCATCGGCGCGGGCAACGTGGGCGCGACCGCCGCGCACTGGATTGCGGCCAAGGAACTGGCCGATGTGGTTCTGATCGACGTGGTCGAAGGCGTGCCGCAGGGCAAGGCGCTCGACCTGCTCCAGGCCATGCCCATCGAGAAGCGCGACGTGAGCGTGACCGGCTCCAACGACTACGCGGCCACCGCCAACTCCGACATCGTGATCATCACCGCCGGCATTCCCCGCAAGCCCGGCATGAGCCGCGACGACCTGCTGCACACCAACTTCAAGATCATGTCCGACGTGGTGGCGAAGGTGGTGGCGCAGTCGCCGGAGTCGATTCTCATCGTCGTCTCCAACCCGCTCGACGCCATGGCCCAGGCCGCCTATCGCCAGTCCGGCTTCAACCGCGAGCGGGTCATCGGCATGGCCGGCATCCTCGACTCGGCGCGCTTTCGCGCCTTCATCGCCGCCGAGCTGAACGTGAGCGTCGAGAACGTCACCGCCTTCGTGCTGGGCGGCCACGGCGACACCATGGTCCCGCTCCCGCGCTACTCCACGGTCGCCGGCATTCCCATCACCGAACTTATCGCTCCCGAGCGGCTCGCGGCCCTCGTCCAGCGCACCCGCGACGGCGGCGCGGAGATCGTCAAGCATCTCAAGACGGGCAGCGCCTATTACGCCCCCTCGGCGGCGGCCGTCGAGATGGTCGAGGCCATCCTCAAGGACAAGAAGAAGATTCTTCCCTGCGCGGCCTACCTCGAAGGCGAGTACGGCATCCATGGCTACTTCATCGGCGTTCCCTGCAAGCTGGGCGCGGCGGGCCTGGAAAAGATCGTCGAGATCAAGCTGACCGAGGAAGAAGACGCCGCCCTCAAAAAGAGCGCCGCCGCTGTCAAGGACCTCTGCGCCGTGATCGGCGTGTGAGAGCAGCTTTTAGCTTTTAGCTTCTAGCTAAAGGTTGGGTCATCCGCTATGGGAGGCTTTTACCAGAAGGCGTTCGACCAGTTGAATAATTCGGCTAACGATCATGCCAACTTGTTTTTCACAAATAACTGCAAAACCGAAACCGACAATCTTGTGCGACTGGCCCGGACACCGTTCTTACCGAGTTTTCAACCATGAGTAGAAAGTTGGGATAAATATGAACGTGCGTAGCGGGATATTAGTGCTGGTTGTTGCCATCATATTCAGCGTCTTGACCGGCGCTGTTTATGCATTTGTCGCTCCTGCTCTTCTTACGGTCTATGAGTCAGGTTGGATTCTATATCTGGGGGTTCTGGTTGCGACACTGATCGGCGGATATATCGGCTATCATGTGCCGACTGCTACCACATTTCTGGGCAGGATTATTCTTGGCTTTTGCTATGCATCGGTGATGGCGATTCTCGTTTTCTTCCTGACGCTCTTTATCATTGTGAACACTCGTAGCTCCTGATATGTTTGACCTCCGAGGCGGCTTGTTTTGCAAGGTGCCAAAATTCTCCACATGGTCCAGCCCCCGGCCTACTGCCTCTCAAACTCCACCATTACCGGCCCCACCTGGCCGGCGCACTGGACGGGGACCAGGTGGCCGCAGCCGGGAATGACGGCCAGTTGCGATTGCGGGACGAGGCTGTGCATGGTTTCGCCCTGGCTCAGCGGGATCAGACGATCCTCCGCGCCCCACACCATCAGCACCGGCATCTTCAACTGCGGAAGCAGGTCATTTGTCGCGTCGCGGCCGGTGAGCATGGTGGCCAGCGCGCGGTGAACGATCCAGGCGCGCTGGTTCGAGACGCGCAGAATATCCCGCGCCACAAAGGCCGGAACCTTGGGCGGATTGGGCATCAGCAGGGCGTCCAACTGGTCCAGCTCCGCCGGCGTGGTGGGCGTAAACAGGCGCGTATCCCAGGCCGGCTTTTCGTTGATGCCGACCGCGTCCATGAGAATCAGCCGCCGCACCCGCTCAGGATGCTTGAAGGCGAGGTGCTGCACGATTCCGCCGCCCATCGACCAGCCTTCCAGGTCCACCTGTTTCAGCCCCAGCGCATCCAGGAAGCCCAGCACCACGTCCGCCTCGTCGGGCACGGAATAGGAGAAATCCGCCGGTTTTTCGCTGCGCCCAAAGCCAAGCAGATCGGGCATATAGACGCGGAATCCGGCCTGAGTGAGCCAAGGCGCCAGGTTGCGCCAGTCCTCGGCGCGCCCGCCCAGCCCGTGCACCAGCACCACCGCCGGCCCGTCAACCGGCCCTTCCACCACGTAGTGGACGCGATGGCCCGCAACCTCGACCGAGTGGTTCTCTCCGCCGGAGAGGCACATCCGCAACTCGTTCGCCGCGTTGAAATAGCCGACCGGCCGCAGCCAGAATCCCACTCCGGCAGCCACCGCCAGCACTCCGGCGGCAACCGCAGCCCAAAGAACCCGCTTCTTCCAGCTCATCGCTTCTCTCGCCCTTCCAATGCCTGCGCCCGCTGCCAGCCGGCCTCGACGACCCGCGCGGTTACCGGATCGATCTGGAGCGCGCTGTGGCTATTCCACTCCGCACGCTCGACCCACCGAGCCGCATCCGCGTCCGAAGCCGCACGCAACGCGCCGCCCGTCACGCGGCAGAGGTAATCCGCAATCACATAATGGTAGCGAACGCGCTCGCCGTCGCGATGAATGCGGTCCAGCAGCTCGATCAGCTCCAGCGGCTCGACCGTCAATCCGGTCTCTTCGCTCACCTCGCGGACGACGGCAGCCTCCAGCGGCTCACCCAGTTCAATCAGGCCGCCCGGCAGCGTCCAACGGCCCTTCATCGGCTCGCTTCCGCGCCGGACAAGCAGCACCCGGCCCCGATCAACCACCACCGCGCCCACGCCCACCAGCGGCGCCGATGGAAACTCTCTCTGCATACTCCTCCGAGCACGGCTCCTCTTTACGATAGAACCCTCACCGGCTGCCGGCGCAAGCGGACGAGGCCGGGCGAAGCCGTTGGCCGTCCCGCCTCCGCGCATCTGTTGCTTCGGGGTATCATCGAATACGACAGGAGAACGCCATGCCGGAATTCACGCTGCGAATCGACAATATGCACTGCGGCGGGTGCGTTCGCCGCGTCAGCCAGGCCCTGGCTTCGGTCGAGGGAGTTGCGGTCGACGAGGTGCGTGTGGGCGAGGCGCGCCTCACGTCCACGCTGGACCCGGCGCCCGTCGATGTTGCAATCGCCGCTCTGGCCAAGGCCGGCTACGGAGCGCATCTTGAGCAGTGAATCCGGTATCCCACCCTTGCCACAAGAATCCGCCGCGGCGGATGGCAAGGATGGGGCACCCAGAATCTTCCGGGCTATGGCCACGCCCGCGACAGAATCGCTGACGCTGCCTGTGCTGGGAATGACCTGCGCGTCCTGCCAGCATCACGTGGAAGAGGCTCTGCGCTCGACCTCCGGCGTGCAATCCGCGCGCGTCGATCTGATGGCCCATCGCGCCAGCGTGGTCTTCGATCCGGCCATCGCCGCGCCCGCCGCGCTGATTGAGGCCATTCGCTCGGCCGGCTACGATGCCGTGCTGCCCCGCTCCGACGCTACTTCGGCAACTCCAACTGACAACCTTGCGGCCGGGGCCGAGCGCAAGGCATGGGCGACACTGGCCGCCGGCGCAGCCGCCATGCTGCTTTCCATGCCGCTGGGAACCGAGATGGGCAGCCTCGATCACGCCCTGATGCGCCTTTTGCCTTGGCTTTATGTGCTTCCGCCGGACCGGTTGCGCTGGTCTCTTTTGGTGCTGGCGGCGGCGATCGTGGCCTGGGCCGGCCGCGGCATCTATTCGAGCGCCATCCGCGCCCTGCGCCACGGAACCAGTAACATGAATACGCTGGTGAGCCTGGGAACGGGCGTGGCCTTTGCCTACTCCGCCTTTGCCACCATCCGGCCCGCAATCGGACGCGAAGTCTACTTTGACGCGGTGCTGCTCATCCTCGGGTTTCTTCTACTGGGCAAGAGCCTGGAAGGCCGCGCCAAGCGCCGCGCTCTGGCCGCGCTCGATTCGCTCTCCCGGCTGCGCCCAGCAACCGCCCGCCGCATCCGCGACGGCGTTCAGACCGTGGTTCCGCTCGTAGAGGTTCAACCCGACGACAGCGTTCTGGTCCTGCCCGGGGAACGCTTCCCGGTGGACGCAACCGTTCTGGAAGGCCGCACCACCGTGGATGAGTCGATGCTCACTGGCGAACCGACGCCTCTACCACGCGAGCCCGGCGGACGCGTGCTGGCTGGCTCGCTCAACTACGACGGAGCCGTCACTTGCCGGGCTGAGTCGCTGGGCGAGGCCACCGTCCTCGCGCAGATCACCCGCATGGTCCAGCAGGCGCAGTCCTCGCGGGCGCCCATGGAGCGGCTCGCGGACCGCGCCAGCTCCATCTTTGTTCCCATCGTGCTGGCCCTGGCCGCGGTCACGTTTTCCGTCTGGCTCGTCGCCGCGCACTCGCTCTCCCTGGCGCTGGCCAACACCGTCGCCGTCCTTGTCGTTGCCTGCCCCTGCGCCATGGGGCTGGCCGTGCCCGCCGCGCTTACCGTGGCCGTGGGCCGCGGCGCGCAGCTTGGAATCCTCTTCAAAGGCGGAGAAGCTCTTGAACGCCTGGGCCGCCTGGACGCAATCGTCCTGGACAAGACCGGAACCCTCACCGTCGGCCGTCCCGTGCTGGAAGCGGTGCATACGCTCGGAGTGGCTGCGGTAGAAAACCTGATTTTGGGCAAAATGCGCGAGAAGCATACCTCAGGGGCTAAAGCCCGGGTTGATTTTGCGTTACTTACGGCACGACTGAAGTCGTGCCCTGACACGAACTGGAGTTTTTCCGCAGCCGACACAGGGCAAGCAGAGAACGATCTGCTGCGCATGGCTGCCGCGGCCGAGGAGCGATCGAACCATCCCCTAGCCCACGCCGTGGTGGATGCCGCGCGGGCGCGTGGCCTTGTTTGGCAGCCCGCCGAAGACGTGCAAATCCTGCCCGGCCGCGGCCTGACCGCCAGGATCGAAGGCCGCGATTGCCTGCTCGGCAATGAAGCGCTCTTCCAGGAGTCCGCAATCCCGCTTCCGGACGGCATACCGGCGCCGGAGCCGGGCGTCACGCGCTTGTGGATGGCTCTAAACAGCGCTCCTGCCGGTTACTTCGATGCCCGCGACACGCTGCGTCCCGAGGCCGCCGAAGCCATCACAGCACTGCGCCGGACTGGATCGGGCGGGGCCGGCCTCCGGGTTCTCATGCTCACCGGCGACTCGGCCGCCGCGGCCGCGCCCATCGCCAGGCAAGCCGGCATCGCCGAGGTGGAAGCCGGTCTGGACCCGGCCGGCAAGCTGACTCGCATTCGCGCCCTGCAAGAAAGCGGCCTGCGCGTGGCCATGGTGGGCGACGGCATCAACGACGCTGCCGCACTGGCCCAGGCCGACGCCGGCATCGCCATGGGTTCGGGCGCCGATCTGGCCCAGGAGGCCGGCGACGTGCTGCTCCTACGCGCCCAACCCTGGGCCATTCCCGCCGCACTCGATCTGGCCCGCTCCACCCTGCGCGTCATGCGCCAGAACCTGGCCTGGGCCGCCGGCTACAACCTGCTCGGCATTCCGCTGGCCGCGGGCGTGCTTTACCCCCGCTTCCACCTGCTGCTCACTCCCTGGCTGGCCGCCGCCGCCATGGCCCTCAGCTCGGTCTGCGTGCTGGCTAACAGCCTTCGCCTTCGCCGCTGGCGGCCATCATGATGAACGGACGACGATCGAGATTCGGGGCCTCCCACCCTTGTCGGTCGCCGCGGCGACAACGCGCAAGGATGGGGCACCCAGCCACCCGCACTGGGCCGGGCCGCACGGGACGTTCAAGCACGGTAAACTAACTTCAGAGCTTGTCCGTGCGCATCCTGACCCGTTACATTCTCGGCGAGATTCTCTCCCACACGCTGATCGGGGGCGTGATCTTCACCTTCATTCTGTTCATGAAGGAGCTGCCGAAGATTCTGGAGATGGTGGTCCACAACGCCTCCACCGTCACCAGCCTCGTGGAAGTCGTCCTCTTCATGATGCCCAACTTTTTCATGGTCACGATTCCGATGGCCGTGCTGGTAGGCATCTTGCTGGGGCTCAGCCGCCTGGCTTCCGATAGCGAAATCATTGCCATGCGCGCCTCAGGTCTGGGCATCGGCTACTTTGTGCGCGTCGCCTCCATGGTGGCCGTGGGCGGCACGCTGCTCGGCCTGGCCAACTCATTGTATGTGGCTCCGCGAGCTAATCAGGCCATCCTAACGATGGATAAAGCGCTGGCCTCGCAGGCATCCTACGCAATCGAGCCCCGCGTCTTCGACGAGGACTTTCGCAACTTCGTTCTCTACGTTCAAGACGTGCGCTCGGGTGTCGGCGCGGCCAACTGGCGCCAGGTCTTCATCGCCGACGTCACTGACCCCGCCACGCCCAGGATTACGACCGCGGCCTCGGCCACCGTGGTCAGCGACTCGGACCAGGGACTTCTGATGCGGCTGCGCAATGGAACGGTGCACGAGACAATCGCCGGCCAGCCGCAACAGTACAACGTCACCACGTTTGAAAGCAACGATCTGCCCTTTGCCGCCAGCCAGCAGAGCGAAGGCCACCTGGGTCGCCTGGACACACCCATCTACGCTATGCCTATGGACGAACTGCGGACGCACATCAGCTCCCCCGACGGCAAACGGTTCCTGATCGAGTTGCACAAGCGCTTTGCCTATCCTGCGGCCTGCCTGGTTCTCATGCTGGTGGGCGTTCCGCTGGGAGTAACCTCGCGGCGCGGCGGCAAGAGCTCCGCCATGGTAGCAACCATTGCGCTGGTCGTTGTCTATTACTCGCTCTCCCTGATCGGCATCGCACTCGGACGTCAAAACTGGATCTCCGCGTTCCTCGCGGTCTGGATGGCCAACCTGCTCTTCACAGCGGGCGGCATTTTCCTGCTATGGCAGATGGCCACCGGCGGCGGCTTCCTGAACGCGATCGCCATCTGGACTTCGCGCTCCCCTAAACCCACAACCACCGGCACTCCTCTGGCCGGCCTGCTGAACCGGTTTCGACCGCGTACTCAGCGCGCCACTCCCCGCGGCGTCTTTCCCCGCATCCTGGATGAGTACGTGGTGCGCGAATTCCTCGACATGTTCATCCTGGTGCTGCTGGCCTTCGTCCTGCTCATCCTGGTCTTCACCGTCTTCGATCTGTTGGGCGACATCCTCCGCAACCACATTGGCTGGTCCATAGTCGGCGAATATCTGATCAACCTTACCCCCAGCATGCTTTACCTGATCGCGCCTCTGGCGGTGCTAATCGCCGTGCTGGTCACCTTCGGCGTGCTCAACCGCAACTCCGAGATCATCGCCATGAAGGCCACCGGCATCAGCCTTTACCGGCTGGTGATTCCCATCGTCGCCATCTCCGCCATTCTGGCCGTGATCCTTTTCCTCTTCGATGAGTTCTATCTGCCCCAGGCCAACCAAAGGCAGGAGGCTCTGCGCAGCATCATCAAGGGCCGCCCGGCGCAGACCTTTCTGAACCCCGAGCAGAAATGGATCTTCGGCCATCCCCGCCCCGGAGAACCCGACCGCATCTTCTACTACCAGTTCTTCGATCGCGACCGCAGCGAGTTCGCCAATCTCTCCATCTTTGAATTCGACCCCTCCACCTTCGCGCTCTCCCGCCGCATCTTTGCCTCCCGCGTCCTGTGGGACCCGGTAACCAGCAAGTGGCGGTTCCAGAACGGTTGGCAGCGGGATATCGACGGCGCCAGCGTCACCGCGTATCGCGAATTCACGCAAACCTCTTTCACCGAGATCCACGAAGATCCCGGCTATTTCGAAAAGGAAGAGAAGCAGTCGCAGGAGATGAACTTCGGCCAGCTCGAACGCTACATCGGCGACCTGACCCAGAGCGGCTTTGACACTATGAAGCTGCGCGTCGCCCTGTGGCACAAGCTCGCCTACCCGTTCATCGCCGTCGTCATGGCGATGCTGGCCATTCCCTTTGCGCTCTCCATGGGACGGCGCGGCTCGCTGGAAGGAGTTGCCGTGGCCATCGCCGTGGCGCTTGCCTACTTTGTGGTCGACGGCCTCTTCGGCGCTCTGGGCAACGTGAATTACCTGCCCGCCGCTCTGGCCGCCTGTTCCTCCGATATCCTCTTCGGATTGATAGGCGGTTATCTGCTGCTGAAGACGCCAACCTGATCTCGGCGATCTCCGTGCTACTTGTCAAAGAACCTGCCGTAGCCTCCGTTGGCCCAAGGGTCGTAATGCAAGGCGAAGTTGGCGCGGGTTTGGACGCTGGGGTGGTTGTACTCCCAGAACTCGATGAAGGGGCTGGGATTGGGGTCTTCGAGCCAGGCTTCGCCGAGGGCGTTGAAGCCGGCGACGGCGGTCTTTTGCGGGTCGGGGACGAGCCCGTGGATGGCCTCCTGGCCGTAGACGTCGGCTTCGTGCTCGAAGTGGCGGCTGAAAGCGTTGCTGGCCGGGGTCAGAAAGAAGCTGACCACGGAGATGGCGAAGAGCAGGACGACGAATCCGGCGCGGGTGGAGAGCGGGACGGTCTGGGCCTCCTCATTCTGGAGAAGCCAGCGGGTGCCGAAGCGGCGCGCCAGCCAGGCGGCAGCGCAGGCGCAGCCCCAGTAGACGAAGAACAGGGCAATGGCCCAGCCGGCGATGATTTTGGGGATGTGGTGGAGAACGTAATGCCCGCTCTCGTGGCCAAAGACGAACATGACTTCGTCGTCGGGAATGCGGCCGGCGGTGGTGTCCCAGACGACGACGCGCTTGGTGGCGCCGAGGCCGCTGACGTAGGCGTTGAGGCCGTTGGTCTTGAGGCTGGCCTTCATCAGATACATGCGCTCGGGGGGAATGCTGGTTCCGGTGCGGGTGACGACCTTCTCCAGTTCGGCCACCAGGGCGGGATGATTTTTGGCCAGAGGTTCGAACTTGTTGAAGATAGGCTCGAGCAGCGGGGAGACGAAGAGGAGGAGCACCAGGATGGGCAGCGTGACGACCCAGATGCCCAACCAGTAGCGGCGCGGCCAGCGGCGGACGATCCAGTTGAAGAGCAAGAGGATGAGCGAGCCGATGAGCACCGAAAGCCCCAGCGCCTTGGACTGGTCGCCGAGCCAACTGGGCCAGCCCTGAACGCTGATGCCGTAGGCGCGCTCATAGTGGTGGCTGAGGATGTCGAAGGGAATGCCGGCCAGGGTGGTGACGACGAAAAAGGCAGCGAAGAAGAGCAGGCCCTGAAGCCAGCGGTGACGGGAGATGCGTTGGACCCATGATTCAAGTTTGGCCCAGCCGCAGGTGGCGAGCAGGAGCCAGAGGAAGACCAGCGCCCAGAGCGAGCCGGTGATGTCGAGGATGTTGCGAATGCGGCTCAGGGCGATGGCCTTGGCCAGCTTCTCGGGGGGCAGGGAGTAAGCTTGTGCGGCGGGTTGGGCAGGGGCCGGCTGGGCGGCGGCCGGTGCTTGGGGCGCGCTGGCCTGCAAGGCGGCGCAAGGGCGTGGAAGCATGCCGGCAACCAGGACGGCGAAGCAGAACGAGAGCAGAAGACGGCGAGCGAATATCATGGGATTCTTCCCTCTGGCAGGTGATTTTGAGACAATTCGGACTACAGATGCTTTTACCTCAGTTTTCCACCCCTGCGCCAGAGTTTTCTTTCGCCGATAACAGACGGAACGCCGCGAGGCCGTTTTTTTTCTCGGCCATGGCTTTGGCCGTTTTTAGTCTGGCGCTGCCTGCGGTCGCGGGCGCCCAGCAAGCTGCTCCGGTGCTCCACCACGCGATCAAAGACCCGTCCCTTCACCCCCAGTCGCCGGTGCTTCTGGACGCCATGACGACCGAGTTGCATCGCGCTTTTACCTCGCTCGGCAAGCAGGGCGATGAGAAACAGTTGCCACCGTACTTCCTGAGCTACACGGTGGCCGACGCCAGCGCGGTGGAGATTCGAGCGCAGTTTGGGGCGCTGGTGGACAGTTCGGCCAATCACGTCCGCGAGGCCGACGTGCAGGTGCGCCTGGGCGAGCCCAAGCTGGACAATACGCACGGAACGCATCGCGCCTCGGCGGTGAACAGCCAGCAACTGCCGCTAGCCGACGACCGGGAGGCGCTGGAGCGCAGCCTGTGGCTGGCCACCAACACCGGCTACGGCACGGCGCTGGACAACTACCTGCGCGTCAAGACCGAGGCCGAGGTGCGGGCCAAGGAAGAAGACACGTCGCCGGACTTCAGCCAGGAGCCGCCGCAGACCTACATCGGCAAGCCGGCGCCGCCCGTGGCCGTCGACAGGACAGCCTGGGAGCAACGGGTGAAGGCGCTGTCGAAGATCTTCCGCGAATACCCTGGCGTTTACCAGAACGCGGTGATGCTGACGGCGCAGAACGAGACCGACTATTTTGCTTCGTCGGAGGGTTCGCGGGTGGTGACGCCGTACCTGCAGGCGCGCCTGGTGATGCTTGCCGTGACCCGCGCCGACGATGGGATGGACCTCTACCGGGCGCAGACCTTCGAGGCCGAGACGGTGGAGGGTTTGCCCGCGCAGGCGGAGATGGAAGCGGCGGCGCGCGAGCTGGGGCGTAGCCTGGAGGCGCTGCGCACGGCCCCGCTGACCGAACCCTTCGACGGGCCGGCGATCCTGTCGGGACGCGCCGCGGCGGTCTTCTTCCACGAGGTGCTCGGCCACCGGCTTGAGGGCCAGCGCCAGCGCGGCGACGAAGAAGGCCAGACCTTTACCAAGGAAGTGGGCAAGGAGGTCTTGCCAACTTTTCTTTCCGTGGCCGACGATCCGACCGCGACCGAGTACGGCGCAACCTGGCTCAGCGGCAGCTATGAGTACGACGACGAGGGGCAGAAGGCGCGGCGCGTGGAGCTGATCGAGAATGGAGTGCTGAAGACCTTCCTCATGTCCCGGCTGCCCATCGCCAGCTTCAGCAACTCGAACGGTCACGGGCGGGCGCAGACGGGTTATGTGCCTACGGGACGCCAGGGCAACCTGATCGTGACCTCGACCAAGACTGTTCCCGAGGCCGAGCTGCGCAAGCAGTTGATCGAGGAGGCGAAAAAGCAGGGCAAGCCGTATGGGCTGTACTTTGAGGACATCTCTTCGGGGTTTGCCGTCACCAGGCGCAGTTCTCCGCAGGCTTTCTCCGTGGTTCCGCTAGTGGTTTGGCGGGTTTACGTGGACCGGCGCCCGGATGAGCTGGTCCGCGGCGTGAGCATTGTGGGTACCCCGCTGGCGGCGATGAAGAAGATTCTGGTCACGGGCGACAGGAGCGAGGTTTTCAACGGCGAATGCGGCGCGGAGTCGGGCACGATTCCGGTCAGCGCGGTGGCTCCGGCCATGCTTCTGAGCGAGATCGAGACGCAGCGCGTGCAGCAGGGCACGGCCAGGCCGCCGATTCTGCCTATCCCGGGCGCGGAGCACACGGCGCCGGCAAAGCCCGCATCCGAGAAGAAGGAGGCGCAATGAAACCGACTCGTCCGATTGCAATGCTTGCCGGAGCAGTGCTGCTGGCCGCCTGCCTGAGCGCGGCTGCGCAAACCGCATCCCAGCCCACCCGCGCCGATGCCGAGAAAGACCCCATCCTCAATGCCATGCTCGAAGAGCTGGACCGGAGCAAGAGCGAGTTGCAGTTGAAGGACTTCGCTAAGCCGTTCTTCATCCAGTACCGCATCGAGGACGTGGATAACTTCGAGACCAAAGCGGAGTATGGCGCCAGCGAGGGCTCGCAGCGCAGCCACGAGCGAGTGGCCCGCGTCACGGTGTTGGTGGGCGACTACAAGACCGACAGCTCCGGCGGACGCGGCGATGGCGCGCGGCAACTGGCGGCTCTGGACGGCGATCCCATTGCCGTGCGCTCGGCTCTGTGGTGGGCGACGGACCAGGCATACAAGAGCGCCCTTTCAGCCTATGCCCAGAAGCAGGCCGCTCTTAAAGAAGTGCAGACGCCCCCGCAGGCCGACGACTTCAGCCAGGAGAAGCCGATCGTTTCCCTTGCCGAGCCGCTCCAGTTGAAGCTCGACGAGGCTGCCTGGGTGGAGCGTATTGCGCGGGCCAGCGGGCTCTACCGGACCGATTCATCCGTCAAGGCGGGCCAGCATGACGTGGAGTATTCCTTGGGGGAGTTTCAAGCCCGCGTAACGACCACCTGGCTGGTTACCAGCGAAGGGACCATCGCGCGCAAGCCTGCGGCCGAATACCGTGAAGTCGTTGCGGTGGGCACGCAGGCGGCCGACGGAATGAGGCTCGACCGCTCCTATTCTTCGGCCGGCGTTTCTCTTGCGGATCTGGACGCGCCCGAGGCCTTCGAGAAACATGCGCTTGGATTGATCGCTTCCCTCGCCGATCTGCGCCAGGCTCCGCTGGTGGAGGAGGAGTATCACGGGCCGGTGCTGCTCAGTTCCGATGCCGCTGCGGATACGCTGCGTGGGCTGTTGGCTAACGCCGTCACCGCTACGCGTCCCAAGCTGGGCACCGAGGCGCGCACCAGTGGGCCGTTTGCCTCCAGCTATCATGCGCGCGTGCTGCCGGAGTTTATGGATGTGGTGGACGACCCGGGCTTGAAGAGCCTGAACGGCAAGGGACTTGTCGGCGCGTATGACGTGGACGACGAGGGCGTGCCGGCGCAGGCGGTGAACCTTGTCGCCGGTGGGCGGCTGGAGAATTATCTGATCGGACGCGAGCCGGTGCGCGACTTTCCCCAGTCGAACGGCCACGGACGAGGTGGAATCACTGCTGCGCCACGACCGGCGATCGGCGTTCTGAAGGTCACGGCGAAGGACGGCCTGCCGGACGAGGAACTGAACCGCAAGCTTCTGGACCTGGCCAAGGACCGGGAGCTGAAGAGCGTCTACTATGTCGAGACGCTGGGTGGGGAGTTGACGCCGCGGCTGCTCTACCGCGTGAGCCCCGACGGCACTCTGGCCGGCAAGCGCGAACTGGTGCGCGGGGCCGTGCTCCGCGATCTGGACCAGCGGGCGCTGCGCTCGAATGTCGAGGCCGCGGGCAAGGATCTGTTTGTGGCCAACTACTTCGGCGACGTGCCCCAGACGGTGCTGGCGCCGGCGCTGCTGATGGACGACGTGACCATTCGCCGCGCCAACGAGAAAAACGAGAAGCTGCCCTTCTATCCGCCGCCGGAGTAATGCGTTGGACCGGTCAGCCCATTCCGGCTGGAGAATGGGCTGAACCGCGGCGATTCAAGCTTTTGGTCCCTGCTCCACCGGCGCCGCCATAAAGTACACGTAAACAAGCATCGCCACGCCGATGAGCCCCGGAATCAGGCCGCAGAGATAGACCGATCCCGTAGCCCCGTTGGTGACCGAGCCCCCGCCGCCTCCTAGCAGCGCATGCAGAAAGATCATCAGCCCAATGCCAAGGCCAACATTGATCACGCCGCCGATCTTCAAGCCTTCGCGGCGCTTGATCTCCTTGAGACGCTCATCCTCCCGCATCAGCTCAATGGCTGCCTTGGCGCCCTCGCCTCCGGCCTCGGTAATCCGCCGCAGCGTCTCCGACTTGTAAAACGCGTCGCGCTCCCTGCGCCGGTTGCCCAGCCAAATGGCTATGGAGATAAATGTGAACATCGACACGATGGCGACTATCGGAATGAAAACGCCAATAATCGGAACCAGATTACCACCATCCATATCTTCTCCTCCTTGCCGGGGTATCTCCCCATGCGCCTGGTAAGACAGCCGCGCCGCGCATCCGGTTGCATAATTTCAGAAACCGGGCAAGATGCGAGAGAATGCAACCCGAGCGGCAGAGAAATGGTCGTACCCTTTCTGAGGGGAGCTTTTCGGGGTGAACGCCGCAATCAGCGCCGAAGCGGACCTGGCCGATGTGGGCCGCGTGCTGGCCGGCGACGTTGCCGCCTTCGAGGGCATCGTGCGCCGCTGGCAGGGGCCGCTCGTCAATATGGCCTGGCGCTACTCGCGCGACCGCGGGCGCGCCGAGGAGCTGGCCCAGGAGGCCTTTCTCCGCGCCTGGCGCGGGCTTGGCCAGTGGCGGCGCGAGTCCAGCTTTTCCACCTGGCTCTTCGCGCTGGCGGCCAACGTCTTCCGCTCCGAGCTCAGGCGCTTTCCCACCGTCACCGTGCCCTTGGAGGACGCGCCCGAGCCCTCCGGCCCCCCAACCCAGCACAACACCTTGTCCAAAGAGTCAAGCCACGGAGCGGTTCGGCGAGCTGTGCTGGCTCTGCCCCGCCGCTACCGCGAGCCGGTGGTTTTGTTCTACTTTCATGAGATGGACCTGGCGGCGGCGGCGCGCACCATGGGCCTGCCCGAGGGAACCATGAAAGCCCGCCTGAGCCGCGCGCGGGCGCTGCTGCGACGACGATTCCCGCAGCTTGAAGCCGAGCACGCTGAGATGGAGTTTGAAGCGCTCACCACAGGAAAGGAGGCTTGAAGATGAACCGCACAAAGAACGGCAGCGACGAGATGGAATCGAGCAGGATCGATAGCATTCTGGCGTCGGAGGAGCCGCTGATGCCCTCTTCGGGCTTTCTGGAATCGGTGATGGAGCGCGTACGCGAAGAGGCGGCCGCCCCTCCGCCCATCCCTTTCCCCTGGAAGCGCGCCATCCCCGCTGTTCTGCTCACCGCCGGCATCTTCGGCTGGGCCGCATTCGAGCTTGTCCGCCTCGGCCTGCCCGCCGCCGGCAGCCTGGCCGCCGCGGGCTCCGCCTCGCTTGCCATGCCGCATTTTTCCGCCGCCGCAATGCAGCCCCTCGAGCCGGCTGGCTGGGTAGCCCTGGCCCTGGGAACCTCGCTGCTCTCCTGGCTTCTGGCCCGCCGCCTCTCCGGCCGCTCCGGGCTACTTTAAGGGCAGGCCCCGAGCCGCTACTCGATTGCGAAGACGGCGTAGACGGTGGCCGTCCGGCTCACCTTGCGGGGTTCAATGGCCAGCGGCGTTCTTTGATCCATTACTCCTGCTGAGACACCTACTGCGTTGTTGGCGTAAGCCCGAACAGAATCAATTGGAGCAGAAACTCGATTGGTCACATAAACCAGCGCGCCAAGATGCACGCCCATGCCCTTGGCCAGCACCTCTGCGTCTGCTCTGGCTCGCGCGGCAGCTTTTTCAAGCGCCTGGTCTTCGAGCGCCTTCTCGTCCTTCACCGTCCAGTCGATCTGGCCGCTATCGGTGGCGCCGGCGCTGATTGCCACGTCCAGTATCTCGGCGGCGCGCTCCGGTGGAGTCTTCACAGTCCAATCTTGCACCAGCTCGAACTTGTGCGATTTGTAGCCAATGCTGTCCAAATGCTGCGATTCGCTGCGGATTGAGGTCTCCGGAATCCCGGCCTCCTTGAGCGCAGAGACAATTTCGTTGGAGGTTTTGGCGCCGGCCGCGTAGGCGGTCTTGGCGTCGGAGGGCTGGGTCTCAAACCCGATGTGCAGGATGGCCAGGTCAGGATCGGCGGTCACCCGCTCCTCGGCGCTGACGGTAAGAGTGCGGTTTGCTGGTTCGATCTTCAGTTGAACCTGGGTGGCCTGTTGTGCGATGGCTGCCGCGCAGCCCGAGAAGAATACGATTGCGGCGATTGCCAGTTTTCCGTGCATGGATGGGTTCCTTTCATCCCTTGGACGGATAGCATACAAGATTGGCGCGTGAGAATGGCGCGGCGGTTCTCCGCCGCCATCAAAAGACGGCGCTTCTCAGTCTGCCGGAAACCCGAAACCGCGCTATCCGGCCGTCCAATCCTCCGTCTTCAGCCCCTCGACAAACGAGAACGCGCTGTCGTTGGTCACCAGCGTCATTCCCAGAGACAGCGCATGGGCGGCAATCATCAGGTCTTCGGTGCTGAGCGGTTTTCCTTTGCGCTCCTGTTCGGCGCGAAGAGAGCCATAGCAGCGAGCCGCCTCCGAATCCCACCCCAGGCGGGCGACGCTGGCAAAGAACGCCTCCGCGGCGAATCTCAGCCTCAGCGCGCCGGGCTTCAGAGCCAGGCCGTACAGAACCTCCGCCTCCGTGATTGTGGAGATCGCCGTCGCCTCGGCCGTCGCGCGCTCAAACCGGGTCCGCACCGCAGGAAACTGCCTCTTCAGCAGATAACTGACCATGTTCGTGTCCAGCATGTATTGAGCGGGCATTTAGAAGAGATCCAGCTCGCGCGGCATGTGGACCTCGCGTTCGGCCATGAAATCGTCGGGGAATCCGGCCCAATCGAAGATATCGAACAGTTCCTGAGCCGTCAGCTTTCCCGGCATGTGGACCTCGCGCTTGAAAATGTCCTCGGGGATTTCCAGCGAGTGGAAGAGATCGAACCACTCCCGTAGCGTCTTCGATGGCTGCGCCGGCGGCTGCGATAACACCACCTCGCCCGTCTCCGGATCGCG
>Ga0326728_10011212_pt1 | contig 20586 bp, 18 predicted proteins | sample MB3enrmetagenome_FD_207602 | JGI IMG/M metagenome (GOLD analysis project Ga0326728, IMG submission 207602) | Lab enriched peat soil microbial communities from McLean, Ithaca, NY, United States - MB31MN | ecosystem: Environmental > Terrestrial > Soil > Wetlands > Peat | place: USA: New York... | reverse complement strand
TCACCACCAGCACAATTCCTTCGGTGAGGTTGTGAAGAACGGTCTTGGTGGTGTGGCGCACCAGTTCGCTGCGGTCGATGAACGGAACGATCTTCACGCCAGCCGGTAGAATGTGGTCGTTCAGTTCCTTTACTTTTGCGTGGAGTCCTTCTAGCGCGCTTTCCGCATCCGCGCCTTTGCGCATGGGCACCCACGCCGAGACCACATCGTCGTTATCGACGATTTTTCCGTCCTCGCGGCGGATCGCGCGCGCGAACTGGCCCAGCCTGATCTTCGGCCCCTGCGAGACCACCGCGATATCCTTCACGCGAAGCGGGGTTCCGCTCTTTGTGGTCAGGACGGTGTTGGCAATGTCGCGCACATTCCGCACCAGGCCCACTTCCCGAACGTTGATCTGCTGCAGCCCGGATTCCAGAAAACTGCCACCCGCGTTGACGTTGTTATTGGTGAGCTGTTGTTCCACCTGGGCCAGACTCAGCCCGTAGGAGATCAGCTTATTGGGATCCACGCGCACCTGATACTCGCGCGTCGGGCCGCCAAAGGTGGCGACGTCCACGATATTGGGCACAGACTTCAGGTTCTTCTCGACCACCCAGTCTTCAATCGACTTCAAGTCCATCACGTCGTACTGGGGATTGGTGCAGCGCAGCGTAAAAAAATAAATTTGGCCCACCGGGCTCCAATCCGTACCCATCTGCGGCGAGACGCCCGGCGGCAAGGTGACCTGCGAGAGGCGCTCGAGAACGCGTTCCCGATTCCAGTCGTTCTCCGTATTGTCGTCGAAGATCAGCATCAGGTCGGAGAGCCCGAAGAGCGAGAAGGAGCGCAGGTGCACCACGCCAGGGACGCCGTTCATCACGATTTCGAGCGGTATGGTGACCTGTTGTTCGATCTGTTCCGCGGAGATGCCCGGCCACTGCGTGATGATCTCGACGTAGTTGTTCGCCACGTCCGGATACGCTTCCACGGGCAGTTGATGAAAGGAAACGGCGCCCCAGGCGAATAACAGCAGCGCAATCGCCAGCACCAGAAATCGGTTATTGAGGGAGAAATCGACGAGCCGGCGGATCATCTATTGTTCCACTGTGTTCTGCAGCACCAGAGCGTTCGCAACCACTTGCGTACCGGGCTTGAGCCCCGAAGTAATCTCTTGCATGTTTCCGGGAAGCGTCTTCCCGGCCTCAACCTCCACGCGCCGGAACCCGCCCTGGGCCGGCGTATAGGCCCACTCGCGGTCGTGCAAGTGCAAAATCGCCGTGGCGGGCACGGTCGCGTGTTTCTCCGCCGCCGGTCCATGGAAGGTCGCGGTGACGAACATGCCGAAGCGCATCAGGCCGGGATTTTCCACTTCCAGACGGACCTTGCCGGTTCGAAGGTTCGGGTCCATGATTTGACCGATGTTACCGATCCGGCCTCGCAGAATCCGGTCGGGGTAGGCATTCAGACGGATATCCGCATACTCTCCCAGATGAACCTGCGCCATGTCGTTTTCATACACGTCGCACACGATCCAGACGTGGGACACATCGGAAATCGTAAACGGGTTCGGCGGCGTCAGCGCCTGCACCCCGGACGCATTGGTGATTTGCTGGTCTGTGATCACTCCCGAAACCGGAGCGTAGACCGCCACGATTCCGGTCGGATGGTCGGGATCGGATCCCAGCAATCGCAAGTGCTCGGTGGTTGTCTCCAGATCCACCTTGGCGTTGTCCTCGGCGTTCTGCGCAATTTCCAGGGCGCTCTTGGGAATGGCGCCGTTGTCGAACAGCAGGTTTGCGCGGTCCAGTTGGATCTTCGTCAATTGCTCGTTCTTCACCGCCTTTTGATGATCGGAAAACGCGCCGGCGATGTCCGAGCTCCGGACTTTGAACAGGAGTTGCCCCTGTTTCACCTCGTCGCCCAAGCGGGCATCGATTTCCACCACGCGCCCCGACGCCAGCGACGGCACCGGCACCTGCCGCGATACATCGGGGCCCACCACGCCCGTAACATTCAGTTCCGGCGAGGCGACGTATTCGCCGGACGTCGCCAGCGGAAACTGTTCCGGATGGTCCACCTTGAAGTTGCTGGCATCCATGTCCGCTGTCACCGTAGCCGGATGTGGACCCGTATCGGTGTCCTGGGGCGGCGCTGCGGCGACTCGCTTTCCGCACGCAGCCGTCGAAAGAACCAGGCACACACACAGACTTGCTTCGAGAAACCATAAGCGGTTCATTGAATCACCTCCCGGCCCACCGCCATATTCATTTGGGCCGCTGCTGTCAGATAGGAACCAATCAGGTTCAGATACGCCAGGCGCGTATCGCGATAGGCCTTCTCCGCATCCAGGTAATCCAGCAAGGAAGCGCCGCCGTTCTGGTAGGAGAAGGAGATCCTGTTGCGGGTGTCCTGGGCCAGCTTCAGGTACTTGTCCCGGTACGGGCGCAACAGGTTCAGAGCGCTGACCAGCGTGACGTAGGCCGAATCCACGTCGCTGAAAACCTGCGCCCGGGTAGCGTCCTGGAAGCGCTCATTGCGGCCGATATCGATTTCCGTTCGCGCCTTCTCACCTTGGTTCCGGTCGAAGATTCGCAGCGGAATCGACACGCTCACGCCGAAGTACGCGGGAATCGGCGGGTTACGCGCAACATCCACGCTAAACGTCGGATCGGTCGAGCCATTGGCGACGGCAAGCCGATGATTGGTTTTCGCCAACTCCACCGCTTGCAGCGCGGCCTTCAAGTCCGGCCGCGCGTCCAACGCGATGTTCCGGAATTCGTCCATGCCCATTAGGCGATCCACGAAGTCGAAGGGTCCCGTGACGTCGAATTGCTCGATCGGCGTCCGGTCGTCCAAAAGCGCCAGAAGCTGGATCTTGGCCGTGCGAAGATTGACGATGGCCGTCTCGAGATCGGACTCGAACTGGACACGCTGCAGTTCCAGGCGATCGAGATCCACCTGCGCCAGGTCGCCTGCCTGGAAGCGCTTGCGATTGATAGCCAGTTCCCGGTCCCAGTAGTCCAGGTTGTCCCCGGCATTCTGCCGCACCGCCTTGGCCTGCAGGGCTTGCACGAAGGCGCTTCGCAAATTGAAAAGCAGCGTGCGCTCCTGGTCGGAGTAGCTGGAGGCGGCGATGTCGGTGGACTTCTTGGCGCTCTCCAGGCGCAGCTCCCGCTTGTTCTGCCGCTCGTGTAGATAGCTGACCGACGCGTAAGGCAGCGCGTTGGCAAGCGGCCTGTAAACGGAGTTTCCCGAGACTGACGACGGGATCGTCGTCAGAGGATTGATCTGATCGAGCGTCCCCGTGAGGCTCGGGTTGGGCCTAAGATAAGCCGTGGTCTCGGCCGCGCGGGACTCGCCGATATTGAGCCGCGCCGCTTTCAGCGTCGGATTCGCGGCCTCGAACTTATCCTTGACCTGCTGCCAGGTGAAGGACGTCTGGCCAAATGCCGTAGCTGCGAGGAACCCCGCTGCAAGAACTGGAATGACGATCTTCATAGAGCATGGAGCGGGCCGCAAAGGAGCGGAACCAGGAAGCGGCCCACTCTTCGTTGATAACGCGGTCCCACCATGAACTCCAGACATCTTCCGTTCAAGACCGCCGATCTTTTGACAATCGTTCGGTCGATTCTCCGGTCTTCAGGCCAGAGGGCCATATCTTTTGGCTGAACTACTTGGCAGAATCGCGGATTTGCCATAACCTCAATTCAGCGCGGCGCAGCCGCCCAACGGCAGGGAGGGAAGCCGGTGTGAACGAATCAACAGCGGAGAATCGAATTCGCTTGGTCTTGCTGGACGAGCAGGCTCTCTTCCGCACGAGCCTCGGTCGATTTCTGGCCTCGCAACCCGATCTGGAAGTGACCGGCGATTGCGCCACCGCCGGCGAAGCCCTGGATATCCTGCGCGCGTCGAAAGTCGACGTGGTCTTGTTGGACTCTAATCACGCTGGCGAAGGCGGCGACGGATTCATCTCCGCATCCCGTCGCGCCGGTTACCAGGGCCGGTTCTTGATCCTCGCCGGAGTCGCCGACGCCAGACAATCGGCTGCCGCGATCAAACTCGGCGCATCGGGCATCTTTCTGAAGCTGGAGCCTCCGGCCCGTCTCGTGCAGGCCATCCAGCTTGTGGCCGCGGGGGCGGTCTGGCTGGACCAGAGAGTCGTTCGGGTACTGGCCGATCGGCTGTTCGATCCCTCTCCCCAACCGGACGATCGGAAATCCGCGAGTTTCCTGGCGGATCGGGAGCAAAAGGTGCTCCTGGGCATTCTCGGAGGTCTTACCAACAGGAAGATCGGCGACAATCTCGGCCTTTCGGAAGGTTCCGTCAAGGCGTCGGTCCAGCAGTTGTTCTCCAAGACTGGCGTGCGCAAGAGGAGCCAGCTTGTGCGAGTGGCCCTGGAGGGTTCATTGAGTTCGGTGGCCGCCGCGGCCAAACCAAGACCGGATCCCCATGAGCCGCTCACAGCAGACGCCGGTACTGCTCCAGCGCCACCCGAACAAGCTGGCTGCGCGTGCGGACACCGGTCTTAGCGAAGAGTTGCTGAATGGTGTTCTTGACCGCGCTTTCCGAGATCTCCATCCGCGCCGCGACTTCCTTGTTGGCCAAGCCCTGGACCAACAGCCGGAGGACGTCGGTCTCCCGGGCATTTAATGCGGCCCGCTCCGGCTGCTCGGATGCCTCCGCGTCCGACGCGCCCGACCCGGTCTCTTCGGTCACGTCGACAATGATTGCGGCCAGCTTGGGAAGTGGCCCCTCCTTGTACGTGGAGAACCACACATCGCCGGTGAAAGACTCGCCGTCGCCGCGGCGAACCCGGCATTGCATCGAGGCCCGAAACTGCGGCGCTTCTTCCCATCGGAGCGCGTGGTGCAGGTCCGGAAGATAGGCTGCGATCGGATCGCCCAGCAAACGCCCGTCTCGCGGAGCCATCAACTCCACCGCCGCGCGGTTGGCGAGCTCGATGAAGCCACGGTCGTCGACGGTCACGATCGCCGCGGGGCTGGTCTCCACCAGCGCCTTTAGTCTTTCTTGAGATTCCAAGCTCAGGCGGCGATTGCGAATCATTTCTCCAACGAACAGTCCGCAGCCCGACAAGGCCAGAGTTTCGAATCCCAGACGCACAAACGACTCGTCGAGCGAACTGAACACCTCGGCCAGCCCCGCGCAAGCGGCGCCCAACAATGCCACCACCCACCGCGGCAGGAATGCCGCCGCCAGCATGATGGGGAACAAATAGAGGAAGCCCAGCGAAACGTAGGGCTTCGTCAACCAGTCCACCACGGCGACTACCAGAACGATCGCGCCGCTCACCAGCAAAACCGGCGTTCGGCTGCGGTAGTCCCACAGGCGTTCCAAGGGCGGCATGGTGTTCGAGAACCCTTGATTATCCCCCGGATTTCACTCGCCGGCGTCTGGGAATCGAAAGATTGGCCGGAAGAATCCTCTTTGCCGTAAGCCGCCCGGATCGGAATTGTCCAATCGAAAGATTACCCAAGCCCGCGGCTTCTCTATTTCCCATACTCCGGCGGCACCAGCAGCGTCAGCGCCTGCGGCACGATCCGGATCTCCGCGGGCAATTGTCCCGCCAACTCCCCGTCAATCTGCACCCATGCCCGCCGCTCTCCGGCCGGCCGCAGGTTCAGGCGTTCCCCGTGCAGCACCGTCACGCCCCGCATCCCCTTCAGCCGGTTCAGCGCCATCCCCGCAAAGTACTTCACATAGGGCACCGACGACCGCCCCTCGAACAGGACCACCTCGACCCGGTCGTCGAACAGCGTCACTTCCCGCGCGATCTCATAGTCGCCCCCGTAGTTCCGCACCTTGCTCGCCAGGGCGAACGAACACTGCCCGTAGCTCCGCCCGTCGATCTCCACCTCCACCTGCGCCAGCTTGCGGCCCAACAGGCTCCATCCCGCCACCCAGTAGGCGAACTTGCCGGTCCTCGCCTTCAAACCGGGATTCACGTGCCTGACGATGTGGGCGTCGAGTCCGATCCCGGCCATCAGCAGGAAATGGCGCGACACATCCGGGCCGCACGTCAGATGACCCACCGAAATGCGGCGGGGACGGCACTCCGCCAGACGCGCCGCCGCCTGTTCCAGGCGCTTGCCCAAATTCATCTCCATGGCCAGCACATTGGCGGTGCCGCCCGGCAGGATGGCCAGCGGAACTTCGGTATGCATCACGCCTTCCGCCGCCTCGTTAATGGTGCCGTCGCCTCCCGCCACCACCACCAGGTCGGCGCCCCAGGCAATGTGCTCTCTCGCAATCCCGCCCGCGGTCGCCGGGCCCGTCGTGGGCGCCACGGTGACCTGGTGGCCGTTCTGGGTGAGGGTCTTCACGACGCGCCCGACCAGCGCCCCGCCGTTCCGTCCGAATCCGCCCGCGCAGGGATTGTAGATCAGGACGGTCTTCCTGTAGCTTGGTATGGTGTACTCTCCGGTTGGTTTCCTCGTTAAATTATAGATGAGAGGCCCATGAAAGATCCTGCCCGCGAAATCGCCGGCCTGTCCGAAGAGCTGCGCCGCCACGAGCACCTGTACTACGTCCTCGACCAGCCCGAAATCTCCGACGCCGAGTACGACGTGCTCATGCGCCGCCTGCTGGAGCTGGAAGCCGAGCACCCCGACCTGGCATCCCCCGATTCGCCTACTCAGCGCGTCGGCGGCAAGCCTCGCGAAGGCTTCGTCAAGGTCGCCCACACCTCCCAGATGTTGAGCCTGGATAACGCTCTCAACGAGGCCGAACTGCGCGATTTCGACCGCCGCGTCGGCGAGCTTCTGGGCGGCGCTCCCTACCGCTACGTGGCCGAGCTGAAGATGGACGGACTCTCCATGGCGGCGCTCTACCGCGGCGGCCGCTTCATCCAGGCCATCACCCGCGGCGACGGCATGGTGGGCGAGGACGTCACCGAAAACGCGCGCACCATACGCTCCCTGCCGCTTGCCGTCAAAACCGCCATGGAGGCCTTCGAGGTCCGCGGCGAAGCCGTCATGAACCGGCGCGCTTTCGAGCGCCTGAACGCCGAACGCGACGAGCGCTCCCTCTCGCGCTTTGCCAACCCGCGCAACGCCGCCGCCGGCTCGCTGCGCGTGCTCGAGCCCAAGATCACCGCCTCGCGCCGCCTGGACTACTACACCTACTTCCTGCTCGCCAGTGGCCGCCCCGCCATGGACAGCCACTGGGAGTCCCTCGACGAACTGTCCCGTATGGGTTTCAAGGTCAACCCCAATCGCCGCCTGTGCGCCAATGTGGACGAGGCCATCGGCTTCTGCTCCCACTGGGAAGCCCGCCGCGGAGAGCTGCCCTACGAGATCGATGGCGTCGTGGTGAAGGTCGATTCCGTGGACCAGCAGCGCTCGCTCGGCTTCACCGCCAAGGCCCCGCGCTGGGCCATCGCCTACAAGTATCCGGCCCGCCAGGCCGTCACCACCGTCGAGGACATCGACGTGCAAGTCGGACGCACCGGCGCGCTCACCCCCGTGGCCGTCCTCAAGCCCGTGGAAGTGGGCGGCGTCACCGTCTCGCGCGCCACCCTGCACAATGAAGACGAGATCGCGCGCCTCGGCCTGGCTATCGGAGACGAGGTGGTGATCGAGCGCTCCGGCGACGTCATCCCCAAGGTGGTGCGCGTTTCCGCCCTGGGCTCCTACCGGCGCCCGTTCTCAATGCCCGCCAGTTGCCCGGTGTGCGGCGGAAGGGTGGTGCGCGAGGAGGGCGAGGCCGCCGTCCGCTGCATCAACACCAACTGCTCGGCGCGCTTGAAGGAATCCATCCTCCACTTCGCTTCGCGCGGCGTCATGAACATCGACGGCATGGGCGACGCCCTGGTGGATCAATTGGTGGATCGCGGAATTGTGCACAGCGTGGCCGACCTCTACTGGCTCACCGCCGGTCAACTGGCCGCGCTCGACCGCATGGGGCCGAAATCCGCCGCCAACGTGATTCGCAATATCGAGAAGTCCCGCGCGCACGCGTTGCCGCGGGTCATCGCCGCGCTCGGGATTCGTTTCGTGGGCGAACGCACGGCGGTCTTCCTGGCCGAGCACTTTGGAAGCCTGGACGGCATCGCGGCCGCCGAAGTGGAGGCACTGAAGTGCGCCGAGGAAGTCGGCCCCAAGGTGGCCGAAAGCATTTACCAGTTCTTCCGGGAACCGCACAATCTGGAACTGGTGGAACGCCTGCGCGCCGCCGGTCTTACCTTTACCCACCAATCCACGCGCGCGGCCGGCGGCCCGCTGGAGGGCATCACCTTTGTGCTGACCGGCACGCTTCCCACGCTCAGCCGCGACGCGGCCAAGTCCTTGATCGAGTCCGCCGGCGGTAAAGTTGTCGCTTCCGTCAGCAAGAAGACCAACTTCGTGGTCGTCGGCGCCGACCCCGGCTCCAAGTTGGAGAAAGCCGAAAAGCTGGGAGTCGAAGTGATTGGCGAGGACGATCTGCTGAGAATAGTTAACAGTTAGCCATCAGCCGTCAGCCTTCAGCCATCGGCTACCCGTGCCCGCCTGACGGCACACCAGCCGCTCCGCGGCGTAGCTCATCAATGGCCGCACGACGCGAGGAAAAGCTGAAAGCTGAAGGCTGATGGCTGAAGGCTGATGGCTGAAGGCTGGTATCTACTGCTCCTCCTTCATCAACTTGCCCACGCGCTTCAGATTGCCCTTCAGCTCTTCGGTGGCGTCCAGCAGTTGGGTGGAGTCGTAAATCACGCGAGGCGTGATGAAAATAATCAACTCGGTGCGCGCCGTGCTGACGTTCTTGGATCCGAACAGGGGGCCAATGAACGGAAGGCGGCTCAGGAAAGGTATGCCGGCGGTGCCTTCCGTGTGAGTCTCCAATATCGCGCCACCCAGGGCCACCGTGTCGCCGTCCATGACCGTGAGCTGCGTGCTCATCGACCGGTTGGTAAAGGATGGCGACTGGATCGTGGAGCTGGCCGTCGCCACCGGCGCGCTCACCTGCTGGTCGATCGCCATGGTTACCACGCCGCTGGAGCTGATGTGCGGCGTGATGCTCACGGTCGTACCGGAACTCTGGTTGCTCACCGTGCTGGAGAACACCGAACTGCCGGCCGACGTCACGCCCGACGTGGTGCCCGCCGACGTCAGCACCGGAACCTGCGTGCCCACGTTCATGGTCGCCGCCATTCCGTCGGTCGCAATAATACTCGGCGATGAAATCACCCGCGAATGGCCCCGGCTTTCCGAGGCCGTGAGCAGTCCCAGCAGTTGTTTGCTGCCGAATACCACCGCTCCGGCGGTCAACTGGAGGCCGCCCGACCCAGCCGCGGCGGCCAGCCCTTGCAGCGGGCTCAAGCCGCTTGTGCTGCTGGTGCCGGTGATGCTGTTCGAGGAACTGGTCAGGGTGGTGCCCGACACGCTGGTCGCCTGGTTGGTGCCCTTATCCTGCAGGTAACTCGACACTCCGGCGGCGAATTCGTTGTCCAGGTCCACCTCGTAGATCTTGACGTCGATCAGAACCTGGCGCGGCGCCACGTCGAGCTGCCGCAGCAGATTGACGATCTGGTCGTACTCCTCCTCGGTCCCCTGCACCAGCAGCGTGTTGTTGAACGGGTTGGGAACCACGTGCGGTCTGCGCTGCGCGCCGGCTCCGCCCCCCTGGGCGCCCAAATAGGTGCCGGTTGCGTCGTTGCCGGCGCCTCCCAATGCTCCGGTTCCCTGCCCGGCGCCCATCCCGGTGAATGGCGCCCCTTGACCTGTACCGGCATAGGCATTGCCATAATTGCCCATCCCGTAGTTGCCCATGCCATAGCCGCCCGTGCCATAGCCGCCCATGCCATAGCCGCCCATGCCTAGGTTGCCCATGCCATAGCCGCCCATGCCCAGGTTGCCCATCCCATAACCGCCCACTCCCATTCCGCCGCCGCCGCCGCCGGTGCCGTTATTGCCGATGCCGGCCGCGTACGAGTTGGCATTCATCATCTGGGACATCTGGATCAGCGCGGCGGTGTTGCCCGTGTATAGGGCTTCAATGGCCATGGCCACGATCTCGGCGCGCTGGTACTTCAACTGGTACACCCACAGGCTGGCCGTTCCGGTGGTGATTTTCGCCTTGATGTCCAGCTTGTCGATCCACTTCTTCACTTCGTCGAAGACGCCGGGGTTTGGCGCCACCGCCAGCAGCGTATTGATGCGGTCGATGGCGATGAAGTGCAGGCCGCTCTTGTCGGTCACCGAGTACGCCTTCATCACCTGGTCCAGTTCCTTCGCCAGGTCCGACGGGCGGCCGTTGACAATCTCGAAGGCCCGCACGCGCTTGTCGGCGAAAGTGTCCGAATCGAACATCGCGATCAGATCCATGGTGCGCTTCATGCTGCGGGCGTTGTCTTCGATAAACAGCAGGTTGGCCGGGTCGTACGCCGAGTGGGTGGCGTGCTCTCCCATGAACGGGCCCAGCAGCGCGTCCATTTCCTTGGCGGTGGTGTACTTCAGGAAGATCAGGTTCAGGATCATCCGCTCGTCGTCGGGCAGCGTCTTTCCATCGGTTACCTGCATCGGCTCCATGGGCAGCGACGAGACCGAAGTCGCGGGCAGAATGCGCCACAGGTCGCCCACCTGCACCATGGCCATGCCGTTCACGCGCAGGATGGTCTGGAACAGCGGCATCAACTCCACCGCCTTGACTTCGCCGTAGGTATGGATGGTCACCGACCCTTTTACGCGCGGATCCAGAATGTACTTCATCTTGAGCTGCTTGGCCAGCATCTCAATCATCTCCGTCAGCGACACGTTGTCCATCAGGAACGGGATGTTGCTGTCCAGCTTCAACGTCGCCGTGGCCGGCGTGGCCTTCGCCGGCGCAGTCTGCGGCTGTGTCGCGCTGGAGGGCCTCGCTGGCGGGTTCGCCGGTTGCGGCGCCCCGGACTGCGGCTGCGGCATTGGCGGGATGGGCGGCATCCCCGGTATACTCCCGGGTCCATTGACGACTCCTCCCTGCGCGAACAGGGTCGCGGCCGCGGCGCACGCGGCCAAAATCAAACGAATCGAAGATTGACGCATTAGCTTCTTCCTGAATGAATCGGGGGAACGCTCTGGAGTTAGCGTCCCCGCGGTTTCCATATGCAGTTCACGCTGCCAAACAACGGGTTCCTGACCAGCGTCTTGACCACTCCATCCTTCTCCGTGCCTTCGGGAGTCGTGTCGCCCGGCACACACGCACGCTCTCCCGTCCCGTTTGGATCTCCGGGACCGTAGTCCCCGGGTGTCGGCGCCACCCGCGCAACCGGTTCGGGGCTGGACTCTTCGGCTTGCTGCCCCGGCCCCTCCCTGTGTCCGGAGAGTTCCACGAGCGGCTTTACAATCCGCTCGCCGTTCCAATCCAGCTCGATAGAGTCCGCGTTGAACGCTACCAACGTGAACTCGCCTATGGCTTCTCCGGCGTGCATTCGCTTGTGCTCGGTGCCCTCTTTCTCGCTCAAGATGATCTCCGGACCGTCGCCGATGTTCATCATGCCGTGGAAAAACGGCAGCGGCGGCCTGGGCGGCGGCGGCGGCGGCGGAGGAGGCACCTCGATCGGCACCTTGGAGTTGCGCGACGGATCGAGTAGAAACCTTCCGGCGATGGTTTCGTACCCGGCAGCCATCACCGCGGGCACTTCGGGCTGCCGGGTGAAGGGAGGCGCGGGCGCGGGCGGCACCTTGGCGCGCTGAATCTGGGCTTCGCGTTCCCTGGCGGCCGTCCACTGCCGCCGGACTTCGACTCCGGCATACACTACGGCGCCCACCAGCGCTACGTTCAGAAGCATCAGTCTCCGGTTCAAAACAGTGTCCCCTCTTTCTTCTCGGGAAGCAGTTTGCGCGCCACCACGCTCGAAACCGTCAGCAACACCTGAATGTTCTTCTTCTTGTCGTAGCCGCCGGAGATGCGAACATCGTTGGTCGCCAGGATCTGCGGCTGGTCGGCCAGGTCCGCCATCAGGTTGACCAACTGCTCGATGCCGCAGGCGAAGCGCACGGTCACCGAAATCTCTCCGTAGTCCTTGGTCAGCGGCTTATCGTGGAAGTCGCCGCCTTGCGGGGCGATTCCGTCTCCCTTGGCCAGGTTGTCCAGAGTCTCCAGCAACAGCGCCTGCGCCTGCGCTTCGGTGGGCGCTTGCAGCACGCCCTTCTCGCGCTCCGCCAGTTCGGCCGCGGCCTTCTTGAGCGATTCTTCCTTGCCCCCCACCGTGGCGGCCGCCAGCCGCAGTTTCTGCAACCGCTGCTCGGCCTGCGGAATGGTCTCCACCACCGTGACCGACGGGGTTGTGCGATCGCTCAACAATCCAAACCGCAGCCACAGAATCGCCGCCACCGAGACCACAAACACCACCAACAGCTTCCGGTTCACCGTCCCCACGTTTATGTTCATGGCGTCACCCGCCGGGTGGTCTCGATCTGGAACCTCGGGACCGCCGTCATCTTCAAGGTGGAGTTCTTGAACAGCGGCGAGGAATCCAGGATCTTCACCAGCGATGTGGCCTGCGGAGACTCTCCGTCGATCCTCACGGTCTCGCGGCCGAGCTCGATCGAGCTGGTCCACGTGGGCGGTTCCATCAGCCGGGTCAACTCGTTCAGCGCGTCCATATCGGCGTGCGTCCGGCTGCGAATCTCGTCCAGCAGCCGCGTCCGCGCGCGCGTTTCGTCGTATGCCCTTTGCAGATTATCGGCGCGCAGCGCGCGCGGGGCGAGCTGGTCGATCTCCGCGTGAATCTGGTTCAAGTACCGGTTCTCCGCGTACTTCGCGTAGACCGCCATGCCGCCCGCCAGCAGCAAAAGCAGGGCCGCCAGAACGATGGTGGGCACAAACACCATGCGCGAGCTCGATTTCCGGAACTCGCGCGGCAGCACGTTGGCCGACGGCGCCAAGTGGGGACAGGCCCCGGCCAGCGCCGTGGCGTACGGCAGCGCGTTGCGGGATAGATCGTTCTCCACCGGATTGGCCGACGGCTGGGGAAGTACTTCCGCCAGTTTCCGCGCCGCCGAATCGGGCTTGAGACGCAGCTCCGATAGCGCCAGCACCGTGGCCCGCTCCGGGGGTAGATCGAACTCCGCGGAAAATACCGGGCGCGAGGGGCTTTCGCCGTACACCTCTACTGCGCCCGAGGCGCTGCGGCTGAGGGCCACGAATCCGTCCGACGCGGCGTGGCCGTTCAACCGAATAGCGGCGTGGACCGCGGCAGCCGAGAAGGTGAAGCTGCACACGGCCACGCCCGCTTCAGCGAAAAGTTGCACATACCGATCCACCGTCTCCTGCCGCACAATCCCCACCAGCGCCGAGCCCGGGGCCACCACGGACCAGCCCCATGTCACCTCGTCGTCGCCGTAAGGGTGCAGCGTGTCCACCTGGAAACGGATGGCGTTTTCCATCTCCTTGACCACCACGCCGGGAAGCGGCACATGGCGCACGATCACTTCGCGCCGCGGCAGCAACACCGTGGCGCTCATGTGTCCCATCCCCAGCGACTTCAGAAAATGTCCGTACTCGGCGCCCCATTCCGCCGCCGGCCGGCCAACGAAGTTGCGGACCACCAGGTGGCCGGCCACCTGCACGCGCGTGGGCCGCACGCGCGCGGCCACCACTTCCAGATCGGCGGCGCCGATTTCGACTCCGACACCCGTGCCGAAGGCCAGCAGCTTGCGAACTTCCCTGGGAAGAGGCATCGGATCAGTCGCTCCAGGCGGTTTCGTACCAGCGGAGATAATGGATGGGCGTATCCGCGTTCCGCGGCATGTATCTCACTTGCGCCGCCACCGTGCGGCGCAGATCCGAAAGCTGTCCGTTCGCGAAGCGCAACCGCGCCGTCCCCCGGATGGTCACGATGCTGTTCCCCTCCACCCGCAGCGGCAAGCCGCCGATCCCCGTCGCTCCCATGAATTCTTGCAGTTGCTGCTGCGTAAAGGGCAGCGCCGCGCGGCGTTCCACGATCATCGCGATCACTCCGGCCGGGACCCCCACCGCGGCCAGCACCGCGGGGTTGGCGGTATTGACGTCCACCCCGCCCCGGTTGCCGTAAACCGACAGGCAATCCTGCAGTCCGGCCGAGCGCGCCAGCGGGCGCTGCCCGGTCAGCGTCTGCTGCCCGTATGGGACGTACGTTCCGTAGAAAATATCGGGCGTAACACCTTTCACTTGAAGCAATTCCTCAATCTCTTGAAAAGACGCATGCGGGGAAAGAAAAGACGGCGACTGCATCGAATAATACTCGTCGAAGACCCCTCCCTGAGACGCCGGGGTTCGCCAATCGTCGATCGCCGTCACGATCTCGGCCGCGCGCCCCGGATCCACTCCCAAGGCCAGCATCAAACGGCCCAGTACTTCCGGCGTCTCCTTGTTGACGCTCAGCTTGGAGGCTTCGGGGAGGAACTCCACCCGCACGTCGCCGCTGGCGAAATGGTACAGCACCTGGGTGGAATACTTGGGGATCATCCGCTTGTCCAAGGGCTGCGTAATCGACCAAAGCAGCTCCAGCGCCGCCCGTTCCACGCCGCCCCGCGCCAGGTAATAGGCGCGCAGGCCGTCGATTTCCGTGGAGGTCCGTTCCGTCTCCCCGCGCACCGTGATAGCCAGCGAGAAAGCGATGGCCGCCAGCGCCGCCGAGAGCCACAACACCGTCAGCAGGGCGCTCCCGCGCGTCCCGCTTTTGCGCGCCACGTTTTTACTGGTCCTCATACGGAACCCCTATCAAGCGGTGCAGGAACAGCGGCGCCGTCACCGTGATCGGCTGCAGCCGCGACGGATCGGGATCGAGCGGCCCCATTTCGACGCGGATGCCGTATGGCCAACCCCGGCCGGTCGCCGCGGGGCGCCACGCAATCGGGTCGTTGGGCTGCCCCGATCCCGTGTAGTAGGTGAACCGGCAGAATTGCAATTGATCGGCGAGGACGAAGGATCGGGGCCCGGCGTCGATCGGCCCGAACACCGGAACGGTCACGCCGATGTCCGGGTCCGGGGCGACGCCGAGGCATGCCTGTCCGGCCGTGAACGGGCTGTACGGAATCTCGTTCACCACCAGCCGCACGCCGCGGCCTTCCTTGCCCGGAATCACCAGAAATTCCAGAATCTGCGGGTGGCCGCGCCAGCCCTCCCGCAGCGAATAACCCGACACCATCCGCAACCTCTGCTGCTCCGCCTGCAGAAAGTTGAAGTGCAGGCTGGCCGTCTCGCGGTTGCCCACGCAGGGCGGCGTCACCGGCATCAGGCCCATCAACTCGTCTTCCAGGATGCGCTGCGCCCCGATCATGCGCCGGTCGTCCATCAGCTTGTCGCCGGTCTTGGAATAGGCCATCAGTCCCACGCGCATCACCATCAGCATGCCGAGCGTGAGCAGGCTGAGCAGGGTCACCGCGATCACCATCTCTATCAGGGTGACGCCGGCCGTGGAGCGCGCTGGCGTCATTGCGGGGCCTCCGGGGCAATGTCGCCGGCCTGCAGGATGCGCTCGCGGAAGCCTTCCAGGGTAAAGGTGCGGCGCTCCTCCCCGGACATCCACCAGATTTGCAGTTCGATCCGGTCCAGGGCCGCCACCCCGGGCACCGGGTTGGGAGGCATTGCAACGGTGGAGGAGCGGGCCTGCCAGCCGGCCTCCAGGCCGCCGGTGATCGCGGGGTTGAAACGGTCGCTGAGCGACCGATTGGCGGCCAGCACGGGATCCAGCAGCAGATCGTTCATGCGCAGCCGCGCCAGTTGTGCGACGCGGTCGTAGTCCCGAACCCGCGCGGCATTTCGCGCCGCGCCCGAAATGCCGTTGAGCAGTCCGACCACCGCGATCGCCATGATCAGCGTGGCCACAATCATCTCCAGCAGGGTGAACCCGCGGGTGTTCTTCACGTTTCTTTGTCCCACTACCCGTCGGCTTCCATCTGCCCCGCGACGGTTTTGTGGGGCAGGTTGGCAGCCTGCGGCGGACCCCAACGGGGTCCCCTGGTAACCCGCCTTTTCGCCGGCCAGGCCGATTACCAATCGGCCGCAGGATGCCATCCTGCCCCACAAAAACACGGCTGGCCGCTGATGAACGCGGATGAACGCAGATTGAAAGGAGTTGGGGTTATCTGTGTTCATCTGCGTTCATCCGCGGCCAAAATCGCTTTTCTCACTCTTCTACACCGACGCTTTCCACATGCGGAAAGCCGGTCATGGGATCCAGATGGATCAGCCTCCGCGAACCGTGCTGGTTGACGATCCGGATGCCGATCGCGGGAACCGCGGCGCCGGGCAGAAGCACCAGGCGGCGGCCATCCTCGTCCTCCGATCCGCCTCCCAATGGCGGCAGGACCGCCTCGATGGTCACTCCGCTGGGCATGCGCAGCTCGCGCGTGAATCCCGCCTGGCTGGAGTAGAGCGTGAGGCAGTTGTCCCGGCGCGAAATCACCACCACGATGGCCTCCTGCAGCCGTTCGGCGCGGTTGACGGCGGCATTGAGGAACCCGGCGATGGAATCCGAAGCGGTCCGCAGGCGCACGCTGTCGATCCCCGTGGCCACCGATGGCAGGACGACGGCGGAGATCAGGGCGATAATCGCCACCACCACCAGCATCTCCATCAGGGTGACGCCGCGGGTTCTACTGGCTTCTCCAACTGACGATATCGGCATTGTCCCCTTCGCCGCCAGGCTGGCCGTCGGCCCCGTAGCAGATGATTTCCGGATCGGGACCGTTCTCCCCGGGGAATCGGTACACGTAGTCGTGGCCCCAGGGATCCTTGGGCACGTCCTGCTGAATGTAGGGGCCGGCCCACTGGGTCACGTCGTTGGGTTTTTCGCGCAGCGCGCGCAACCCCTGTTCGGTAGTGGGGAACACCCCGGTATCCAGCTTGTAGGCGGCCAGCGCCGTCATGAAGCTGGAAATGTCGGCGTGCGCCTTGGTGATCCGGGCCGCGGTCCCGTGGCGCAGCATGTTGGGCACCACCAACGCCGCGAACAGCGCGATGATGGTCATCACCACCAGCATTTCGATCAGGGTCACGCCCGCCTGCGCCCGTCTCTTGCGATTTCTCTCAGGTTGGTTCGTTCTCATATCGCCACGTCGTTGATGCTCGTAATTGCGAGCAGCATGCTCAATATCAGGCCTCCCACGATCACGCCCATGACCAGGATCACGATCGGCTCGAACACCGAAGTGAAGCGCCTGATGGAGACCCGCGTATCATTTTCGTAAATATCGGCCATGCGCGTAAACATCTGGTCCAGACGGCCGGTTTCTTCGCCCACCATCAGCAGGTGGGCGGCCAGCGGCGGAAAAACCGCCGCCTTGCGGAGCGGCGCGGCGATGCCCTCGCCGCGCTTCACGCCCTGGGCCACGAAGGTCATGGCGGAGGCGATCATCCGGTTGTTCAGAGTGGCCGCCGAAATGGCGATGGATTGCACCAGCGGCACGGTATTGCTCACCAGCGTCGCCATGGCGCGGGCGAAACGCGCGGTCTCGGCCTTCAGCAGCGCGTCGCCCAGCAAGGGGATGCGCAGCCGCGCGCGGTCCCACCACAGGCGCCCGGCGGAGGTATTGGTGTAGACCCGCCAGAAAATCAACCCGCCGGCCAGCGCCGAGGCCGCCATCCACCAGTACGTCTTCACGTAGTAGCTGCCGTCCAGCATGAGCCGGGTGGGCGTGGGGATCTTCATCCGCCCGTCGGCGAAGATCAGGGCGAACCGGGGCACCACGAAGTACATCAGGATGAAGATGGACCCCAGCCCGACGCAGGACAGCAGGATGGGATACACCATCGACGAGACGATGTAGTTGCGCAGATCGTCGCGGGTGCGCTCAAATTCGGCCAGCCGCTCGAAAATGGGCGCCAGCGCTCCGGACGCCTCCCCGGCGCGCACCATGTTGGTGTACAACTCGGAATAGTACTCGGGATGCGCGGCCAGGCTGTCGGCCAGCGTCCGGCCGCTCTTGAGGATGCGCAGCACGTCCAGCACGATCAGGCGGAACTCGCTTTTTTCCGTCAGCTCGGCGGTGATGGAGAGCGCCCGGTCGAGCGGCACGCCCGCGCCCAGCAGGGTGGACAGCTCCTGGGTGAAGAACAGGGTATCGCGCCGCCGGCCGCCGCCGAACGAGGGCAGCTTGAATTCCATCGACGAGCCCTTCGGCGCCATGCCCACGTACACCGGCGTCAGCCCCTGCTTGCGCAGTTCGCGGGCCACCACCTTCTCGTTGTCGCCCGCCAGGCGGCCGGCGCGGACTTTGCCGTCGGAGGCCACGGCGCGGTAGAAGAAGGTGGTCATGGACGGGCTCCGGCCCGCTTGCCCCACAAAGCCAATCGCGTCGCCATGTTCAGAACTCCTGGGTCACGCGCAGCACCTCGCGCACGGTGGTGATGCCGGCGGAGATCTTCATCCAGCCGTCTTCACGCAGGTTGCGCATGCCGTTGCGGCGCGCCGCCTTGGTCAGCACGCCGGCGTCTTCGTTGTTCATGATCAGCTTGCGGATCTCGTCGTTTAGCTCCATCATCTCGAAAATGCCCATGCGCGAGGTGTAGCCGCGGTCGCCGCATTCGGCGCATCCGTCCCCGCGGAACGTGTCCACCAGCACCCCGTCGGGCGACAGCGCCGTCCCCGCCGGCGTCTTGCAGTGGGGGCAGACCACGCGCACCAGGCGCTGCGCCAGCACCGCCACCAGCGACGAGGTGATGAGATAGTTCTCCACTCCCATGTCCACCAGGCGGGTGATCGCGCTGGGCGCGTCGTTGGTGTGCAACGTGGAAAACACCAGGTGCCCGGTGAGGGCCGCGCGGATGGCGATGTCGGCGGTCTCGCGGTCGCGGATTTCTCCCACCATGATCACGTCCGGGTCCTGGCGCACGATGTGGCGCAACCCGGAGGCGAAGGTCAGGCCGATCTGCGGATTGACGTGGATCTGGTTGATGCCGTCCATCTGGTATTCCACCGGGTCTTCGATGGTGATGATCTTCTTGTCCGGCAGATTGATGCGCTTGAGCGCCGAATACAGCGTGGTGGACTTGCCGCTGCCGGTGGGCCCGGTCACCAGGAAGATGCCGTGCGGCAGGCCGGTGAAATATTCCATGCGCGACAGCATGTGCTCGTCGAAGCCCAGGCTGCGGAGGTCGTAGAAATCGCCGGCCGACCGGTCGAGCAGGCGCATCACCACGCTTTCGCCGTACAGCGTCGGGAGCGTGGAAACGCGCAGGTCCACCTCGCGGCCCAGGATCTTGATCTTGATTCGGCCGTCCTGAGGGAGGCGGCGCTCCGCGATATTCAACTTGGCCATCAGTTTCAGGCGCGAGATGATGGCCGCTTTCAGTTCCCGCGGCGGCGCTTCCTGGTTGTAGAGCACGCCGTCCACGCGGAAGCGGACGCGGAATTCCTTCTCGAAGGGTTCGATGTGAATGTCGCTGGCGCGGATCTCGATGGCGCTGGCGATCATGGCGTTCACCAAGCGGATGACGGGCGCTTCGCTCGCCATGTCACGGAGGTGTTCCAGGTCGGCGGTGGCCTGCTCGTCGTCGCCTCCGACGCCCACGGCTTCCCGCTCGGCCTCGCCGTAGTGCCTGTCGATGGCGTCCAGAATCTCCTGCTCGGCGGCCAGCACGGTCTGGATTTCGAGGCCGGAAAACGCCCGCAGCGCGGCCACCGTCTCGAAATCCAGCGGGTCCGCCATGGCGACGGTAAGCCTGGAATCGGCCAGCGCCACCGGATAGGCCCGGCATTGCCGCAGGAAGCGGTGCGACAGGCCCTGGATTTCGGGCGCCTCGGGCGGCGGCCCGTCCACCGTCACCAGCGGCAGGCCGAGTTGGTCGGAGAGCGCCGCCAGCACGTCGCGGTGGGCGATGAGGCCCATGTCCACCACGATCTTGCCCAGTTTGTCGCCGCGCTCGGCCTGCAACTCCAGCGCGCGCTCCAATTCGTCGGGCGCGATCTTGCCGCGCTCGATCAGAATTTCGCCCAGGCGCATATAGCGGACGCTCGCGCCCGTATCGGATTCCGGCGTCGGGTAGGTGGGGGTCACTGCGTGGACACTTCCATATGACCGGCCATGGCCGACTTGCGGTCCGCGGTCATGAGAATCTGGCTGGGGAGCTGAGTCTGATCCTCCCACCCCTGGTACCAGAGGCGGATCGCCAATACGATGCGTTCGCCTTCGGGCATCAGGTCCACCTTCTGCGCCGACCCGGTCACCATTTCCCGCATGAGGCGCTCGAGCAAGGGCAACTGCTGCAGCTTCTTGGCGTGATACGTGATCCGCTCCTCGGGTGTGATCTGGCGGGGCACGATACCGCCGGCCATGGGCGTGAAAGTCAGGTCCAGCTCGGCGGTGAAGACCAGCCCGTAGCCGGGAAGATACAGACCGCGGGTGGCGCCCATCACGCGCATGCGCTCCGGCCCGGCGGACTCCAACTTCGCGTCGAAAGCGTCTTCCAGGTTATGAATAACGTCGAGAGAGCAGCGCGGCCGCTCGATCGACGCCACCGCGGCCACCGGCCGCCTGACGCTTTGCGCGCCAGCCGGCAAAGCCGCCAGCAGAAGCCAGATTCCGGCGGTCCTCATTTCGGTTCTCCTTCGCGGTTGGCGGCCACGTAATCCTTGCGTTCCGCGGCCTGCAGGCTGTGCCGCAGATAGTCGATATCCAGGTCGGCCACTTTCCGAACGTTGCGGAG
>Ga0326728_10011211_pt1 | contig 20587 bp, 14 predicted proteins | sample MB3enrmetagenome_FD_207602 | JGI IMG/M metagenome (GOLD analysis project Ga0326728, IMG submission 207602) | Lab enriched peat soil microbial communities from McLean, Ithaca, NY, United States - MB31MN | ecosystem: Environmental > Terrestrial > Soil > Wetlands > Peat | place: USA: New York... | reverse complement strand
TGGCGCGCATGAAGCCGGCGTATGGCGACACCCGCGCTGCCGGGTTCTACATGTTGCCACGCCCGAATCCTTATCGGCCCCTGTTCAAGAAGGCCGACGGCACGATTGACACAGATGCTTATTTAAGTTTTTATGATGAATTCATTGCCGAGGGGACCACCGGGCAGGTCGCTGGGATTGTCCTGGAGCCCATCCAAGGCTGGGCGGGGTCGATCTTTCCCTCCGATGATTTCTTCCCCAAGCTGCGGCCATGGTGTGACGCGCGTGGGATCCTGTTGGTGGCGGATGAAGTCCTGACGGGCATGGGGCGCACGGGGAAGTTTCTGGCGATGGAACATTGGAACACCCTGCCGGACGTGGTAACCCTGGGTAAGGGTTTTGGCAATGGGTTTCCCGTGACGGCCATGGTGGTAAGGGAACCCTATGCCGGCAGCGTGGAACGCATCAGTGCTTCGACAAGTTACGGAGGAAACCCTATGGCCTGCGCGGCCGCTCTCGCTTCCATTGAGGCGATCGAAGAGGAGGGGCTACTCGAGAATGCCCTCCGTCTGGAGCGGTATTTCCTCCCCCGTCTGGCCCAGATGATGGCTGATCACCCGATCGTGGGCGATGTGCGCTGCAAAGGATGCCTGATGGGCGTGGAGCTAGTCAAGGACCGGGTCAGCAAGGAGCCTTTTGTCGAGGCAGGTGAGTTCATCTACAAGGAAGCATTCCGCAACGGTCTGGCCTGGATACCCGCCGGCCACATCCTGCGCATGAGCCCGCCGATTGTGATGGATTTGGATGTGGCCGCGAAATGCATGGACATCATTGACGAAGCCATTGGCGAAGCGGAACGCCATTTCGGGTACTCGCACTGCGCCCCGAGCGTTCGGCAGGCATTAGCCGGGAAGTTATGAGAACGATACGGTTTGGACTGATTGGCTGTGGGTTGATGGGACGGGAGTTTGCCAGCGCCCTGGCGCGGTGGTGCCACTTGCCGGACATGCCGGCTCGCCCGGAGCTGGTTGCGGTTTGCGACTATTTCAGCTCCACGGCTGCCGACGTGGCCCGCTGGTTAAGGGAAAATTTCTCGTCGATCCAGCAGGTCACGCAGGACTATAGGGAACTGCTGGCCAATCCCGCGGTGGAAGCGGTCTACTGCGCAGTCCCGCACCACTTGCACCGGGAGTTCTACTGTGCCGCACTGCTGGCGGGCAAGCACTTGATGGGTGAGAAGCCCTTTGGGATCGACGCGCCCGCGAACGAAGCCATCCTGCTCGCCCACAGCAAGCGCCCGGAACTGTTGGTACGGTGTTCGTCCGAATTCCCCTTTTTCCCTGCGGTGCAAAGAGTGGGTGACATGCTTGAGCGAGAAGCTTTCGGGCGAATTCTGGAAGTCAATTGCGGTTTTCTTCACTCCAGCGATCTCGATCCGAACAAGCCGATTAATTGGAAGCGGCAAGTGGAGTTTAACGGCGAGTACGGCTGCATGGGAGATTTGGGAATGCATGTCTGCCACCTCCCCTTCCGGGCGGGATGGCGAGTACGGAATGTGCGGGCGATTCTTTCCAAAATCATAACGGAGCGCCCCGACGGCAAAGGCGGCGTGGCGCCGTGCCGAACCTGGGACAATGCCACGCTATTCTGCGAGGCCGAGGGCGAGGCAAGTGGGTCTGGGTTTCCCTTGACGCTGAAAACCCAGCGGATGGCGCCGGGCGAGAAGAACACGTGGTATGTGCAAATCCTTGGAACGAAGGCCTCGGTACGGTTTAGCACCAGGAATCCACGTCGCCTGGAACTGCTGGAGTCCCGCGGCGGGGAGCAATCCTGGCAACAAGTCGATATGGGTCAGGAGACAGCGTTCAAAACGATCTCGGGCTCGATCTTTGAGTTCGGATTTTCGGACGCCATCCTCCAGATGTGGGCTGCCTTCGTGTATGAGTTGGCAACGGGGCGGCGGCGGAAACTCTTCGCGGGCTGCGTGACTCCGGAAGAAACCGCCCTGAGCCACAGACTCTTCACTGCCGCCTTGGAGTCTCACCAGCGGGCCAAGGTTGTAAGCCTCCAGCCGGCAAGTTGAACGGAAGGAAAGACACTCGACAAGGAGAACCTAATTTTAAGCATCACATCCTCTCGTAAGGAGACAACTCCGGCATGATCCCGAATCCTCATGGGAGAACTGGTATGAGCGATGAAGTTTTCCTGTTGGGCCTCGACCTTGGCATTTCCACCGCAAAGGCGGGGCTGTTTACGCTTGCGGGCGAGATGCTCGGCCTGGAGAGCCATGAATACCTGATTATCCCCGAAGGGGACAAGGTGGAAGTGGATCCGGAATATTACTGGACTCCTGTCGTCCAGTCGGTCCGGCGCCTTCTTGCAAAGTGGGGCGGCGACCCCGGAAAAATCGCCGCCCTCTCAGTATCCAGCCACACGGAAACGGTAATCCCGATGACACGTGAGGGAAAACCGGCCAGGCCTGCGCTGGTGTGGATGGATAACCGTTCGCAGCCCGAGGCGGAAGAACTTCGCCATGAATTCGGTCCGCAGCGGGTCCTGGAAATCGGCGGACAGCCGGACATTACCCCCCTTTGGCCAGTAACGAAGTTCCGCTGGTTGAGCAAGAACGAACCCGACACCGTCCGGCAAACGAGCAAATTCCTGCTCCCCGAGGACTACCTGTTGTACCGGCTGAGTGGCCGTTTCGCGGCCGAGCCCAGTATGTGGTCCTCCTCATTGGTTCTCGACATCAGCCGGCGGAAATGGTGCGACGATCTGGTGAGGTTTGGCGGCATTCGCACCGAACAGTTGCCCGACTTGTTCCCTTCAGGAACCGCCATCGGCCACATCTCGAACGCATGCGCGGAGGAAACAGGCCTAAGTGTGAAAACGGCGGTAGTCACAGGGGGGTTGGATCACACTTGCGCCGGGGTTGCCGCCGGAAACATCGAGCCCGGTGTGGTCACCGTAAGCACCGGGTCGGTGCTTGCACTCCTGACCACCATTTGCAAGCCGGTCTTCGATCGCTCGACGCCGGTGCCATGTCATATCCACGCGGCACCGGACAGGTATTGCCTGCTGCCCTGGAACCAAACGGGAGGCTTGGCTTTCAAGTGGTTCAAAGATCGCTTCGCAGAGGGATTTGCCGTCTCCAACGCCGCCGGAGGGCCGAGCGTCTACGATGCCCTGGTCGCCGAGGCGGCAAACGTTCCACCGGGCAGCGACGGCACGGTGATGCTGCCACATTTGGAAGGGGCGCTGTTTCCCGAGTTCGACCCGCACGCGCGGGGAGTCTTCTTCGGCATCACCCTGGCCCACAAGCGGGGGCACTTCGTCCGCGCACTGCTTGAGGCCATGGCTTTTCAGATCCGGCGCGACCTTGAAGGCTTAAGCCGGTTGGGTGTTCAGGCGCGCGAACTTCGGGTATTGGGAGGAGGAGCAAAGAGCCAACTGGGTGCTGGAATCAAGGCTGACATCTGTGGGATTCCCGTAGTGATCCCCGCCCAGCAGGAGGCCGCAGTGTTGGGAGCGGCGATCCTCGCTGCCGTCGGCGCTGGCTTGCACCCCACCCTCGAGTCAGCCGTAAAGGCGATGGCTTGCGGGGGCGAGGAGGTTAAGCCTAATCCCACCAACCGCGCCGTGTATGACCGGGCCTACAAGTTGTACATCGCCTTGTACGACGCCGTGAAAGCCCTGTACCCGGAGTGCGCGGAAATTGCCAGGGCGGCAAGGGAGCACAGCATCGCATGATTAGGCCGACGTCGGTAGTGGAACAGGGAAGACATTCAACATGCTGTTGTGAAATAGGGAGGTAAGACAATGGATGACATTCTGAAGCAACTGGAGTTGTCTGGAGCCGAGAAGGCCGAGGTCTTAAGTAAAATTCATGCCGTAGTCCAGTCGTGGGGATTAAAGTTGCCGGACGTTCCCGCCTGCCCTCTTCACTTCGGTCTGCACGATTTCTACCGAGTGGGGGAAACCGAGCTTGACATAAACAACAACGTCGAGCAGGGATATTGCGGGAAATTGATCTTCATGTTCAAAGGCCAAATCTGCCCTTGGCACCATCACCGAATCAAGCACGAGACTTTCTTTCTGATCAAAGGGAGAGTCGAGTTTAAGACGCCCGGAGAAACGGTCACTCTCGTGCAGGGAGACCGCAAGATCGTTCATCAGACCTTGAAACACGAGTTTACTGCGTTGGAAGACAGTCTCATCTTGGAAAGTTCCAAACCCGATTTGGTGGATGACAGCATTTTCGACGATCCTCGAATCAATCAGATCATCTTTGGAACGGGAACGCCCTAGTCCTGGTCCACCTTTGGAGTGCGGGTCTTGAGCTTGCTCGACACGCTGTCGGAAGCAAGATCCCGAAAAGGGAAGCGACAGCAAATTGCCGCACTCGCAACCAGTGAGCTGGGCAGGGTGGGTCCTAAGCTTAAGGTGCTTCGGTGGAACCGACAGAGGGAAGACGTCTAAAGGAGGAATCAGGAACTTGAGCGAACGCACAGAAGGTTTGAAAGCCAGTGCGCTGGGTATTTGGGGAGTGGCTGCTCTCGGCTCAGTGATGATGGCGCCAGCGCTCGGCATTTACGCCAACCTGGGAATGGTCTCTGCCGCCTCAGGCAAAATTGCGCCTGCGGTATTCTTGGCGGCCCTGCTTCTTACGCTCCCTACCGCCATCAGTTATGCTCTCATTGCGCGCGAAATACCGTCCGCCGGCAGTGCTTACACTTGGCTTTCCGAGGCCGTGAACCCCTTCGTTGGAACCTGGATGGGGTTATTGCTGGCTTCAACCTATCTCTTCTGTGTAATTCTCCAACCGATTCTGTTTGGTCTGTTTTTCAATGAGCTGTTAGCCTTCCTCTTCAAGGTTCAGACCGGTTACGGTACCTGGATGGCTGGCGTCCTGATCTCGACTCTGATCATCGCGCTGCTTGCCTATCCCGGGATCGAAATCGCAGCTAAGAGCTCTTTGATGTTGGCCCTATTCGAAGCCGCCATCGTCCTGGCGCTATCGTGTACTATTCTGGAGCTGCTCTTTTCGCACGGACGCCTTAACTTCACGCCCTTTAATCCCGCTGAGTGTCTACATGGCAGCCGTGGCTTCTCCGGGGCGCTGGTCTTTGGTTTTCTCAGCTTCGTAGGTTTCGGGGTTATCGCGACAGCGGCTGAGGAAACCCACTCGGCCCGATGCGTGATTCCGGTCGCTATGCTGCTTTCTTGTGTGATCTTGGGGATATTCTGGGCTTTCACCTCTTGGGGTTTCTCCTTAGCTCTGCCGCCCGACGCATGGGGGCAATACGTAGACAAGGGCGTGAATCCGGTCGCGGTGGTGGCCCGTCAGTACTGGCATGGGGGTTCCATTCTGGTAATCATCACCGCTATCACGGCAGTGCTGGGAGTCTATTTGGCCTCTGTCGTGGGGTGCTCGCGTGTGGCCTATGCAATGGGCCGGGATGGCACACTTCCCGCTTTTCTGGGCAAGTTGCATCCCAAACACCGAGTTCCTTGGAACGCACAGCATCTTGCATTTCTCGTCACCTTGACGGTTGCGGCGATTTGGGGGCGGTGGGTCGGGACGTACCTTTCCTACGATTGGTGGGGCAGCGCGGTGGTATTTTTCTCGATGGTTTCCAATATATTCGTCTGCATCGGTTGCCTGGTCTTCTTCTATCGGTTCCGCCGAAACAGCTTTAACTGGCTAGGGCATGGTGTTGTACCTGTGCTCGGCATGCTAGCCAGCATGCTGCCCCTCTATTACTCTTTTGGCCCAAACCTGTGGAACCTGGGATGGAAGAAAGGTCAAAGCATTGTCCTGTTTTCAGTCCTTGTGGTTGTTAGTTCCGCCGTCTACACGGTTGTCCTCAAACATACCAAGCCGGAAGTCTTGCAGCGGGCTGCCGCGAAGAAGGAAACAAAGGAGGCCGACAAGCTTCAGGGCGCTCGCCCGCCAAGCTGAACAGCTCACTAACCAAAGCGAACCCCCCATGCCCGGCAAGTTGCTGCTACCGCCGGGCCGCCGAAGGCGTTCCACTCGCCTTCCCCGCAAATAGGCCAACTACCGAACTCTGTGCTCGCCGCTTCGCAGACGTGACCGCCTGCGTACATCTCGAAAGGTCAGAACTCGGCGTGAGCAACTGCGATCAGGACGATAACCGCATGCTCCGTAAGCGACACGGCAACAGGCGGCTGCGCTTGAATGACGAACTTCCGCGACTGACCTGCGATCGGGTCGATATCCAACTATTGTTGGGATATGATTCACCATATGGCCTCTCAAGAACCCAAATCCGAGCCCATCAACGTCAACTTCACGGTGGAGGGTCCAAACCACGTGGGCGTCGAGCAACACAAATGCGCGAATTGCGGAGATTGCGTTACGGGGTGCAACTACGCCGCCAAGAACACGCTCATCATGAACTACATGCCCGACGCGGTGAATCACAGCGCGGAAATCTTCACCGAGGTTTCGGTGCGTTGGATCGAGCGCAAGGACAACCAGTGGCTGGCGCAATGCGAGTTGCTGGGAGTGGGGCGCGAGAAGTTCAAGGCGCCGGATGTCGCTGTCACCGCTGACCTGGTGATCTTGGGCGCGGGGACGCTGGGCTCGACGGAAATCCTGCTCCGCTCCGCCCAGCACGGCCTCTCGCTCTCGACTCGGCTGGGAGAGAGCTTCACCGGAAACGGAGACGTGCTCGCCTTCGGATACAACACGGCGCGGGTGATAAACGGCGTCGGATGGGGGCATCACACGCCGGGGCAGATTCCCCCTGTGGGGCCCCGCATTACGGGGATCATCGACATGCGCCACCAAGCGGCCCTCACCGACGGAATGGTCGCTGAAGAAGGATCGCCGCCCGGAGCGCTCGGGGTGTTCCTGCCGGCGGCATTTGAGGGCGCCGCGGCGGTCGCGGGCACTGTCGAGCCGGTGGCCGGCACGGAACTCATCGAGGAAAGGGAGCGGGAACTCCTGACTGACTTCGAGGGACCTTATCACGGCGCCGTAAATCGCAACCAAACCTACCTTGTGATGACCCACGACAACGGCCGGGGCCGCATGACGCTGGACGCCAAAGGCAACCTCGAGCTGAGCTGGCCGGGCGTAGGTAGCCAGCCCATCTTCGAGAAGGTGAATGCGCGTCTGAAGCAGGCCACGGAAGCCCTGGGCGGCGTCTTCACTCACAATCCGCTTTGGAGCATGCTGCTCCACAGCAATCTGACGACCGTGCATCCGCTGGGGGGATGCGTGATGGCGGATGAAGCAGCCGGTGGCGTGGTGAACCACAAAGGGCAGGTGTTTTCGGGGACCACAGGGACACGTATCTACGACAGCCTTTATGTGGCGGACGGCTCCGTGATTCCCACCCCGCTGGGCGTGAATCCCCTGCTCACCATTTCCGCAGTCGCAGAGCGCTCGATGGCCCTGTTGGCGCAAGACCGCGGCTGGCAGACTGACTACCGGCTGCCTTCCGCAGCGAAAGCGGTTGCGGCCGCGAAAGCCGGCGTCGAGTTCACGGAGACAATGAGGGGTTATTTCTCGACGCAAGCGACGACGCCCACGCCACCACTTCAGCTCGACCCCATCTACCAGCGCGGGTTTGACCAGGGCCAAACCGACAACTCGCCCTTCCTGTTCACTCTCACTATCGTGAGTGAAGACCTGAACGGCATGATCTCCAATCCAGCGCACGAGGCTCGCATGGTGGGGACGGTCCTGGCGCCGGTGCTTTCGCCTCAGCCGCTCACCGTTGCGGAAGGGCGCTTCAACCTCTTCACCGTCGACCCGAATAACGTCGACACCCACAACATGCGATACCGCATGAAGATGGTTACTGAGGAAGGCCGCACCTACTATTTCGAGGGCTTCAAGGTGACGGACCCTGATTCCGTCTTTCAAGTCTGGCCTGCAACCTCAACCCTCTACAGTACGATTTACGACGGCGAGAGCGCGGCCAGCCCGATTTTGGGCAAGGGAATCCTCCACATCGCCGCGGAAGATTTCGCGCGCCAACTGACTACTATGAAGGTGACCAACGCCGGCACCCTCGCCGAGCGGCTCACCGCCGGGGCCCGCTTTGCGCGCTTCTTTCTCGGTCCGTTGTTCGATACCTATGCGGATGAGTTTGTTCGTCCCAGCGTCTTCAATGCCGATGCCCCGCCCCGCCAAAAGCGTCCCTTGCGGGTGGGCACGCCGCAAGTTGCGTTCTTCAAGACTGCGGACGGCGTGGGACTTCGCCTTACGCGCTATCAAGGAGGGGCCGAGGGCCCGGTGATCCTCTCGCATGGGTTGGGCATCTCGAGCCTGATTTTCTCCATCGACACAATCGAAACCAATTTGCTCGAGTACCTCTTCGCCCACGGCTACGACGTGTGGCTGCTCGATTACCGCTCGAGCATTGCACTGCCGGCCGCCACTCTTCAGGCCAGTGGAGACGACGCGGCGACGAAGGACTACCCTGCCGCGGTCAGCAAAGTCCTGGAACTTACCGGAGCGAAGAGTGTACAGATGGTCGTCCACTGCTGGGGCTCGACCACGTTCTTCATGGCTATGCTGGCCGGGCTCAAGGGCGTGCGCTCCGCCGTGGCCTCGCAGATCGCTACCCAGATCCGCGCCCCGCTTGCCACGCACATCAAGACGGGCCTGCACCTGCCTTCGTTCCTCAAAGACGTGGGTATCGAATCCTTGACGGCCTATGTGGACAACCATGAGGGTTTGCTGGCCAAGGTCTACGACGCGGGCCTGAAGCTCTATCCACTGGAGCTCAAGAATCGCTGCACCAGCGCCACGTGCCATCGCATTACCTTCATGTATGCTCCGCTCTACGAACATGCCAACCTCGACGAGGCGACGCACGAAACCCTGCACGAAATGTTCGGCGTGGCCAACATAAAAGCGTTTATCCACCTCGCTCGCCTGGCCAACACTGGCCACTTGGTGGACTTTGATGGCAACAACGTTTACCTGCCCCACCGGGACCGGCTGGCTATCCCCATCACATTTATTCACGGGGCGAAGAACGAATGCTTCCTGCCGGAGAGCACCGAGATCACCCTGCATGACCTCTCCGAGGCGAATGGAAGCAGCCTCTACAAGCGGCAAGTGTTCGCTGGCTACGGGCACATCGACTGCATCTTCGGCAAAGACGCGGTGAGGAATGTCTATCCGTTCATCCTGGAGCACCTGGAGGCAACACAGTAGCGGCGTTCCTGGGGGGTGTCGTTCTGAGCGCGGATTCCATGATATTCACGCTCGCCGCTTGAAGATGAAAATGCGTTCGGATGAGAGAGGGAAAAGGAGGAAAGATGGCAGCTAACGAATACGTATCAGTGCCCGGCAGCGAGCGCGAGCCGATGAGCGGCGCGACTAAGTCGGGGGAGTGCGATCCTAATGAACAAGTGCACTTGACAGTGGTCGTGCGGCCGCGGCCGTTGGGCAAGAAAGTTAAACCGCTGAACGAGTTGGTCGCCAGCAGGGAGCGGCTGACTCGGACCCAGTTCGCAAGCCGCTATGGGGCTGACCGTAAGGACCTCGAGAAAGTCGAGGCGTTTGCTCGCGCCCATGGCCTCAAAGTCTCGAGCGCGAACGCGGCCTCGAGGACCGTGCAGCTCACCGGAAGCGCCGCCGCTTGCGCGAGAGCCTTCCAGGTGAATTTGGGTAGGTATGAGGGGCCCGAGGCAACTTATCGAGGACGCGTTGGGTCTGTGTACATTCCAACAACGTTGAAGAACATCATTGTCAGCGTCCACGGCCTTGACAACCGCCCTCAAGCGCAAGCCCACTTCCGCATCGTTACCCAGGGGTCGTCCGGCCACATCCGCGCCGGCGGCTCTTCATCAGTGTCCTACACGGCGCCACAAGTCGGCGAACTCTACGATTTCCCGTCCAGCGCCAGCGGCGAGGGCCAGACCATCGGCATCATCGAGCTGGGCGGAGGTTACGCGGAATCCGACTTGAATACCTACTTCAGCGGGCTGGGCATTTCCCCCGCCCCCACGGTCACGGCGGTGTCTGTCGACGGCGCCCAGAACTCGCCCACAGGCAGCTCCGACGGCCCTGACGCCGAAGTGATGCTGGATATCGAAGTCGCAGGGGCGGTGGCGCCAGGAGCGAATATCGTGGTTTATTTCGCGCCCAATACGGACGCGGGCTTCCTCGACGCCATCAACCAGGCGGTGGACGACAAACAGAACAACCCTTCGGTGATCTCGATCAGTTGGGGCGGGCCGGAATCCACCTGGACCTCGCAATCCTTGCAGTCCTATAACAGCGCGCTCGCGGCGGCGTCTGCGGTCGGGGTCACGGTTTGCATCGCGGCCGGCGACAACGGCGCCACCGACGGCGTCAGCGACGGCTTGGACCACGTCGATTTCCCAGCATCGAGTCCGTATGCCCTTGCTTGCGGCGGGACGCACCTGGTGGGTAGCGGCACAACCATCACCGACGAGGTCGTCTGGAACGACCTTCCCGGTAACGGCGCTACAGGAGGCGGAATCAGCACAACTTTTCCCCTCCCCACCTGGCAGGTGAACGCGAACGTCCCCCCTTCGGTCAACCCAGGGAACTTCGTGGGCCGAGGGGTGCCGGATGTGGCCGGCGACGCTGATCCTTACACCGGCTACCAGGTCGATGTGGACGGCAGCAATATCGTGGTGGGGGGAACCAGCGCCGTCGCTCCACTGTGGGCAGGCTTGATCACCGGCTTTAACTCCGCATTGAAGACTTCCGTGGGTTACCTGAATCCCACCCTTTACAAGACCGTCGCCTCCGTGGCCGGGACGTTCCGTGACATCACCTCCGGCAATAACGACGGGTACTCTGCGGGACCGGGATGGGATGCATGTACTGGCTGGGGCAGCCCCAATGGCGCAGCAATTTTGCAGTCGCTGGGGGGAACGTCTACGGGTACAGGTACAACACCGACGCCGGATCCCACTGCGCCGACCAAGAAGCGCAAACGGAAGAAGAGCAGTGGCTAGGAGTCTGCGCAACAATTAAGAGAGCATTTCACCACAGGGCGCACAGAGATCACGGCGAAAACCACAACGGTTTTCTTCGTGAACTTCCCAGCTCCACCCCTTGAGGTTGAAGCAGCGAGCCAATATAATGTGGACGCGGGCCGGCGCCTTAGGAATGTTGAAGATACGTCAAAGCGGAGAGCGTCCGCTGGGACGGGGTAAAGTAAAGGGAACACAACAGGCTGCCGCGAGAGTGCAAGCGCGAGGAGACCCACGACGTACGACCACACAATGCTAATGCAATTCCATCATGATGTCTTCCGAAGATGAACTCTGTTTGCTCCTGGCTCGCGCAGAGCTCTCACCCGAAGCGCGAACGCACGCACTGAGCCTGCTGGCGGGCTCGGTCGATTGGCCGGAGATTTTCGAACGCGCCAAAACATACCAGATCTTTCCCCTCGTCTACGCTGGCCTCCGCACGCTTGACTTTCCAGGCGTCCCGGAACCCGTCCGCTCCGAGTGGGCGAAGATCTTCTGCTTCAACGCGATTCGGCACGAGCTTCTGGCCACGGAGTTGGCCGCGATTCTTCGCTTGCTCGGTGACGCCGGAATACCAGCGATCCCACTGAAAGGCATCGCACTGGCAGAGTCACTTTACGGAGACCTCGCTCTCCGCGTCTGTTCCGACCTCGACGTGCTCGTTCCCCCTCGCCATGCCATTGACGCTTTTCACATCATCGTCGCCGCCGGCTATAAACCCGAGTTCACCCAGCCGCGTCTCCTGGATCTCGAGGTGCGCTACGGCAGGGATTGCTCCCTGTCGCGACAGGCCGGCGCGTCCACCTTCGCCATCGATCTCCACTGGGGTCTCGCCTGGGGCGGCCCATTTGAGCGAGGTCTGCTCGAGCAGCTCTGGGCGGAAGCCTCCCCCGCTACCTTTCGCGGTGTTCCCGCATTCGCCCTGAGTGCGGAGTGGGATTTCCTATACCTCGCGCTACATGCGGCTCGGCACGGCTGGCTCACTCTCAAGTGGTATGCGGACCTTGACCGGTTATGTCGCCGCGGAATGGTCGACTGGAAGAAAGCGAACGAAACGGCGAAGTCCCTGGGTTGGGCGCCGGCCGTTCGAGCCAGTCTCGAAGCTTGTTCGTCCGTCTTCGAGACACCGCTCGCCCCCGTCTTTGGCTTAGCACCGCCCTCGCCTCGGGCTTACATTCGGCTCCCCTCGGAATTGCAAGCGACCTCGGACAACCTCCTGTTGTTTCGGTTACTCAACACACCTGCTCGAAAGCTCCGGTATCTTGCGATTCGCCTTTTCATTCCAACCAGGATGGATTGCGAATTCCTCCATCTTCCGCCTTCACTTTTTTCCCTCTATTACGCGTTGCGGCCCTTGCGCGTCACCGGCAAGAACGCATGGTGGCTTGTCCAAGCCGGATGGATAGGTGTTCGCCGTGCGTTAGGATTGAAGCAAGAATGAGGAAGGAAGCAGGAACTCCGAGAATTCACCCGTGACTATTCACCAAGGAAGAGAGAAGCAAGACGATCGTTCGGGGATTCACCATTCACTATTGACTATTCACCATTCTTTTCGTCCTCAGCGCAATTCGCGCGCAGAGTTCTGACCGAGCAAAGACCCATGCCGCCACCCAGCGCCAGAAGGTAAGGCGCGGCTCAAGGCGGCGCCCGCCGCGCAGGATTGCCGTAACCCGACCCAACAGTTCTTCAGGCGAAACAGGCGCGTCAGGCGCACGCAGTGCGTCGCCCCGCGTGACGAGGAGCGTCCGCTCCGGCCCGCCTACTTTCTCCACTACGCGATGTGCTGCGAAACCGCCACGGCGCGTGAAGAGGACAACGTCACCGGGTGAAATCTCGCTCGCGGCCTGCCGATGCACCTCCAGGACGTCGCCCGGCCAGATCGCGGGCAACATGCTGGCGCCCGTGACCGCCAACATGGCCTGGCCGGTGGAGTACAAGATCTCCAGGAAGAGTTCGCCCTTCACTTCACTGCGGGTGTCCATCATACGAGGAAAGGATATAGGGGAAAGGATAAAGGGTAAAGGCTAAAAGCCAGTGGGTCAGTTTGCTGTAGCGGCGCTCTCCGAGCGCCGCAACTCCTTGAGAATTCGAGACCGGCGGTCATAGACCGCCGCTACAAGAATCATCGCCACTTCATTGCTCAATGATCATCTCGGAAGTGCTCGTCATTGTAACGCTGCTAACATCTTTAGAAACGAAGGGGAGGGTGAACCCGTAGGTATACTGCACCTGGACCTTCACCAAGCAGCCGGGATTATTGCCCAACGTGCTCGGAGTCGTCGGGCAGGCGCCCTTGACGCCACTCGGCATAGTTCCCGGCCAGGTGACGCACACGTTGAGCTGACCGACACCAGGATTAGCGCAAGAGGCCGCAGCGGCGCCGCTGAGGCTCATCCCTGATGGCACGATGCTGTTCACATAAAGCGCAACGTCTGCCCCGCCGGGGTCAATCGCCTTGCAGCTGTACTGCACTGAGTACGGGGGGGTCACCGAGCAGTTGCTACCAAACGTGGTGCCCCGAACGCTTGCATAGCGGGTCGCTTCGCGCGCCGCATTCGAGACAAAGTGGTAGGCGTACACGGCCTGGCTGAAGCCCATGATCGCAAACACAAGTGTCAAGAGGACGGTCAGCATAAAGGCGAACTCCACCGCCAGCGCGCTGCCCCGCTCGCTGGTGAGGTGTCGTAGCGCAGACCTGCTTTCGAAGCTCTGCGGCTCGTTTTTCATATTAGTCCCCTAATCGCTGAGGAGAGGGTTGAGGGGTGGCGCCCCACTAGGCGTCACCTTTCGTATCATCAGTTCGTCTCTCCCTGCGGCGGCACTCCGGGCTGCCTCTCTCAACCGGCGCCCCCGCCAATCCCTACTGCCGCAGCTTCGCACTTCCCTTTAACGCAATCGTCGCCGGAAGCCCCGGAATCAGCCAGGAGTGGAACAAAGTGTTGTAAGTCGCCGTGGTGTTCACCTGTACGTAGTTCACCAAGATGCCGCCTTTCGTGCACGATGGAGGCGCAGTCGTCGAACACGGCGATTGCGGTGCAACCGAGCCATCGTCGCATTCGCACCCGACGGTCGCGGCGGCGCTGATCCCCGGCACGTTCGCCGCATCGTTCGTGGCCACCGTCTGCATGCCAGCGATATCGCCTTGATTCTGCGTTCCGTATAATGCTCCGGCTTCGGCGGCATTTTGAACCTCGACGGTGAGGTAATACGCTTGGCCGAAGTCGATCAATCCAAGCAACAGCAACCCAAGCACGGGAAGTATCACGCTCATTTCCGCCAGACTGGTCCCACGGTCGGACCTCGCCCATGCTGGCCAGAGACGCCGAGCGCGACAACGCCGGCCCGGAAGCGGTATTTCGATTTGCGCTCTGTTTTTCATCGTTACTCCTCCAGTACACCAGCATTTCCTTTCATGGGAGATCCGTCGGGTAGCAAGGTGTAGTCGTCATAATTGTTTGTTCCGATGGTCGCCTTCCCTCCTCCGTTGAGGCTAAGTGTAAGTCCGAAGGTGATTGTGTCTGCCACGATTCCGTTGTACGGATGACTGTAGCCATTGGCACTGAGTTGATTGACAGTAAAATCGAAGGCGTACACAGCAGGTGCGGTGGGTAGATAGGTGATCCCTTCTATTGTAGTATTGAGCGAGACACTCCCAAAGACCTGGGAGGCAGCGGTGTCCTGGGGATTCTGAAAGAACAGGATGCCCTCGTAAGCGTCTCCTGAGTCCGTGGGCGCGGTCAACGTTACATGGCCGGCGGTGCAGGAGGCGCAAGTAAACCTGATAGCTCCGCTGGGTCCGTAGTTGTAGAAGGCGACCCCATTCCCGTTCACGGTAGTTCCCGGGTCGATCGTGAGTCCGCCGGACCCAACTGATGAGGTCAACGTAAATACGCCAGGCTCAAAAGTCGCATAGCCGCCCGGCTGTATGCTGATGCCGCCGCAGTAGGTACCGGGATACAGAAGAGCGGGTGAACCAGAGGAGGAATTCGTGCCATTGATCACAAGACCGGTAGCCCCGTTATGTCCGTGATAGGGGCTGCCTAGACTGTTGCCGCAACTCGTAGGGGATGGCGCCGCGCTTTCCATCCATTGTTGCCGGTACTGAAGAGGATCGTGGGGGTTCGGGTCGCTGATTTTAGTAGGTTTTGCGTTACCCCACAAGCACCCGAACAGAGACCCGCTCACGCCACCCACTACGCCTATGTAAGGGGCACTGATATAATCAAGAAGATTACAGTCAAAGGCGCTCGAACTGTTCGACTCGACGATGAGGCCGCAGGAGGGAGTCGAATAAGCGGTCAGAGTACTCGTGAACGCGCCGCTGGCTGTTTGGTCGAGCGCGTAAACGCAGTTGGTTGTTCCCCCAATGCCGCCCTCTGCCCTGGCAGTGATCGTGGCCGATTTCACCCCAAAGATTGCGCTAAACAACGTGGGTACGTTCTCGGCCACGATCGTCTCCACATAGTTCTTATTGCTGTAGTGCGGGTCATTAGCCGTGGAATTGAGGCAGGTTGGCGGCTGGTTGACCAGGACAATGGTAGCCCCCACCGCAGGTGCGGGAGAGCAGCCAGTGCCTTGGGTTACGTTCGGGAAAATCGCTTGAGGGCATGGTATGGTACTCGTGCCGCACCCCTGCCCCTGGACTGCGGTTAGCACCGCATTCTGAAGCGCCGTGCAGTTGGGGCCGCTGCCGCAGTTAGTGATCTCGTCAGCGGCGGCGATGGCTGCGGCGTCCGCCGCCATCTGCACCTGCCGCTTCACGTAGCGCATGTACCCCATGTCAATGCCAAGCCCCAGGAATCCCAAGAGAACGGGTATCGCGAGGGCCACCACCACCAGTGTTTGACCCGAATCGCTTCTCCGAGTAGCCATTTGACTCCCCCACCCTCCGCAGCGTACCGGTTTGAGCGGTCGCTGTGATTCTGTTTTCAAATGTGCTGTTTACTGTTGACAGTTCAAACCTACAGGCCCCTACGGCCGCTGTCAATATCTGAAGGAGTAAACTCCCGTTACTACTTGGCTGATAGAAGGAAGTGGCTGGGACGTGAGCGACCCAAGGACGAGAGCCTTCTCCAACAACCCTCTTCCGCAGCGTCCGTACGCCGCCAGCTCCCATACAAAGTTCTCGGCGTGAAAATAGAAACTGGAAACCAGTTCGTTGGACTGGCGCTTAACTAGCTTCTGCTTCGATTTCGTCGTGGGTTTCTTTGACATGGATTCTTTCTTCACTATTGCTGATGATCTTTGAGAACCACACCGTTCTTCGGCACGTCTATTTTCGCTATTTTGATTGCCTGTTTGAGAGCGCGGGCGATGGTTCTCTCTGATCTATCGGAGCACCATGTGGTTTCTATTATGAGCTGCCAATGGGGAAGCTCTCCTGGGCTTTGCCATCGGGCGAACACGCCTGTCACCATGATAAAACCTAGGGCCAGCCTGATTCTGTATTCGATGTCCTCCCTTTGGTCTTCGGTCAAAACAGCCCAGTCCCTCGCGGCTTCATCTTGTAATCGTTTGCCGGACATAGTCGGAATGTGCAGCATCCCATCCTCGATACAAGGGCGACAAAATCCAAACTGCACAACTACCTGCTGGAGCGCGGGCGCGGGGTGCCTGCGCTCCAGGTGTGTTACATGCGCGCGCCGGCCAAGCAGCTACGAAGTCTTGTGGCAGTGCTTGCACGCGAACTGCGTGTCACTCATCTTACCGCAGGTCAGCGCACTGGTTTCAAACACCCGCTCGTGGCGGAAGGCCGGCTTCCGGTACGGTTTCCTCCCGGAGTTGCCCCCCTCGTTTCCCGGGGCTCGTGGGGCCTCGTGCGAGTTTTCATGATTGCTCATAGGGCACTCCTCGTTTCTTAGTCCAAACCTATTTGCGTCAGCTTCACTGCTGCAAAAGCATTGGTGGTTGATGTGCCAGAGGCCGTCCCGGTGCTCGCACTCGCACCTCCACAATAAATAAGACAATTCAGGGTTATTGAGTACGTGAACGTTGTACTATTTGTCACACTAGCGATGGGGAAGGTGCCGTTCATAGCGCTCTGTCCGGTGCCTGCAATCGTGACCGACTCTCCGGTCGTAAAGCCATTGGCGACTGTGGTCGTTGCGGTTACAGTGTCGCCAGTACTGCCCAACCCGAAAACGCCAGGGTAAGAGATACTAGAGATGTTGTAGATCTCGGGGGAACTGAAAGCCTCCATTGCCAGCGGTGCGAAGTAGATGCTCGATGCTTGCGGCTGGGTGGAGATGTTGTCCACTACGATACCGCTGGTGCCGCCGAGGGCGTCTGGCACTTGGTAGCCCCCAGGGCCGGAGATAGTACCGCCAGTTACATTCTGGCCCGCAAGATAGCTGGTGACAGTGGCCGAGCCGAAGCCATAAAACAGGAGATCGGCCTCGGGGTTCGCATTGGAATTAAAGATCTCCGCGATGGGCGAAGCCTGCATGCCGGTGGACGACCAGCCGGTCGATGTGACGGGCGAGGTGCCGGCAGTCATGACGGAGCCGGGGTTAATGGTTGCGGTTGCGGTCGCCTCCGTCGCGCCGCCGGTTATGGCAACCGTCGGTGCAGAACTATACCCTCCGCCGCCGTAGGTCAGGGTTACGGCCAACACGTTGATCGTGGCAGTGGCGGCTGCGCCACTGCCCGCGCCGCCGCTGATACTGACAGTTGGCGCCGAAGTGTACCCCGAACCGCTGTACCCGGAAGTGCCGGTCGAGAGGTTCAAGCCGACCACGTCCGCCGTAATCGCGCCCAAGGTGGCGTTGCCAGCGATGGTGGCGGTGGGGAAGGTGGTGTAAGAACCGGCTGCGCCAACGGCTACGCTGACCACCTTGAGGTCCGCCGTGGCCGCCGCGCCGGCGGGTGTGAAGCCGACCGTAACGGGTCCTGCGGTGTAGCCTGTGCCGGCTGTCGCCACCGCGACGCTGACCACCGTGACGCCTGTGACGCTCAGGGAGGCCCCGCTGCCTCCGCCTCCGCTCGTCGCCACGGTCGGGATTGAGGTGTACGTGCCTCCCGCTGTGACGTTGACGCCGACGACTGCCGCCGTCACGCTGAGGGTCGCGCCGCTTCCCCCAAACCCGGAGTTAACAGTTGCGGTCGGGAAGGTGGTGTAGGAGCCTGGCGAGGTGACGCTCGCGCTTACCACCTTAAGGTCCGCACTGGCCGTGGCGCCGGTCGGGTTGAAGCCGACGCTGACGGGACCTGAGGTGTAGCCCGTGCCTGCCGTCGCCACCGTTACGCCTACCACTTTGGCGGTGACAGAAAGCGTGGCGCCGCTTCCACCCCCGCCGCTCGTGGCGGCAGTTGGAAACGTAGTAGAGTAGGAGCCTGCGGCCGTGACGTTCACGCTCACTACTTGACAGGTTGTAGTGAGGCTGGCGCCGCTGCCTGCGCCACCGCTGGTGGCGGCGCTCGGGAAGCTTGTGTAAGACCCTGGCGCCGTCACCGTCACGCTGGCCACCTGCGCCGTGAGAGCGCCCAGGGTGGCATTGCCGGTAATGGTGGCGGTTGGGAAGGTGCTATAGGAGCCCGCCGTAGTGACGCTCACGCTGACTACTTTGAGGTCCGCCGTAGCCGTCGCGCCGGTGGGACTGAAAGTCAGGTTAATTGGACCCGATGTGTAGCCGGTGCCGGGTGTGGCCACCGTCACGCCCACCACTTTGGCGGTGACCGTAAGGGTGGCGCCGCTTCCGCCCCCGCCGCTGGTGGCGGCGGTGGGAAACGTAGTGTAGGAGCCGGCGACCGAGACGCTCACGCTGGCCACCTGTGCCGTCAGAGCGCCCAGGGTCGCGTTGCCCGTGATCGTGGCAGTCGGGAACGTGGAGTATGAGCCGGGCGTCGTGACCGTCACACTGACGACCTTGAGATCTGCGGTGGCGGTTGCCCCAGTGGGACTGAAAGTTAGGTTAATTGGACCTGATGTGTAGCCAGTGCCAGCGGTGGCCACTGTTACGCTGACCACCGTGGCGGCGGTAACGCTCAAGGTGGCGCCGCTTCCGCCCCCGCCGCTTGTGGCAGCGGTTGGGAACGTGGTGTAAGAGCCTGGGACCGAGACGCTCACGCTGGCCACTTGCGCCGTGAGAGCGCCGAGGGTCGCGGTACCGGTAATGCTGGCCGTCGGGAAAGTGGTGTAGGAGCCGGGCGCGGTGACGTTTATGCTGACCACTTTGAGGTCGGCGGTGGCGGTTGCCCCAGTGGGACTGAAAGTCAGGTTAATTGGACCTGATGTGTAGCCGGTGCCGGGTGTGGCCACTGTTACGCTGACCACCTTGGCGGCGGTAACGCTCAAGGTGGCGCCGCTTCCGCCCCCGCCGCTGGTGGCAGCGGTTGGGAACGTGGTGTAAGAGCCTGGGGCCGAGACGCTCACGCTGGCCACTTGCGCCGTGAGAGCGCCGAGGGTCGCGGTACCGGTAATGCTGGCCGTCGGGAAAGTGGTGTAGGAGCCGGGCGCGGTGACGTTTATGCTGACCACTTCGAGGTCGGCGGTGGCGGTTGCGCCGGTGGGAGCGAACGTTAGATTGATGGGACCCGACGTGTAGCCGCTACCGGGTGTGGCAACCGTTACGCCGACCACCTTAGCGGTGACCGAAAGGGTTGTGCCGCTTCCGCCAGTACCGCTTGCAGAGGCGGTAGGGAAAGTCGTGTAACTCCCGGCAGCCGTCACGCCGACTCCGGTGACCGTCGCAGTGACAGTGGTGCTTGGCTGGGTTGTGCACGTATTGACGGTGAAGCCCGGAAACGACGTGAACCCGCTGCCGCCGTTGGAAAGTGACACACTCTGGACCACACCTGCGGACGAGACAGTCGCAGTGCCAGATGCGCCTGTGCCACCGCCGGTGAAGGTGAGACTCTGCGTGCCGGCCGTGCAGCCCTTTGAGCCGTTGCTGGCTGCAATCGAGCCACTGCCCGATAAAGTCAAGTTGCCGCTGCTGCCGTTTGTAGAGAACGTGATACTGCTCGTGGTGGTGTTCCACACGGTGACCGTACTGCTGGAAACCGTTGCCGTCGCCTTCGTATTGGCCGTGGTACCGCTGCCGTAACAGGGTGAAGTAGTGCCACAGAGGCTACTGGTGGCCGTGATCGCGGCCGCAATATTCGACGCGTAGGCCGCGTCAGTATTGCCGGAGGGACGATTGATACAATTGGCAGTGCTGCCGCAACTGGAAGCGAAGGTGTAACCCACGGATCCGATTGTCAAGGTATCGCTCGACGACGGACGACCGCCGACGCTTATCGTGCCGGAAGTCGCCGCCGGAACGGAAATCGTTAATACCCCGACCGTCGCGCTTGCCGTTCCGCCGCCAGTGCCGCTGCCGCTGATGGTGATCGTGGGAAACGCGGTGTAACCGCTCCCGCCCGCCGTAACGCCGATCGTATTGACGCCAACGGTCGCCGAGCCGGTAGCGGCAGTACCGCCGCCAGGGAATCCGACCGTAGGAATGCCTTGTGTGGAGGTGTACGATCCTCCGCCGGTGACGTTCGCTGCGTCCACGCCCAGCACACCTGTCGCTGTACCGCCGCCAGTGCCGCTGCCGCTAATGGTCACAGTCGGGGGAGTAGCGTAGTTCGACCCGCCGGTTGCTACCGCGATCGCATTAACGCCCAC
>Ga0326728_10011210_pt1 | contig 20589 bp, 17 predicted proteins | sample MB3enrmetagenome_FD_207602 | JGI IMG/M metagenome (GOLD analysis project Ga0326728, IMG submission 207602) | Lab enriched peat soil microbial communities from McLean, Ithaca, NY, United States - MB31MN | ecosystem: Environmental > Terrestrial > Soil > Wetlands > Peat | place: USA: New York... | reverse complement strand
AGCGTTGGCCGGTCGGCGTCGGGCGCTGAGGCGGCGGTTCCCGAACCGCTCGCGGAGCTGTCGCTGGAGGCTCGCTTGTGCAGCGTGGGCCGGTCGGGGTCGGGACTTGTGTCCGAGGCCGAGCTGGAGCTTGTGCTGGCCGTAGATGTGTTGGAGGCTGCCGTGCCCGCTCCCGCGGTGGAGCCGGCATCGCCTGTGCTGTCGCTGGAAGGCTTCTTGTGCAACGTGGGCCGGTCGGGATCGGCGGGCTGCGCCTGCCCGGCTGAGTCTGAGTCGCTTCCGGAGCCGCCGCCGCCGGAACCGCCGCTGCCCGCTCCTCCGGCAGGTTCCTCGTCCGCGTGGTGCTTGCGATGCAGGACCGGCTGATCGCTCTGCGCATCGTCGTCAATCTCGGTGCGCGCCAGCTCCCGCGCCGCCGGCTTGGGCCGCGCGGAAGGCATCGGCTTCCAGGTTCCATAGCCCACCCACGAGCCCTGCTCCTGGCCGGAGTTCTTTATGTCGAACAGGCCGATCGGCTTGCCGTCCTGTTCGAGTTCGTACTCGACTTCGCCGGCCAGCGCCAGCGGCTGAGGCCGGGCCAGGTAGATGCCGCCATCCTGAAGTTTGCCGCCGTCCAGCACGGCCACGGGAACCAGCCGGCTGGTCTTGGGCTTGCCCGCCTCGCCGGTCCACTCCAGCACGGCGATGGCGCGCAGCTCGGGCGTGTCCTTGCTGGTCTTCGTCACCTGGCCGGGGTACTGAGCGAATGCGGGCAGGACGGCTGCGATCGACAGCAGCAGTATCCCACCCTTGCCGCAAAGGCAACCACGCGGCAAGGATGGCGCACCCCATCTCGTCAATTCGAAGAAGAATCCACCCCTGCGCGATGACATTTGCCGCCCACCTCGGGAATAATCGAAGCTGATGGCCACCAAAGGCCCTCCATCCACAATACGAGGATATTCCCCATGGAACTCAACCAGAAGGTCGCCGACTTCACCTTGCAAACCGACGAAGACAAGACTGTCAGCCTCTCCGGCTACGCCGGCCAGCCGGTCATACTCTTCTTTTACCCCAGAGCGGACACGCCCGGCTGCACCATCGAGGCCTGCGGCTTCCGCGATGCCTTCAAAAAGCTCCAGGCAGCCGGCGCGGTCGTCCTTGGCATCTCCCGCGACACGCCCAAGGACCAGGCCAAGTTCCGCGCCAAATTCGACCTGCCCTACACACTTCTTGCTGATGTAGACGAGAAAGTATGCAATCAGTTTGGCGTGCTGAAGGAAAAGAACATGTACGGGAAGAAAGTGTGGGGCATCGAGCGGACCACCTTCGTCATCGGGCCGGACCAAACCCTGCTGCACGTCTTCCCCAAGGTTACGCCTGCCGGCCACGCGGAGGAGGTTCTGGCGCTGATCGAACAATGGAAGAAAGCGCACAAGTAGATCACAACGCAGTCTTACATCCCACCCTTCGAGCATCCGCCGCGGCGGACGCTCGAAGGATGGGGCACCCAGCGCTCGAAGAATTGGGCACGCTGCTTCCGCGCGCTTTCTTTGAGGCGCCGCCGGAGGTAGTGGCTCCGCGCCTGTTGGGCAAGGTGCTGGCGCACCGGGCGGGCGGCGCCGTGCTGGCGGGGCGAATCGTCGAAGCCGAGGCCTACCTGGGCCCCCACAACGATCCGCCCGACCCGGCCGCCCACGCCCATCGGGGTCCCACGGTGCGGAACTCCGCTCTTTTTGGCCCCGCCGGGCACGCCTATATCTACAGCATCTATGGCCGGTACTTCTGCATGAATGTCTCCTGCGAAGCCGAGGGCCGGGCCGGATGCGTGCTGCTGCGGGCGCTGGAGCCGTTGGAGGGAGCAGATCTGATGGCCCGGAATAGGGGCCTTGCGCCGGGCGGCCTTGGCGCAGGCGGATTGACCCGGCAACTTGCCTCCGGCCCTGGCCGGCTTTGCCAGGCTCTTGGGCTTACCCGGCGGAGCCACAATGGCCTCGATCTGACCGATCCCGCCTCGCCGCTGCAAATCCGCGACGATGGCTATGAGGTCAGTGAAGCGCTGGTCACGGCGCGCATCGGCATCCGCCAAGCAGCGGACTGGCCGCTGCGCTTCCTCCTGCCGGGAAACCGGTGCGTCTCCGGGGCGAAGAGCGCCATCGGCAAGCGAGTGTCTATTCCGGTAGAATTCCGTTGACCGGCTCGACCATCTCAACCCGCGAGGAAATTCTCCGCTTGAAATCATCTTCCCCGTCGCTGCCCACCGCAGCAGCTCTGTTTGCCGCGGCTCTTTTCGCCGCCTCAATGGTCGCCCAGGCTCCGCAGGCGCCTCCGGCTCCGGCCGCAAGCGCAACCCCGCCGCCGCCGCGCGCCTATCCCGCGCCCACCAACCTGAAGGTGTTGCCCAAGAATCTGAGCGGGCAGCAGGTCCACGAGATCATGGAGAGGTGGGAGGGCTCGCTGGGCGCGCATTGCAACACCTGCCACACCGCGGACCCCAATAACATCGGCCCCAACGGACGCCCGCGGCTTAACTTCGCCGACGACTCCAAGCAGCAGAAAGCTACCGCGCGGCTGATGTACAAGATGACCGAAGACATCAACGGCAACTACATCAGCATGGTGGAAAACTCCACGCCCGTGACCTGCGGCACCTGCCATCGCGGCCATCTGGACCCCGAGCCGTTCGTCATCCCGCCGGACGAGCACGACCACGATCATGACGGCCCGCGTCCGGGGCAAGGCTCGCCAGCCGGAGCCATGCCGCTGCCAACGCCGAAGTAGACCATGGCGCTGCACCGGGTCTCCCGAAAATTCATTGCTCCCGGTGCATAGAAGTTATGCGATCATAAATCTTAGACCCTATTGACAAGGGGTAGGAATGGTGAGAGAGTGGGGATGAAGTGCATATGCGACGCATATTCTAGGGATGGGGACTCGGAAGGAATCGAACCTCCGACCTCCACGACTAGGCTCCGCACCGCCAAAGGATTGGGACCTGTCGAAATCGTGGCGCTCTATCCGCTGAGCTACGAGCCCTATTGAACATAATCAGGCTAGATGAGTTAGTGTGCAACGACTCGGAGGGTTCTTTATGGCGAGCACAGCACGGCCAGCAATTCGGACGATTCGCTCCAGTAAGCCTGCGGCAAAACCTTCCCGAGAAAGGGCGGCGCGGAAAATAGTCGCTATCCTTGAAGATCAAATGACGGAAATGGGCTTGACTGAAGAAGAGAAGAATCAAAAGACCGCAGAGTTTGCCGCCTTTGTCAGGGATGTCGTTTCTTCTCACGCCAAGCGGCCAGAGCAGCCTCGTAGCGCAAATTCCCAGGGGTAATCTGGTAAATGCGGCTTAGAGCTTCTTTGAAACTCTCTTCGTCCGGTATCGCCATAAGCGAAATCACAGAGTCCATTGCTGACTTTTCGCGGGCTCGAACAGTTCCCTTTTGGGATCTTGGCTTGGCAATGTCGAACGGTCTCTCTTCTCGCATCGGATTCGGTTCCTCCTCAAGGCGGTGCTACGGGGGATGATAGCGGAAGGAGGGGGTGAAGGGTAAGAATGGCCATAACACCAATACTAGGCGGGGGCAGCAGGAAAAGCCTGCAATAAGCTCTCCTCATCGTGCCGACTTCACCAGAGGCCTACTATAACAGATCGATCCGTTCGCTGCGGCTCTTATCCTTTACAACATCATATCTACGCACGGCCGCCCTCTCTTGAGAAATCCCCGCTCTTGCCGCCCGATTTCTCTTCAAGCTGCACGTTGCGGATGACGATGGCCTTGTCGAGCGCCTTGGTCATGTCGTAGACGGTGAGGGCCGCTACGGCGGCGGCGGTGAGCGCCTCCATTTCGACGCCGGTGGGGCCGGTGGTTGAGGCCGTTGCCGCGATGCGCACGCCGCCGGAGACGATCTCTGCCTGTACGTCAACGTGCGTAAGCGGCAGCGGGTGGCACATGGGAATCAGGTCGGCGGTGCGCTTGGCCGCCTGAATGCCGGCGAAGCGTGCCACCTCGAGCGGGTTGCCTTTGGGGTTCGAGGGCAGAGCTGCAAGCACGGCCTCGGAGAGCTCGACAAAGGCCGAGGCGGCGGCCGTGCGCCGGGTGGGCTGCTTGGCGCTCACGTCCACCATGCCGGACTGGCCGGATGAGTTGAAGTGCGAGAGCTGTGGCGGTTTGGGCATGGCGGTCCTCAGGGAAGCAGAATGCGGACGATTGCGCCCGCCTTAAGAGTATGGGCCTCTTCAGGCACGACCAGGAAGCAGTTGGAGCGGGCCAGCGCGGCCAGGTCGCCCGAACCCTGCATGGGAACAAGCTCGACCTTGGGGAGCTGGCAGGCCGCTCCGCCGAAGGTGCAGGAAGCGGGCAGAAAGCGCGTGAGGCCGGGTTTGCCGTGCGTGCCGGCATTTGCGGCCAGCCACGCCAAGGCGAAGCGAGGGCCGCGTTCAAGACGGCCCGCAAGCGCCGCCAGCACCGGCGCTACAAAAAGCAGAAAGGTGACTGCGGACGAGACAGGATTGCCGGGCAGCCCGAAGAGCGGCAAGGCGCACGCCGCACCGCGCGCCTGACGAGCCTGCTTGCGGCCGCGTGGCAGCTCTCCGAAAACCAAAGGCTTGCCGGGCTGGATGCGCACGCCGGTAAAGTGGAAGCGTGCGCCGGCGCGGGCCAGGGCCGGCTCGACCAAGTCGAATTTGCCCGCCGAGACGCCGCCGGTGACGATCAGCAGGCCGGCTTCCGCAGCCTGGGCGAGCGCGGCGTCGAGCGCTTCGGCATCGTCTGCCGCGGTGGGCAGAACCCAAGGCTCGCCGCCCGCGGCCTCCACCATCGCGGCCAGCATGGGAGCGTTCGAGTTGCGAATCTGGCCGGGAGCGGGGCAGGACTCGATAGGTACGAGTTCATCGCCGGTGGTGAGGATGGCCGCGCGGGGCCGGACAAAAACCTCAAGCGCAGGGTAGCCGCAGGCCGCGGCCAGGGCAATCTGCGCGGAGTGGATGGCGGTCCCGGCGGGCAGCAGTTCGTCTCCCGCTTTGGCCTGCGCGCCCTGAGCCACAATGTTTTCGCCCGCTTCGATCTTGCGCGGCGGGAGCAGGCGGACCCGCGCGCCGGCCTGCCCGGCGTGCTCGATCATCATCACGGCGTTGGCGCCTGCCGGAACCGGGGCCCCGGTCATGATCTCCCAGGCGGCGCCCTTGGGCAGCGGCCCGGCCGGAGCGTCGCCGGCGCGGGAGGCGCCAGCCAGGCGAAGGAACCCGTGGCTGGAAGCCTCACGAGCGCGGCAGGCAAAGCCGTCGCGGGTGGAGCGGGCAAAGGGAGGCTGGTCGCGATCGGCGCAGAGGGACCGGGCGAGCACCCGGCCCGCCGCCTGACCAAGGCCCACACGCTCCGATGAGGGCCGCAACCGGGCCAGCCGGGCGCAGTACGCTGCAACCAGCGCCGCGGCTTCATCGCAACTGGGCAGATCGGGGCTCATGGAATGGATTGTAGAGGGTCGCGAAGGTCGCTGCGCTGCGCGGGTTCAGAGGCGCGGAAGTGCGAAGGGCGTCCGCCGCGGCGAACGCCCTAGTGAGGCACCGAGGAACCCTGGAGTGCCTAGGTCCCTGACCGTATGACTTTCGTGCCTCCCACCCTTGCGGCAAGAACAAATACGCCGCAAGGATGGGGCACCCACATTGGTACAACAAAGAACAGTCGGAGCCCTAGTTGTTCTTCTTGCCGGCCTTGGGAGCCTTGTAAGTGGTGTCGACCTTGGTAGCCGCCTGGTCCAGAATGCCCTTCACGTCCTTGGCATACTGGCCGGTTGGGGCCAGTTCCAGGTACTTCTGGTAGGCCTCCGCGCAGCCGGGAGGCAGAACGTACCTTCCCGAGGCGTCTACGGTGGCTTTCCCGATGAGTCCCTGCGCCTTGAGGTAGTATGCGAGGGCCTCGTTGGGAGCGACCTTGATGGCCTCGTCCGCCGCGGCAACCTGGGCATCGGCGTTGCCCAACTGGGAGAAGATCACCGCTTCGTTCTTCAGGTAGAGAGACGCCGATGTGGGGTCCACCTTGGCCGCCGCGTCATAAGCCGCATTCGCCTCGGGAACCTTGCCGGCGCGCGCATAGATCTCGCCCAGGCCGGCCTCGGCTGTACCCTGCACTCCCAGATTCGGCTTCTTGGAGGCGGGATCGAGATCAAGGGTCTTCTTGAAGGAAGCCTCCGCTTCGTCGTACTTCTTCAGGCCCAGCTGCGCCTGCGCCAGCCGCATCCACAAAACGGAGGCGTCCGGCTTGGCCGCGGTGTCTTTCAGCATCAGGGTTTCGATTTCGGTGAACTTCGTGAGCTTGATCTCCGCTTCCTTGGCCGCGACATCGGCCGCGGGAGCCGTCGCGCCGAGAGTCTGCCTTGCCGTCACTCCCGCATTGTCGGCATCCTTGATGTCCTGGCCGACAGTCTGCAGGTCAGCATTGAGGACCTTGACAACCGCGTTGGTCTTGATAGATTCGGCGTTGCGTTTTTTTAGATCCTCCAGCGCCTTTTTCATCTCCGGCGTCAGCTTATCGACAAACTCCTTGCGGGTCATATCCATGTCCTGCAACACATCCTGCCCGGCCACGATCTTGACGTTATCGATGAAGTCGACCATCTTGTCGGGGGGCGTATCCGGCTGGCGGAAGACGATGGTGTAGGTGCCGGGAGACGCCTCGCCGGAGTAGTCGCCGTCAGAGGAAACCTGAAAGGTGTACTTGGAAGTGGGGCCGCCGTCGGTCGAAAGGCTCACCGTACCGCCGGGTGCGGGTATCCCGGTAGGATTGGTCACGTGGCCGTGAATCTTGCCCTTGAGAGCGGCGGGCGCGGGGGTCTGCGCCAGCACGGGCAAAACGGCGAATGCCAGCAGGCCCGTCACGGCGGGCAGGCCCAGCCAAAGTGAAATCGTGCGCTTCATATTCTTCTCCTTGGAGCGGCGGGATCGAGGCTGCCCGCGGGCTCAAAAAAACTTCTGCCAACCACAGTTATCCGCCTGCCGGTACAGGGCGCCGAAGCGCAAAACCCAGTTCTCGAAGCACTTCGGTGGATGATACTCAAGTTAAATCCAATCACCGGCTCAAGACAAGGGCGCAGGGCGGCTTGAGCAATAGCCGCCGCGAACCCGTCTCCAGCTTCTCATGGTATTGCGCCCGCGAGGACGCCGTTTGTGGCCTGTATCACACTCTAGAATGGGAGAATGGCAACCACGATTCGCCCGGCGACTGCCGCGGATGCGGCGCAGATTCTGGCCTTCATCCGGGCGCTGGCCGCCTACGAGCGCGCTCCCCACGCGGCGATCGCCACAGAGGCCGACCTGCTGCGCGACGGCTTCGGACCCAAGCCATTCTTTTTCTGCCTGATAGCCGAGCAGGATGGCCAGCCGGCCGGCTTTGCCCTGTACTTTTTCAGCTACTCCACATGGATGGGCCGCCCTGGGCTCTACCTCGAGGATATCTTTGTTCAGCCGGAGTTTCGCGGCCTGGGAATCGGCATGGCGCTGCTCAAGCGAGTGGCGGCGATTGCCGTGGAAAAGGGCTGTCAGCGCCTGGAGTGGGCGGTTCTGGACTGGAACACGCCGGCGATCGACTTCTATCGCGCCGCGGGAGCCGAGTTTCTGGACGAGTGGCGCAATATGCGCGTGACGGGCGAGGCGCTTGAGCGGCTGGCCGGGGTCCCCTGCGCTGCCCCGACCCTGAAAGGTACCCCGGCCGGGCGCCCCATCCCTTCGTCCGCCGCGGCGGACGGAAAGGCGGGAGACCGCGAATCTCAATCGACGGACGCACAAGCGGAGGCTGCGCAGTGAGAATTCGCGTGATCGGCGGCGGACTGGCCGGCCCGGAGGCCGCTCTGACCGCGGCGCGGCTGGGTTGCCCGGTGGATCTCTACGAGATGCGGGCGCTGGTGGACGGAAAGCCGCGCCTGACCCCGGCCCACCGGACGATCGAGTTCGGCGAGCTGGTCTGCTCGAATTCGCTCAAGAGCGAGTCGCCGAATACCGCGCCGTGGCTGCTCAAGCAGGAGATGCGCCGCGCAGGCTCGGCTCTTCTGCGCATCGCGGACCAGACCGCCGTCCCCGCCGGGCACGCGCTGGCCGTGGACCGCGTCGAGTTTTCGCGCCGGATTGCCGAGGCGATTGCCTCGGAGCCTCTGATTCGCGTCTTCCGCGAGGAAGTGGCGCGGCTGGACCCGGCGGATGGCGAACTGACGATCCTGGCTACGGGGCCGCTTACCTCCGACGCGTTGAGCGCCGAAATCGAGCGCATCACCGGCAGGGGCCATCTGGCCTTCTACGACTCCATCTCGCCCATCGTCGATGCCGAGTCCATCGATATGGAGCGGGTCTACATGGCCGCCCGCCGGGACAAGGGCACAGCCGACTATATCAACTGCCCGATGAACCGAGGGGAGTACGAGCGCTTTCTGGACGCGCTGCTCACCGCCGAGCCGGCCGAAGCCAGGGAGTGGGAGAAGCTGGATTATTTTGAAGGCTGCCTTCCCATCGAGGTGCTCGCGCGGCGAGGCCGCGACACGCTCCGCTTCGGCCCCATGAAGCCGGTGGGTCTGCGCGATCCGCGCACCGGAAAGATTCCCTGGGCCGTGGTGCAACTGCGCAAGGAGAATCTGCGCGCCGATAGCTACAACCTGGTCGGCTTCCAGAACCATCTCAAGTTTGCGGAACAGGCGCGCGTGCTGCGGTTGATTCCCGGCCTGGAGAACGCGCGCTTCCTGCGCTACGGCCAGATTCATCGCAATACCTATATCTGCGCGCCCGCCTTGCTGGATGAGAACCTTCGTCTCAAAAAGACTGGGTGCCCCATCCTTTCCGTTCGCCGCGGCGAACCGCGGCGAACGGAAAGGGTGGGAAGGCAACAGACTATCCTCTTTGCCGGCCAGCTTTCCGGGGTTGAGGGTTACACGGAATCCATCGCCACCGGGCTGCTGGCGGGCATCTATGCGGCCGCGCTGGCGCGCAGCGAAGAGCCCGCGCCCGCACCGCGCGCCTGCGCCCTTGGCTCCCTGGTCCACTACATCACCCTCGCCGACCCCAAGGACTTTCAGCCCGCCAACATCACCTTCGACCTGCTGGAGCCGCTCGAAGAAGAGCTGCGCAACAGGATTCGCGACAAGCAGGAGCGCCACCGGATCGTCTGCGAGCGGGCGCTGGCGGCCTTCGATGCGTGGTGGGCGCAAGTGCCGGCTTCCGGCTCCGATTGATGGAACAAAACGGCGGCCGCTGCGTATCTCTAGGCAGAATCCTGGTGCAAACCGCGGCTTCCATTCCCGCGCGAATGCCAGGATGAGTCTCCTGGGTCAACGCCTCTTGCCGCTCATTCCGCGTTGCGCTAGACTCAGGCGGACTGGAGAATGCCCCATGATAGCCCTCACTGCCTCGCAAGCCGTCTCCCCCGCCATCGACCGGACCTACCGCCTGCTCTTTCGCCCCTTCCAGTTGGGTACCTATCTGAAGCTGGCGCTGGTTGCGTGCATCACCGAGGGAGTCTCGGCCAATTCCAACTTCAACTTCTCGCATAGCCATTCTTCATCGCCCAGCGGCGCCTGCGGCCCGGCATTCCATCTGCCCAGTGAAGCGATTGCGCTCATCGCGCTTGCCGTCCTGGTCTGCTTTGCCGTCGGCATCTTCGTCTTTTATCTCGTCACCCGGCTGCGCTTCGCCTTCTTCCATTGCCTGGTCACCCAGACCAGGGAGATTCGGCCCGGATGGAGACTCTATCGCGAGCAGGCGATGCGCTTCTTCAAGGTGAGCCTGCTGATCGGGCTGCTCCTGCTGTGTATCGCAGTTTCGGTGATGCTCCCCTTCGGCTTCAAGTTCTTCGACCTCTATCGCGAAGTGTGTGCCGGAGGCCAGATCGATCCAGCCAGTGGATGCCTTCTGCTGCTCGCCTTCATCCCGGTTGTGCTCATCCTCTGCCTGGCGCTCTGGGCTGTGAAAGTGATGCTGCACGACTTCATGCTTCCCCATGTGGCGCTCGATAACGCTACGGTTGAGGAGGCGTGGGCTGCCGCTCGCTCCCGCATCGAGGCGGAAACGGGCAAGTTCGTCGTCTACCTGTTGCTGCGCTTGTTCCTCCCGATGCTGGCCGGAATTGCCCTGTTCCTCGTTTTGGCCATTCCCATGCTGATCTTCTTCGGGATTCTGGCGCTGGCAGGCGTGGGATTCCACGCCGTGCTGGCGGACGCAACCGGCGTGGGCGCAGTCATTCTCGTGGCGGGCGAGGTGCTGTTAGCCATCATCGGCGCCGCTGTCGCCCTGCTCGTGGGCATCGTCTTTGGCGGCCCCATCGCAACCTGGGTTCGCAACTACTCCCTGCTCTTCTACGGCGGGCGCTACCAGGCGCTCGGAGACCTTCTCTATCCGCCGCTGCCGGCCGCTCCGACCATTGCCTGAGAATGGCCTCGCTTTGCCGGAACCGTGTACCCTGAAAAGGGGAGCGTGTGTTGGTGCGCAGGATTGCGATTCTGATTTGTTTGGCGGCGCTGCTTGGGGTTGTCCCCGCCCAGCCGCAGGCCGCGCCCGCCAACGCCCCGGCTACCCAGGGCGCGACGCACCTGATGCTTCCGCCGGCGCCCAAGCCGCTGCTGCCCGGCTCCTTTGCCGGATGGGTGGCGGCGGACCCTCCCAAGACGGTGACGGACCCCGCCCAGGCCGATGCGGACAACGCCGCGGCGCTCAAGGAGTACGACTTTACCGACGCCGCGCTGGCCAGCTACAAACGCAGCGGCGAGACGCTCAGCCTGCGCGCGCTGCGCTTCCACGACGCCAGCGGGGCCTATGGCGCCTATACGTTTTACCGCCAGAATGGGTGGCCCAAAGAGGAGATCGGCGCGGGCGCCACGTCGAACCACAACCGGGTGCTCTTCTGGGTGGGCAACGCGATGGTGGACGCGAACTTCTCCCGCATCGGCCCCATGTCCGGCGCGGAGCTGCGCGAGCTTGCCACTCTCTTGCCCGTCCCCGACGGAGGCAAGGCGCCGCCGCCGCCCATTCTGAGCAACCTGCCCAAAGCCACGCTGGACGGGCAGACGACCCATTATGCCCTGGGACCGGCGAGCTATGCTGGCTCCGGCGGAGTGCTGCCGCCCGATCTGGTCGGCTTCGATCGCGGCGCGGAGGCCGTGACGGCAACCTACTCGCTGCGCTCCGGCCCGGCCACGCTCACCATCATCGACTACCCGACCCCGCAGATGGCCGCCGCGCAGGAGACCAGGATTCGCGCCTACCTGAAGGCAGGCTCCGCAGCCCAGCCGCCCTGGCCCAAGCCGCTCATGGACTCCACTCAGGCATCGCTGGAGGTGCGCCGCAGCGGCCCGCTGGTGGCCATTGTGAGCGGCGACGCCGTTCCCGACGAGAGCCACAAGCTGCTGGCCACCGTGCACTTCGAGGCCGACCTTACCTCCATCCCGCTGCCTGCGGAGTCCGAAGTGGCCAAGACCGGCAAGCTGCTCATGGGCATCGTCGTCCTGGTGATCGTGGGGTTCAGCGCCGCCATCCTGCTCGCGTTCTTCCTCGGCGGCCTGCGCGCCCTCTACCGCCTCGCCCGCGGCAAGCCGGTCTCCTCGGTCTACGACATCGAGTTCATTCGCCTCGGTCTGAGTGACGTTTGGGTCGAATCGCCGCCGGCAATCCACAGGCCGGAACCAAAGGGATGACGGTCTTCCCGAATACGTGGAAAACGGGCATTAAACCCGAGGAAACACCCTGAAATGAAGGAGATGCACGGGGACAGGAAAGCGAAGACGCATCGCGCGCCGGGATTGCCGTTTTTCAGGGATGACTCTTCAACCGATTGAATTACAAAGACTTATTCAATTCCTGGTTTTTGCTTGACACGCTCTTCCCACGCTCCTACTATGCAGCCAGAAAGTTCTGATGGTTTTGCCTCCGTTGGAACTATTCTCCCTGAGGAGAGAGCTGCCCTGTTGCCGGGCGGCTCTTTCCGTCTTGAGCGCTCAGCGCTCGGACTCTTCCGGCTTCTCATCCAACTCCGCTGCCGGTTCGGCCCACTGCTTGCCGCAGGCCTCGCACAGCCAGGCATTGGCCGGCTCCACGCTCTCCAGTACCGGGTCTTCAGCGCCGCACTGGGGACATTTTGGCAGCTCGAACTCCGGCGGCACTTGGCGAAGTTCATCGACGACTTCCTGCGGGATCGGCCTGGCGGCAATCTCGCGCGCTTCATCAAGCTGATCGGCGGCCACCAGGACGCGGGGATAGACGATTCCCGATCCCGGCCGCTCGACCCAGCTCTCGATTCCCGCTCGCTTCAACACCTCATAGATCTGCCAGGCCTGCTCCCAGTCGTCGCACTCGCACAGCAGCGTCTTCCAGGTGTAACCAGCCGGAGAATCGTCCTCCTCATTTGCGGCGGCGGCGCCTGATTCAAAGTCGCCAGTATCTGAAAACTCGGGCCAATCCCGTCGCAGAGGCGCGGGACGATCTGAATTCGTTCGCGCCACGCCCGCGGCGCGCGGCTCATCCAGGCCGCGATTCCTCATCTCGCTGCGCAGAACCTGCCGCGCCGTTTCGGTCAGATCCACGAATTCGGCCGCCAGTTGCAGCAGTTCTCCGTCGCTTATCTCGCGGTAGTATTCCGTCAGCCTCTGCCAATCCTCCGCAGGGTTCACTTCCATGAGCAGCAGTATAGCCGCTTTACCCTCGGCGAACATCAGGATAGAATCAACTGAGCAAGCCGAAGTAGCTCAGTTGGTAGAGCAGCTGATTCGTAATCAGCAGGTCATCGGTTCAAGTCCGATCTTCGGCTCCACGCTCGAACGCGGTCTCGCCCGCCTCGGCGTTTCGCGGCGCCCGCAAAACCCCGTCTTCGCTATCTCCCTTGTTCGCCGTCTGCTGCTTCTCCGCTTCCTCCGCAGAGAGCCACGACCGCTCGGAGTCCCTCCATTTGCATGCGGCTTGGTTCTTGGGTCTCGGGTCAGCTAGAAGTCTTCGGCGCTTTCCACCGCCGGCAGTACGTCGTCTTCGCGGGCCATCCACACATAGAGCGTGGGCAGCAGGAAGACGCCGATGACCAGGTTGGCGAGCAGGCCGCCGACAATAACAATGGCGAAGGGGCGCTGCGAATCGGAGCCGATGGCGTGCGAGAGCGCGGCGGGCAGCAGGCCCAGCGTGGCCACCAGCATGGTCATCATCACCGGACGCAGTCGAAGGACGGATCCCTCCACCGCGGCCTCGACGATGTGTTCCTGGGTGGAGACTTCCATGCCTTTGCGGCGGGCGCGCAACTGGTTGATGAACTCGATCATGATGACGCCAGTTTCCACCGAGACGCCGAAGAGCGCCAGAAAGCCAACCGCCGAAGAGACCGAGAAGTTGGTATGCGTGATGAACAGCGCCAGCGGTCCGCCGATGGAGGCCATGCCGACCGAGACCAGAATGAGCGTGGCCCACTTGTAAGAGCGGAACATGGTGTAAAGGAAGAGGAAGATGGCCAGCACGGTGACCGGAACGACGATCATCATGCGCCGGTTGGCGCGTTGCTGGCTGGCGTATTCGCCGGCCCATTCGAGGTGGTAGCCGGTAGGCAATTTGACCTTCCTGTTCACCTTGGCGATCGCCTCCTCGACGGTTGAGCCGAGGTCGCGGCCGCGCACCGAGTACTTGATGGCGATGAAGCGCTGGCCACCCTCGCGATAGATCTCCTCGGCGCCGTCGTCGGTGGAGACTTTAGTGAGCTGAGCCAGCGAGACGCGTTCGCCGGATGGCGTGAACAGGCGCACGTTCTGGATTGCTTCGGGCGTATCACGGTACGGTTGCTGATAGCGAAGCGTAACGTCATAGCGCGCTTCGCCCTGCTGCACCTGGGTGAGGGCATTGGCGCCTACGGCGGTCTGCACGGCGTCCTGTACGTCGGCCACGTTGATGCCCCAGCGGGCGGCTGCGTTGCGGTCTACGGTGTAATTGAGGTTGGGCTGGCCGATGACGCGGAAGATGCCCAGGTCCTCGATGCCTTTGACGGTGGCCATCTGGGCCTGAACCTCTTCGGCCTTCTTTTCGAGTGTGCGCAGATTGTCGCCGTAGAGCTTGACGGCCAACTCGCCCTTGACGCCGCTGACTGCCTCTTCCATGTTGTCGGAGATGGGCTGGGAGTAGTTCCAGATGACGCCGGGAAACTTGGAAAGCTCCTTGTCCATAGCCGCAATCAGGGCTTCCTTGTCCTGGTGGAAGACGGGCCGCCAGTCCTTCTTGGGTTTGAGATCGACAAAGTATTCCGTGTTGAAGAAGCCGGTAGTGTCGGTGCCGTCGTCGGGGCGGCCGGTCTGGCTGACGACTTGCGTAACCTCGGGGAACGAGGCCATCGCGAGGCGCGCCTTGTTGGTGAAGTCGATCGAGGCGGTGGGGCCTTCGCTGGGGGGCAGCGTGCCGCGGACCCAGATGGAGCCTTCGTCCAGGTGGGGCAGAAACTCCGAGCCGATGGGTCCGCCGAAGGCCAGGAAGAGAGCGATGGCGAAGAGAACGCCGGCGATGCCCACGGTGGCATAGCGGTGAAGAATGGCGGCACGGACCGCGGCGCGATAGTGACCGGTGAGCCAGTGCATGATCGGGTTCCGCCACTCCTTGGCGCCCCTGCGGAAGAGGAAGCCGGCCATCACCGGCGCCACGCCGATGGCGAAGACCAGAGCGCCCAGCAGCGCGAAGCAGACCGTCCAGGCCATGGGCTTGAAGAGCCGCCCCTCGACGGCCTGCAGGGTAAAGATGGGCAGGTAGGAGGTGATGATGATACCGCGGGCGAAGAAGACCGGGCGCAGCACCTCGTGCGCCGCCTCGCGAATGCATTGCGCCGGGGTGTGGGTGCCGTCGTGCGCGGAGAGATGGCGCACCATGTTCTCGATCATGATCACCGAGCCGTCGACCACCATGCCGAAGTCCAGAGCGCCCAGCGAGAGCAGGTTGGCGGGAATGTGGCTCAGGTCGAGGCAGATGGAGGCAAACAGCAGCGCGAAGGGAATGGTGAGAGCGACGATAATTGCGCCGCGCACATTGCCCAGAAAGAGAAAGAGAATGATGGAAACCAGCAGCATGCCCGCGGTGAGGTTGTGCTCGACGGTATCAACCGTAAACCTTACCAGATCGGAGCGGTCGAGGAAGGGTACGATCTTTACGTTCCTGGGCAGGATGCCGGGGTGGTCCTTCTCTCCGTTGAGCTTGTCGACTTGCTTGTGAATGCCCTCTAAGACGGGATCGGAATCGTCGCCCTTCTGCAGCAGCACGATGCCTTCGACGGTGTCGGGGTTGTCGACGACATGATTGTCGTCGTAGACCTTCCTGCCGTCCACGATAACGAACGGCTTGGAGGATTTGCCGATCTGCCCCAGGCGGATCTTTGGGCCCTGGGTGACGGCAGCGATGTCCTTGATTTTGATGGCCGCGCCGTTCTGCGTTTTGACGACCGTGTTCTCGATGTCCTGCACACTGGTGAAAAGGCCCAGTGACTGCACGTTGATCTGCTGCGCGCCCTGCTCGATGAAGCTGCCGCCGCCGTTGGTGTTGTTGTTGGCGATCTGCTGCTCCACCTGGCCGATGCTCAGCCCGTAAGAGACCAGCTTTTCCGGGTCGAGCTTGATCTGGTACTCCTTGGTCGGTCCGCCGAAGCTCGATACGTCCACCACGCCAGCGACGCCCTTGAAGGACTTCTCCAGCGTCCAGTCTTCGAGCGACTTCTTCTCCATCACGTCGTAGGCGGGGTTGGTGCTTTCGAGCGTATACCAGTAGATCTGGCCGACGGGGCTCCAGTCGGTGCCCATCTGCGGCGTGAGATTGGCGGGCAGATTGACCTGGCTGAGCCGCTCCAGCACGTGCTCGCGGTTCATGTCGCTGGTGGAGTCGTCGTCGAAGATGAGCATCAGGCTCGACAAGCCGGCCAGCGTGGTGGAGCGCAGGTGCGTGAGGTGGGGAATGCCGGCCATCTGAATCTCGACCGGCACAGTGACCTGGCGCTCAATTTCTTCGGCCGAGCGGCCGGGCCACTGGGTGATGATCTGCACGTAGTTGTTGGCCACGTCGGGATAGGCTTCGACGGGCAGATTGCGGAAGCTGACGATGCCCCACGCGGTGAGCACCACCATTCCGCCGAGCACCAGCCAGCGGTTCTTGAGCGCGAAATCGACCAGCGCGCGAATCATCTACTGGTTCCCCGCCGTTTCAAGCAGCAAAGCGTTGCCCACCACCCGCTGTCCGGGTTGAATGATCTGCTGGCCGGGCTGAATGGGGGAGAGAATCTCCTGCCGGCTGCCCTCCAGCATCCTGCCGGCATGGACCTCGGCGCGCTTGAATTGATTGCCGCCCGCCGGCAGATAGACCCAGTCGCGATCATGCAGGTGCAGCACGGCGTCCGCCGGGACCACGGCATGAATCTCCTTGTTCCGGCTGGTAAAGGTTGCGGTGCCGAACATGCCCAGCTTGAGGAAGCCGGGATTGGGAACCTCGATGCGGACCTTGGCGGTGCGCAGCGAGGGATCGAGGATGGGGCCGATGTCGCTGATGCGGCCCGAGAGCGGGCGATCCGGCCAGGCATTCAGCTTGATCCGCGCCTCCTGGCCCAATTGCAGCCTGGGAATGTCGTTCTCGTACACGTCGCAGACGATCCACACCACGGAGAGATCGGCGATGGTGAAGGCCGTGGCCGAGCCGGAGAGGTTGACGCCCGCCGCCGATGCGCCGGTCACGTTCTGGGCCACGATGACGCCTGAGATGGGCGCGTAAACATTCACGATGCTGCTGGGGTGGTCCTTGTCCACGCCCAGGGTTTTCAACTGCTCTTCGGCGGCGGTGAGGTCGGCTTTGGCGTCCTTTTCCGTGTCTTCGGCCTGCTCCAGCATGGCCTGCGAGATGGCGCCGTGCTTGTAAAGGTCCTCCGCGCGAACGTAAGCCATGTTGGCCATGTGCTCGTCGTTGGCCGCCTTGAGATAGGCGTCGAAGGCGCTGGTGATGTCGGGGCTCTGGACCTTCAGAAGCAGTTGGCCTTTCTTCACGTCGTCGTCCAGCCGGGCCTTGATGTCCACTACGCGGCCGTTGGCCAGCGTAATCACCGGAACCTCGCGCGAGACGTCGGGAAAGACCGAGCCGGTGGCCGTCAACTCCGTAGCCGATTCGACCTGGCCAGCAGAGGTGAGCGGAAACTTGGCCACGTCGGAGGCGTCGATGGTGATCAGGTTCATGTCGGCAACCTGAATCACCGCCGGATTGGCAGGCCCCCCGTCGCCTTGGTCTTTCCCCTTGCAGCCAAAAACGGCGAGGCCCACCAGCGCGGCCGTGCCTAAAGCCGGCAAGGCCTTGTGGAATCTTTTCAGAGAGAAATACGCAATCATTGTATTACCTCGCGTCCCACGGCAAGATTCAGTTGTCCGGCAGCGGTCAGATAGGAGCCGATCAGTTGTACATAGGCCAGTTGCACGGCCCGGAAGTCGCTCTGTGCGTTCAGAAAGTCCATGAGCGATGCGCCGCCGTGCTGGTACGAATAAGTTACCGTGTCGCGGACCCTGAGCGCCTGGGCGTTGTATTGCTCCTTGTATGGCTTGAGCAGCGCCAGGCTGCTTTCCACCTGCGCGTAGGCCGAGTCCACGTCGCTGAAGACCTGTTCCCGCGTCGCTTCGCTCAACTCTTTGTCCCGGTCAATGTCGATCAGCGTGCGCTGCTTCTCACCCTGGTTGCGGTCGAAGATGCGCAGCGGAATGTTCACGCTGGCGCCCAGCGTATAACGGCCAAAGTTGTTGTTGAACGCGGGGTTGTAGGAGTACCAGGTGGCGAAGGTCGGATCGGTCGAGCCGTTGGCGATAGCCAGCTTGTGGTTGGTCTGGGCCTGCTGGATGGACTCCAGCGCGGCGCGCAGGTCGGGCCGCTCGTCGAGAGCGATCTTCCGAAATTCCTCAAGTGGCTTCAATTCATTGGAGAAGTCGAAGGGGCCGGTCACGTCGAACTGCTCGACGGGCGTGTGGTCGTCGAGCAGTTGCAGGAGTTGAATCTTCGCGGTGCGCAGAGCGACGATGGCCGTCTGAATCTCCGCTTCGTATTGCACCCGCAAGAGCTCGATACGGTCCAGGTCGATCTGGGCCAGGTCGCCGGCGCGAAAGCGGTCGCGGCTGATCTTGATGATGTTGTCGTAGTAAGCCAGGTCGGCCTTGGCCAGCTCAAGAACCGCCTTGGCCTGCAGCGTCTGGATGAACTGTGAGCGCAGGTCGAAGAGGAGATTGCGTTCCAGGTCCTCGTGCTGCGAGCCGGCTATCTGCGTGCCTTCCTTGGCGCTCTGCAGGCGCAGTTCGCGCTTGTGTTCGCGCTCATGCAGGTAGTTGATACTGGGGACGAGCTGATCGCCGGTAAGGGGCAGCCAGTGGGTGCCCAAACCGGAGAGCGTGTGTGGAGCGATTTGCAAACCATCGCTGGACAGACCGATCCCGGGATTGGGGCGCAGAAAGGCGGTGATCTCCGCAGCCCTCATCTCCTCCACGCCCAGCGCATCGGCCTTGAGCGCGGGATTGGCGGCTTCAAACTTGGCCTTCACCTGCTCCCACGTAAGGCTTGTCTGCGCCGAAACCAGGGCTGGCGCCAGCACCAGAAGCGCCGCCGCTGCCGAAACGGAACGGAAAGGAAAAAATTGCTTCATACACAGCCTTTGCGCCGTAATCTGCACGGCTGACACAGGAAAGTATAGAGGCCAAAGATGAAGAAGAGACGAAAGCGAAGGATCAGGCCGAAGGCGGGGGCCGGTTCCGGATGGCAGCAAGGGCAGGATCGTAGATCGCCGGGACGGGAAGATTGCGGGTCGCGGCAGAGCGCGGAAGGCCGGAGAAAAGCCCGGCGAAAACAGCCAGTGGAAGCGCGGCAACCGCTGGAAGGATGGAGTGCGAGCTGGCAATAATATGGTCCCGGCGCAGACTGGAGTCGGTTTCGGCCGGATTCTGAACCGCCTGCAGGTCGTCGGTTACCGAGATCACCGGAAACAGAATCAGCAGAAGCACCGCCAGGGCGACAAACTGCATCCGCCGGTCCTTCATGCGCCCCTCTGGGCCAGTGCGCGGGGCGAAGCGCGGCCACAGGCAGAACAGCAGCGCGGCCAGCAGAACCCAGGCGAGATTGAGGAACAACTCCATGCTCAGAACCGATTCTACATCAGGGCTGTATGCCTGTTAGACGGGGACGCCCAGCCCCGCGTTGCACTTCAGTTAAGAAGCGGCGGGCAGCCGATTCCTAGCAGCTCTATGAGGCCCTAACGCAGGAGGGCTGGGTGACGGCGCTCAGGTGCGAGAGCCTTGACCCTGCGGTCCGTTCCCAGCCGTGTTTGACCGTGCTCTGGAATCCCCTTATGATGAACAGGTTGGCTTCTGCGCCCGGCGCCATGCCGCGGCCGGGGCCGGCATGGCTTCAGGATCGCAGTGCATCGAGCATGTTGCCCCCTCGTTCAATGGTAGGACAGCTGACTCTGGATCAGCATATCGGGGTTCGAATCCCTGGGGGGCAGCCAATTGAAAACAAACGGCTTAAATCGCTTTCTCTCCCCTTCGAAAATCCCGAGTATGACGCAGAATATGACATAGCTCAACTCGTTTTCTGCTCAGCTCGCTTTGAATTGCGGGCGTTAACGAGCTCTGCTAGGTCTCTGACCGTGTGATTTCGTACGTTGGGTTTCGCGCTTTCCCATCCTTTCGCCAGGAAAAAGGCGAAAGGATGGGGCACTGAGATGGTACATAAACAAGCGGTCAGAGACCTAGTCCCTTCATTTCCGGATGAAGGTACCGCTGCGTAGAGGTGACGCTCCGATGCCCGAGCAGTCTTCCGACCAGAACGATGTTGCCTGTTTGATCAAGCATATCGGTCGCAAATGAGTGCCGCGCCGAGGATGCCAACGGAGACCCCAGATGCGGGCCGTTCGGGTCCAGGAGAACGTCCTTGAGAGACTGCTGCTGTTTCTGTGATTTCGTCACCTGAATGCTCAGCCTTTGGCCGGGGTTATTCGACAGTGCTTTCATCGGCAAAAGACGCCGCTAAAGACAATTCTATCCGCTATCTTAGGCGGGGACTTGCCGTCCGGTCGGGCGGCCCTCGGCTCGGGGAACGAACGCTGACGGTATCCCATCCTGTGCTGAAAGTGCGCGGCAAGGATGGAAAACCCGGCTTATTACCCTCAAATCGGCCCCAAAACCAGCGATTTTCAGGGGTCAAAGTTTACCATTGAGACAACAGGGCAGTCTTTCCGTTTAGGCGATAAGTCTTTGATGTAGCACCTCTTACGATTTCAGCCGGAGCGAAGATGCAGCAAAGAAAACGGGTATTTTAGGGGGGAGGGGGTGGGGGTACCCGAGGCACGGCGGCGCGGTCACGCGGGCTCGCGGGCTCGCGCCATGGGCCGGCTGGAGTGCGATCTCATCCTTCCATTGTGCGCGCCGGGAGGGAAATGATCTGCAAGGACTTGCCGTCCAGACGGGCGGCCTTCGGGCGCCTGCGATGGGGCAGACCACCCTCGGCTCGGGGAACGAGCTGTGTAGGTTTCCCACCCTTCGCCCGACCACCCCACGGACGAAGACCTGTCCGTGGGGACCCCGGCCATCCGAAGGATGGGGCGCCCGGCGTCTCTCAGTCTAAAAATA
>Ga0326728_10011208_pt1 | contig 20590 bp, 15 predicted proteins | sample MB3enrmetagenome_FD_207602 | JGI IMG/M metagenome (GOLD analysis project Ga0326728, IMG submission 207602) | Lab enriched peat soil microbial communities from McLean, Ithaca, NY, United States - MB31MN | ecosystem: Environmental > Terrestrial > Soil > Wetlands > Peat | place: USA: New York... | reverse complement strand
CCGAGAGCAACACCATGGCGGCCGCAGAACTCGCCATTGGGCTGGCATACTCCATCTTCAGAAACATACCTCAAGCAAACTCGGCGAGCAAAAACAGGGATTTCAGGAGAAACCATTACGTCGGGACCGAACTCGACGGCAAAGTGGTGGGAATTATCGGCTTGGGCAGAATCGGCTCGATCGTAGCGAGAAAACTGATCGGCGCCAACATGAAAGCGGTCGCCTACGACCCGTACATCACCGACGAAAAATTCAAGCGAAACGGCGTTGAGAAATGCCAGACGCTGGAAGAACTGCTGCAGCAGGCGGACCTCATTACAATCCATACGCCCAAAACGGCCGAGACCTACGGCATGGTGGGAGAAAAACAGCTGCAGATGTGCAAGCAGGGCGTGAAGATCGTCAATGCAGCGAGAGGCGGGCTGATCAACGAGAAAGCTCTTTATGAGGCGATCAAGAGCGGACGGGTGGCCGGCGCCGGAATCGATGTGTTGGATCCCGAGCCGGGCTACGACAAAGCGCCGCAGGATCAGACTTACAGCAATCCCCTGCTCGAGTTGGACAAGGTCATCATAACGCCTCATCTTGGGGCATCCACGCAAGAGGCAAACTATAACGTCGGCACCGAAATAACGAAACTGGTTGGAGCCGCACTGAAGGGGGAAATGGTGGCTGCGGTGAACATGCCGCCCCTGAAGCCCGGAGACCTGGTGCAGCTGAAGCCATACATCGATCTGGCCGAGATGCTGGGCAAGATCTACTATCAGGTTGAAAAGGAAACGGTCCAGAAAATCGAGGTCGTTTATTGTGGCGACCTGGCGGACAAAGAGACCAAAGTCATTTCTCTTTCCGCGTTGAGGGGATTCCTGAACCCCATTGTCCAAGAAAGAGTGAATTACGTAAACGCAGAACTGATCGCCGAAACCATGGGGATTGAGCTGGTCGAAAGCCGGAGTTCGCATCTGGATAAATACACCAACCTGATTACTGTAAAATTCACTACCAAGACAAGAGAGATGTCGATCTCGGGCACGGTCTTCGCCAAAGAAGAGCTCCGGATTGTCGACTTCTTCGGTTATAAACTCGATTTTGAACCTGCGCCCTTTGTCATAGCGATTCAAGGCGTCGACAAACCGGGCATCATCGGAAGGGTCGGCACGTTGCTCGGCGCCAACGGCATCAATATCGCGGCGATGCAGTGGAGCAGGAACAGAAGAGGCGAAAAGGCCGTAGCCTTCGTCAGCGTGGACGGAGAAGTCAGCAACGCGGTGCTAGGCGAATTGCGTCACTCGGAAGGTTTATTGAAGGCCTCCATGCTGAATCTCTGACCCCAAAACTTTTGACCACGAAACACACAAACGAAATGCACCGTCTCGCCTGGCGTTCGCGTGTTTCGTGGTTGCCGCCGTACGTGCAACTGACTTTGGTGCCCCCCTCGGTTTGCGGAACAGGTTCCTGTTCAAATGCTCTGTCCTCGTTAAGGGTTGGTATTTTGGGACCACCCGCGTTGCTCTGGGGATGAGAACAACCTACCTGGAAACTCTTTTCCTAACCTGGACAAGCCGGAAGCAAAAAGTTGGGTTTTCCGAAAATATGCTTTTGACCCTTATTCCATGCTGGTTTTCGAAGAGTGAGAAAAATATCCTGCGCAAAAAACATTCAATTTCAAGACATGGCTACTAAGATGTATTGATTCTTTACAACGGGCTGATGGCCTTAAATATATGCAATCAAATCACTTTTCAAATATATCTCACATATTCCCCGGGGCGGCTGTCGAGTTCTCTTACACCTTTTGCTTCCCTCCATCATGCAACTCGAAATCAAAAGGAACCGAACCATTTGGAATTTATAGACTTTCAAAAAAGATGGGGATGTTCCCATGGATGGTCCGATTATTGCTAATACCTGACTGCCCTAATTATAAATTTATTCCCTCACCATTTATTCCCGGCCACTCTTCGGAGTGGCCTTTTTTTCCCTGGTTGGGCAAGCGCCTGCTGCCGCTGGGTTGGGCGACGGGACATGCCATCAAACGTGTCATCGCATGGTGGCCTCCCGAGGCGAAGAAGATCTCAAAAGCGGAAATAGCCCGCCAGCTTGAAGCCAGGCGCATCCAGGTTGCACGTTTTCTCGACCCCGAAAACAGCCGTGTGCAGCTCGCGGCACAATTCAGAAAGCCGCGCTCATCGGAGGATCTTCCCCGTTCACTTCGTCCAGCCATGCGGTGACAGCGACATTGCATCTTCGACGTGGATGGAGCGGCGATCATGAAGATCACCACAGAGATTCCAAGAATCAAAGAACTCTCCCCCGAAACAGAAAGAGGACACCTGGGATTTCCGCACGCACCCGAAAGGAGCCGATTGACAGCCGAACCCGTGGCAACGGCTGCAAAATCTGTGGCCCAATTCTCAAAATGGCCGATGTCCGGCGACCGGCCCAAAGATCTGAAGCCGGCGTCATGAAGGAGTGGGAGGGTATGCTTTTCGAAAAATGCCCTGCCCGTTTCTCTAGGAGGAGCACCTGTGCAGGGTTTACGATCGGCGTTCTACAAACTGTCGGTCATTTCCACATCTGCCGGGCATACGCATCATGCTTTCTGCAGGTCGATGGGTAAGATCGCTCAGTTTTTCAAAGCCCACTGCAGCGTCGGGGCAATCGCGCCAAATGGATTCGCCCGTCGCCAGAACTCCAGAAAGAAGACCTTCGACGCCCTCTGGCAGAAGTTCGCTACGGAAAGCGGGATCTTTTTGGATGCGGGGGGGTCTCCTTGAAATCGCGAATTGACGCCATGGTGATGCCTCCGCCTGAGCTTCCTTTGACCCGCTCCCGGGCAGGATCTCGACCGCTTGTCCATCTTGCGAATCAAACCCGGAATTCCGGGCCGAAATGGGTTGGGTCTTCAAAAACGTCGGCGCCGATTCCCTTCACATCCGAGAAATGACCCGTCTCAACAAGAACCGGGTTCGTGGTCACCTTGGCTGCTGCCTGAGCATTGAGGCTTTCGAACCAGTCCTCAAACGGGCAGCGACCTTGGGGATCAAGATAGTCCCGGAGCGTGCCCGCAAATAATACTAACGCATACGTTACTATTTGGGCGAGCAGAGAGCCTCGACACGTTGGCCATTGTAGAAGGACCGCATGTTGTGATAATCGATAGATTGCCAGATAGAATATAGCCGGTATGAAATCGCTTTTAGTCGCAATTACGACCCTGGTCGTAGTCCTCGCTGTTTCTTTCGCTCTCCTCAACCCGGGTATCCCCATCCCTGTTTTCAATAAGTCTGCGGCAGCGTCCACGGCAGGCATGCCGCCGGACATGAAGCCGGCACACAAGGCAGCGGCTGCCATTGAGATCGATTATCCCGAGGATCAATCGATCTTCCCGCCTGAATTTACGCCACCGACATTTATTTGGCACGATGGCGAAAGCGCGGCAACGACATGGCAAGTCGATATTTCGTTTACCGACGGCCCGGCCGGAATCCAGGTGATCACCCGGGGTGAACGCATGCGAATCGGAAAGATAGATCCGGACTGCGTTTCCAAAACCAATGAACTGCCCAGGCTGACACGGCAGCAAGCAACGGCGCGGACCTGGACTCCTGATGCGGCGACCTGGGAGTCCATTAAAAAGCGATCGGTGGCCGGCCCGGCGACCGTAACCATCACCGGGTTTGACAGCTCGAAATTGGAAAATGCCCTTTCGGTTGGACGCACGACAATCCGAACCTCCCGTGACCCGGTGGGAGCGCCGATTTTTTATCGTGATGTCCCGCTGATGCCTGCGGAAACTGAGGAGGGGGTCATTGAACCTCTCGCGCGCTTCGCCGTGCGACTTGTCAGTTGGAAAATCCGGGACATTGGCGCCGCTCGCAGCCAGGTCGTGATGGGGAACGTGCCTATGTGTGCCAATTGCCACTCTTTTTCCAGCGATGGCAGCACGATGGGCATGGATATGGACGGCCTTCAACACAACCGAGGGATGTACATTCTCTCTCCTGTCACGTCGCAAATGTCGATTCGCACGGATGAAGTCATTCAGTGGCGCACATCAAAGAACGAGCTAAAGGGGAACGTTCGTGTCGGGTTTATGTCGCAGGTTTCACCAGACGGCAAGTCCATCGTAACCACCATTAATGATGCCGTGCTGAAGGAAGCGCGACCTTCGTCTTTGTCATCGGCCGGATCTGAAACGGTTCCAAGCAATTACTATGTTGCCAACTTTAAGGATTATAAATTCCTGCAGGTGTTTTATCCGACGCGCGGAGTTTTGTGCTGGTACAGTCATGCAACGGGGATTTTGCAGCCGCTGCGCGGAGCCGATGATCCGCGTTTCGTGCAGATGGGGGCGGTATGGAGCCCCGACGGCAAATACCTGGTTTTTGCCCGTGCTGACGCGAAAGAGCCGAATCCTAAGGGCGTTCCCGCGGCCAAATTCGCCGGGGATCCGAACGAGGTGCAGATCCAATATGACCTGTATCGCATCCCGTTCAACGCAGGTGAAGGCGGCATACCGGAACCGATCGAGGGTGCATCGCACGACGGCATGAGCAATTCGTTCCCAAAAATTTCGCCGGACGGGCGATGGATAGTGTTTGTCAAAAGCCGGAACGGAATGCTGATGCGCCCGGACAGCCGATTATACATTGTGCCGACAACAGGCGGACGGGCGCGGCGGATGCGATGCAATAGGACGCCAATGAATTCCTGGCATAGTTTTTCGCCGAATGGCCGTTGGTTAGTGTTTTCCTCCAAGAGCCGGTCTCCCTACACGCAGATGTACCTGACACACATTGATCAGGCGGGCAATGACAGCCCTGCAATTCTAATTGACAATGCCACGGCCTCCAATCGCGCAGTGAACCTCCCGGAATTCGTCAATATCAGGCCTGGCGGATTACGGCGTATCGGCGGTCCGGCAGTTGAATTTTACAGACTGTTCGACAAGGCGGCTTATTTCCAGAAAACGGGAAGAACGGAAGAGTCGATCGTGGAGTACCGGAAAGTTTTGGAGATAAACCCGAACGAGCCGCTCGCTCACAGCAATTTGAGCATGGTTTTGCTCATGGCAGGCCACCCGCAGGAAGCGGCGGCCGAGTTCCGGAAAGCCACGGAAATGGACCTCCGCAAGGCCCTGTCGATCCAGCCGTCCTATGCTCCCGCCTATAACGATCTTGGCCTGTTGTTGCTGAGGACGGGGCGTGCGGATGAGGCGATCGCGCAATTCAGGAAGGCAACGGAAATCATGCCTGGTTTTGTCTCGGCGCACTGCAACCTGGGCAGCGCGCTGGCGACAGAAAGAAAACTGGACGAAGCGCTTGCCGAACTCGACAGCGCTTTGGCTCTCGATCCAGGCTATGCACCGATATACTACAATCGAGGGCTCATTTTGAGCATGCGCGGCGAGACGGAGAAGGCGGCCGCCGAATGGCAAAAGGCCCTGGAGATCAATCCGAATTACGCCGAAGCCCACGATAGCCTCGCCCGTGAACTTTACGGGCGGGGGGACGCTGGCGGGGCCCTGACGCACTGGCGTCAAAGCCTCCGATTGCAGCCGAATGAATTCTCGGTTTTGCAGAGGATGGCATGGGTCCTGGCTACCTCTCCTGATGCGGCGATTCGAAACGGTAGTGAAGCGCTGGCGCTTGCAAGACGTGCCGTTCAACTCACAGCTGGGAAAGACCCGGTAGCCTTGGACGCTCTCGCGGCGGCGTATGCCGAAACCGGAAACTTTACAGACGCGGCCCTGACCGCGCGCAAGGCGCTGGGGCTGGCAAAGCAAGCGAATAATGAGGCGGTCATGGACGCACTCCAAAGCAGAATTGCCCTTTACGAAGCGGGAAAGCCATTCCGCGCCACGCCAGTTCGCTGACGGCAAAAAAAGCGCCGATCGAGACCTGAAATGGATATACCGACCCACGAAGCGGAACCGTCGTCCCCGTTCGTCGCCAAAACCGTGCAAAGCGGAGATTCAAGCATTTAAGGGCAGCGCCGTCACGGGTCCGTGGCCTATAAACCCAAGCCCCACGATTCCGTTTTTTCGCCAGCTTCCTCACCTGTTTCAGCCTCAGTCTTGAGGTCCTTGCACTCGAAAACATCCTCGCCCTCGGCTGCGAACTGAAGACGGATTGTTTGGGGTCTTGCTTCACCGGCTGATGAACCGGCGCTCCCCTCCCACGCGCTGTTTTGATCCAACGCAGATGGGAACTTGGCCCTGAAGAGGATGAAACGCGTGGATTATCCGAAAGTGTTGCTTATTTGCGGTACCGGCTGCAGATGAGTCCATCGTCCTCAACGAGCTTCATCGACGCCGTCTGACCCGTGATTATATTTGGTATGACCATGAGGATCGAATCCACGATTCTCTTGAGAAGGATTCGCCCTTAACTCGGGTTGCATCTCTTAAGCCGGATCACTCTGCGCATTGGGTTTCATCTCCACGCAGTCGAAATTCATTGCGATGAGCTTTTGCCGACGAACGGCCCGGTTACGCTAGCCGCCTTAGCGCCAGAGAGATACTCGACCAGATAAGCGCTTCCTGAGGAAGTCCACGCGGGATTCGATCGAACGTGGCGTCGCATTGAATGACGCCGCGATTCTGCGGAAACGCTGAAGCACAGGAAATCAGGCGGAAAAAAGGCCTATACAAGAACGCTGTCTGAAGCCCCCCGGGAAAACCGGAAAACAGAAGGTTGTACGTTCCAAAAGCTTAACTACCCATGCCTCGTTTTAATAAAACTGGCGCCTGGGTTGTCAGCGCCGTCGTCCGCCGTGGCCACCGCCGTGTCTGCTGCTGGAGCCGCCGCCGCGGCCAGAGCTACCACTGCCGCCGGAGCGGTGTCCGCCGCTGAAGGCACTGCCGCCACCAGAGTTGCCTCCACGGCTGAAGCGGGGCGCGGTCATCCGCGCCGCAGCCCGATACTGCGGCTGCGCCTGATACCTCTGTTGTGGCGCCGTGTTCCGGTACTGCTGTTGTGCCTGATACCTCTGTTGCGGTGCCGAATTCCGGTACTGCTGCGGCTCTTGATATCTTTGTTGCGGTGCCGAATTCCGGTACTGCTGTGCCTGATAGGTCTGTTGCGGCGCCGTGTTCCGGTATCCCTGTCCCTCGATGCGTCCGGCGAAGCGGCCCATAGAGCGGTTCGAGTATGCGTCTGCGCCGACCCTTGATCCCGCTCCCGGGCGGAACGAATTCCTAGAGGCCATTGAAGCGTGCTCGAACCGCGCGGCTACCTGACGGTTCGCGTATGGAATGCCAAGCCGGTGACCCGGATCATGGACCCAGGCCGTTCTCCCTCCCGAACCGCCCCCGAATAAGCCCTGAAGGAATCCGAAACGATGGAAGAAGAGATCATTGACAAACACCGAGACCGCGCGACCGAACCAGTTCAGGCCCCATCCCCAACCGCTCCAACCTCCCCAGCCGTTGAAACAAAAGCCGAGATTGAAGCCGCGTCCAAAGCCGAATCCGAATCCTGAGTAATAGAGTGGCGGATAGTAGCCGTACACCGGAGGGCCCCAAACGTAGAGGGGATCATAGTAAGGCACGTAGATAATCTGCGGGTCGGCAGGCTGAATGATGATGGCCTGTTGCCCCCCTTGTGTATCAGTGGTAACCGTCTGCTGCGGCGTCGAACGAAGGTTGCCATTGGCTTGCGCCCGGGCTCGCATCTGCTGGACAGCGCTCATCACGTCGGCCTGTTGCGCAAGGAACGCGTCTCCAAGCTCCGTGGTCCAGCGAATATCCTGGTTCAGCATCGCCAGCGCATCCGGAACGGCCACCAGCGCTTGCACGCTGGGATCCCAGGGTTGCTGCTTTGCGCTGTCGATGAGCTCCCGTCCGCCGAGGTTCTTGTTCTGCTGCAACCACTGGTTTGCTTCTACGACCTCGAGCGGATAGGTGCTGGCAACCAGCAGTTGACCCAGCAGCGGATCGGGATAGAGAGCGATAGGCGCCACCAAGTTGTCGAGTTGCTGGGGTGACCACACCTGCTGTGCCGCCTGTTGTTGCATCTGGGGCTGTTGTGCAACCGGCGGGAGGGAGGGCGTCTCTTCTTGCGCCCGCACGCGCGCTCCCGCTCCCAGAAGCAGCAACCCTAAAAGAACCGGTACATGCGAATGGAATTTCATAGGCCCCCCGAGTTTTTTAACAGCCATCAATAAAATCAAAACACTAAGTTAGATGCGTGCTTATGGGTATTGTTTCAGCGCGAAATATTGCTGCGCATATCTGCCGTCGCTGGTTGATGTTCCGGCGATTCCGTAGGCGCCGCAATTCGATCTCCTATCCGATCCTGCAAACGGGGGACTGGGTCGGGACTCGACATTGCACGAAGCCCGACATAGTCATGAGCGCCACAGTTGAAGCGATTCAGACCTGAAAATTAGATTCCTGCCGAGACACTCCATAAGTAAAGAAGCGGCCAAGAACTTACGTTTGGAGCCTGCCTACGAACTTGAAATGCTTTTTGACTCCGCCGTTTTAAAGCTGCCTTCAGCTGCTCCAATCACATCCACTAATTCCAAAATTGACGGGAATGGGTTTCAGTCGAATGGTTCAGACAATCAACGAGCTGCCATCGACGGAGCACCCGGGAGCGTTTGCCAGGTTATGGATATTGAAGCGGGCTCCGCGCTGCTACCGTATTATTTTGGAGAAACGTGAGAAACGATTTTCGCCATGTTTATTTTGGCGGTCTGCCGTGATCCAGACAGAGGTCGACCAGATCGGACACATCCGCCTCGCCCACACACATGACCGTGTCAGCGCCGCCCCAATAAATCTTCACCGTTCCATCAGACTCGGGAACCGCGCCACAGGCAAAGACCACGTTGTGCACATATCCGGTTATTTCCCAGGGATCTTCCGGCTGCAGAATCCAGGAGTCGCTTACCCCTACGACTTGCGCCGGATTCCGCAGGTCATGAAGAGCAACGCCCAAACGATAGACCGCTCCATCCATTGTTCGGAAAACCCCGTGGTAGATGGAAAGCCATCCTTGTTCCGTTTTGATCGGCGGCGCGCCGGGGCCAATCTTCATTTCGTCCCAGTGATACGGTTCAGGCTTTATGATGAGCTCAGATTGGCCCCAGAACCGTAGATCCGGAGAATAAGAAATCCAGATCGACCAGGGAGCGATTTCCGAATGAGGACGGTCCAGCCGGGCATAGAGTCCCTCAAACCTCTCGGGAAAGATCACTATATTTCGACAGTCGGCCTGTGTGATCAGGGAGACCCTTTGCACCTGACGGAAGTCCTTCGTTCTCGCCAGAGCGATGCGCACACCGTCGCGCGAGTAGGCACTGTAGGTGATGAGATATTCCCCCTCAATCAGCGTTACGCGTGGGTCCTCCACGCCGAATTCCTCGTAGCTGGCGAAAGGGCCATCCCGTTCAGGCGTCAGAAAGGGGTCAGGATCGGCCGTGAATCGGAATCCATCAAGACTGCGTGCCAATCCGATGATCGACCTCCCCGTGCGCAGGTGAGAGCGAAAAAGCATGATGTATTCGCTCCCATGCTTCGTGACCCCCGCGTTGTGAACGGTTTCCACTGGATAAGGAATCTCCGCCTTGGTAAGGATAGGGTTGTGACGGTATCGCCTGACGATGTCTGGCTTCATGATTGCCTCTTCGCTTCCAGGTCAAAAATTGTGCCGTAAACCTGTTCGTACGCCTCCACCATCGTGTCGATAGAAAACCGCTGTTGGACGCGTTTGCGGCAGGCGCCGCAATCGATTTCGCGAAGCCGTTGCAGGGCCTGTGCCGCTTCCTCGACGCTGTTGACCAGAAATCCTGTTTCCCCGTCTTCGATCACTTCCCGGCAGGAGCCCAGGTCCATCGCGATCACCGGCACGCCGGCGGCATTGGCTTCTGCTAAGACAAGTCCGAATCGCTCCGGGATGGTGTTCAGGTGGAGCAGCGCCCGGGCCCGGGCGAACAATTCGTTTTTGCCCGTTACGTCAACTGGTCCGACATAAGAGACCAGCTGATCATCAAGGTGGGGCTTCACTCGCTCGCGGAAGTACTCTTCATCTTGGATAATCCCGGCAATGACGAGTGGCAATCCGCTCAGGCGGGAAACCTCGATGGCCAGATGGACACCTTTGTCCGGGTGAATTCGTCCCAGGAAAATCAGCTCATCACCCCGCAATTCCCGAAGCGGATACAACGACAGATCGATCCCGTTGTACACTGTCGCCAGGTAATTCAGCCCTGCCACCCGATCGGAGTTGCTGATGGAAACAAAATATCCGTCGCGATACTTGCGATAGACCGGGAGGATTTGGGGAGACGAAATTCCGTGGATCGTGGTCAGGACCGGTGTCCTGATCAGCCGGCTGTAAGTCAACGCCATGAAATCGTAGTGGCTGTGGATGAGGTCAAATTCGGCAGCGTGCTCGAATGCTTCGGAGATGTGAAGGTATTCGGCTACCTTGGGATCGACAGTGGAATCCTCTTCATATCCCTTGTCCACGACAGCATGCAGGCGAGCACAAGTCACGGAATCCCTGCTGGCAAACAGTGTCACGTCCCAGCCGTGGGCGACGAGTCCTTCAGTGATGTTGCTGGCAACCGTCTCCCAGGCGCCATACTGCCGCGGGGGAGTTCTCCAAGCCACCGGGGATAAGACCGCAATTTTTCTGTGGCGGTTCGTCATGATGGTCCGTTGCTTTCAGGATGCATGGCAGCCAGCACCTCATCAACCGGGACGGTTGCGAAGCCCGTGGCGTGATCGGCCATTCCATACGGAATGATCAGCTTGCCTTTGTGAAGCAGGGTGCCGCACGTATAAACAACGTTGGGCACATAGCCTTCCCGTTCGCTTTGGTTGGGTTTGAGCAAGGGCTCGCGCAGCCGGCCGATGACTTTGCTGGGGTCATCGCGGTCCAACAGAAACGCGCCAATGCAGTACTTTCGCATAGGGCCGACACCATGGCTGAGCACCAGCCAGCCAGCGTCGGTTTCGATCGGGGATCCGCAGTTTCCAAGCTGGACAAGTTCCCACGAAAACTTAGGTTTGAGAATCACCTTGTATTCATTCCAGAAGTGGATATTGTCGGAGAACATGAGGTAGATACTCTCATTGTCCTGGCGCGAAAGCATGGCATAGAGCCCGTTGATTCTCCGCGGGAAGAGGGCCATGCCCTTGTTTCGGGCGGCAGGACCGTTCAGGGTGATAAATCGAAAGCGAAGGAAATCAGAAGTTTCGACTAATTCCGGCATTATGACCTTGCCATCGAAGGCCGTGAATGTCGCGTAGTAGCTGTAGCTGCCGTCGTCGTCCTGGAAACGGACGAAACGCGCGTCCTCGATGCCGTTTCGTTGCGAGGGGGTAGCCGGGAAGATGATGCGCTCACAAAGCTGCTGCACCGGCTGGAACTGGACCTCATGGTTGGACCGGGCCAACATCCAGATCCCGCGGGCATCGTTCTGATCTTCATGCAGCATTCCGACGGACTGGCGCGCTTGCTTCACCCCGGCGTCGATGCTGTCCCGAAGCGCTTGCAGTGAGAACGACTCACCGAGCCTGTTCATGACCTGGCGGGTGAATTCGCGGTTCAATCCTAGTTCGAAGAGCTTCCTCGCAAACAGTGCTTTCTCATAAATGGGGTTCGGGATTTGGCGAGGCTCGGTGAGAAAGCCGGTGGGGGCGAATACCTTGATCCGGTGATTGGGATGGATGACACCTGTTCGAAACGTGATGGAAGAAACATGCCCTTCCCCAACAGCGCGCAGGCTGAGAATGAACCGAAGAGCGCCGGTTGGGAGGCCGGTTTGATCGGGGTGTGGGACGATGGAGGGGTTGAAGAGCGCAGCGGATTCCAGGGAGTATTCGGCCAGAAAATAGGAGCCGATCAACAACCGTTTTTGTTCGGAGATATCCTGATCAGTCAAAAGCATCTCCCGAAGCTGTTCAAACCGTTCTAGAAAAATGTCGCGGATATGCTGGTGCCGCTGTGAGAATTCGGTTGAGACTTCTTCTAGTAAGGGGCCGACTCGGTCTTCGGGAAGGGACAGGATTCTGGCGATGATCCTGCGGGCGCGTTTTGTATTACCCGGACTGAATGGCCTCAATAGAACGCGCGACTGGTCGGGCTTGAGGACTGTAGCCGTGCGGGAGACATGAATTGAGCTGTCGTTCATGGACACATGATTCCAGGCAGAACACGGGAAGTTGTCATTACGTTCCAATGGCGATCGGTTCCCTAAAACTCGTCACCATGTTTTGCACCAGTCGCATTTCTGCCAACGAAAGCAGAAAGGCCAGGGTGGATTCCGCTCCCTGGTTCCCATTGACACGATCCACGTGCAATCCATCATGGCAGCCGCCGCTCTCGGAGGAGTAGAGTTCCTGGCCGAGATCGTTCCAGCCGATGAACCAGTCGAAGGCTCTTTGTGCCTGTTCATACCACCAGAAGTCCGACGTGGCGCGATAGGCTTCCAGACAGGCCGAGACCGTGGCTTGCGCCTCGATCGGCTGCTGGTCAAAATTGGCGCGCACGCCGCCATGCCGGTAGAACCCATTGCTGCCGATCGGCCGAAAGTGTCCTTTCTCAGAGATCTCCAACTGGGTCAACCAGCGCAGCGCCTGCAAGCCTCGCTCAAAAACCGGTTGTTGTCCGGTCGCGCTTCCGTTCAGAATCAAGGCATGCGCCAGCTTAGCGTTGTCATAGGATAGCTCCTCCTCAAACCAGCACCAGTCCGGTTTGGCGTTCCGCCCCAAAAGCTCCATCAGCTTTCTGGTGAGCAGCTCGCGCGTCTGGTTGACGAGGCTGTCACCTCTTAACCGGCGCAGGTATTCGTGGATGCCTATCAGACCGAATGCCCAGGCACGCGGTGACGTGAACTCCGTTAAGGCCGGCAATGCCTGCGCGAAGAGTTGTCCGGCCATCATCTGGAAGCTTCGGAATGGGGAACGTCCCACGCCTACGCCGAGGGCCCATAGCGCTCGCCCTTGACAGTCCTCCGATCCCTGATCGTCGAGCCAGTCGCGGCCGAAACTCATGTGGTTGTGGAAGCGCTTGGTTTGGGTGTCGAACGCGTGATAAAGAAAAGCGGCGGAAGTGCTGGCCACGGTTCGGACCCCTTCCTGATCCTCTCCCAGTTCCCCGAGCAGCACCGAGAGGATAAACGCACGCGCATTATCGTCGGTGCAATAGCCCTCGGAAAAATTTGGAATGCTGAAAATGGCGTGTTGGAAGATTCCGGTAGAATCGGTCATCCTCAAGAGATGATCCAACTTCAACTCCGGCAATTCCCGCGGCCTCTGGTCGAGTGTCTTCGTGACGAGAGATTTTCGAGAGAGCGCCGCCCCCTCAAGTCGCGATGACTCAAACGAACGCATATACGACTGCGCGACGCTGCTCCAGATCATCTCGCGCCCGATCCTGTAGGCATTCTTGCGAATGGCGTGACGCCTTGTGTCATCCTTCAGCAAGCCAATCACTTCATGCGCGATTGCCTGGGCATCGCCGAATGGCACCAGCACACCCCGGTCCTCAGCCAGCAGCTCTGCAGCATGCCAGTACGGCGTAGAAACCACCGCTTTGCCGGCGCCAAAAGCATACGCCAGCGTTCCCGACGTGATCTGGGCTTCGTTGAGGTAGGGAGTTATGTAAAGGTCTGCGGCGCCGATGAACTCCTTCAGGTTCTCAAGATCCACAAACTGATTATAGAAGATGATGTTTTTCTCTATTTTGTTCTTCTTGGCAAGGATTTCCAGGCTCAGCCGGTAGGCTTCACCGTGCTCCCGCAGTTCGTTAGGATGGGTGGCGCCGAGGACAATATAAACGACATTGGGAAACTCCGTCAGAATATCCGGCAAGGCGTTGAGCACGCACTCGATGCCCTTGTTCGGCGACAGCAGGCCAAACGTGAGAAGCACGACCTTCCCTTCCACACCGAACTGGTCCTTGAAGTATGTCGGATCGACGAACCCCACGTCGTGAATCCCATGCGCGATCAGATCGAGCTTGGCCGTCGGCGCCTCGTAGATATCTTCCAACATCCGCCGCCCGCGCTCAGCCATGACGACGAGCCGCGTCGAAAGCGAGATCAACTCCTGCATGACGCGCCTTTGGTCGGCTCTAGGCTCACGCAAAACTGTATGAAGCGTCGTAACAACGGGCATCCTCAATTCGCGCAGGAAGGCCAGGATGTGGCTGCCGGAGGGCCCGCCGAAAATGCCGAACTCATGCTGCAAGCTGACGATGTCCACGTTGCTGATGTTGAGGAAGTCCGCGGCCCGCAGATAGGACGACAGGTCCTGCTCTTCAATCTCGAAACGAACAACTTCCGGGTACTCGTAGCCGCCTTTGATATCGTTGATCGGTACGGCGAAACACTGACTTTGGGGATGCGCATTGGCAACGGCGGCAAGCAGGTCCGACGTGAACGTGGCAATACCGCACTGGCGTGGCAAGTGGTTGCCAACGAAAGCAATCTTGCGGATTTTAGAAGGTTCCTTCATTAGGCATCTCCATTGCAGTCACGCTCCCGTGTCCCTGATTCAATCGGATGCTTTCGATTGCAGCACGGGATGCGTCGTCCCCGACCGATTTTTGTCTAGACCCGGCATTCCCCCGAATCCCAAGCACGCCAGTCTCAACCGGCCATGTTCTTTAGTCCACCCGGCGATCACACGAAATCTCATGTCTGCAAGGTGCGGCAGCCGTCAAGACCGCGGAAGCATTGGGAATCCTTGGTCGCAGACTCGAGCGTGGTCGACCCGAGGTTGTAGTGTGCTCTATCTTAGTCCCGATGAATGAGCAATATTGACCTGACGAGTGAGCAGTAATGCACTGACACGCGAACGACGTCAGATTACTCTTTGAGAGCAGAGTAAGGCCCGCGAATTGCTTTGCAGGCGAGGTCTAGCCCGCCATGCAGTCCGGTCGCGTTAAGCTCAACCAAGGAGTTCTATGAAGATCAACTCACGGATTGTCGGGGATATACACTTTCTGGACTGCAGCGGCAAAATCACCCTGGGCGAGGGGACGATGGCGGTTCGAACAACTGTCGGAGATATCCTGAAAGGCGGCGGGAAAAAGATCGTCCTCAATCTGGCCGATGTAAACTATATCGACAGCTCGGGAGTTGGCGAGTTAGTGAGCACTAACACCACGGTCGCCAAGCACGGAGGCCAGTTAAAGCTCCTAAGCCTGACGAAGAAGATACGCGAAGTGCTGGCCATCACGAAGCTCATGACCGTGTTCCAGGTATACGATAGCGAGCCGGCCGCTGTCGCCAGCTTTGCTTGATCAAAAGGCGATTGTTGGCCTGAACTGGCACAAATCTGCCTGTTGTGACGGGCCAAATTGACCGCGACGCCACTGCACGGAACGGTAGCGAGCAGGCTAGGCAGCCGGGATCGAGGGCTGCGAAGGAGGTACTGTGTCGGAAAAACATGGTGACAAAGCCAGGTGTGGTCGGGAACGGAAGAAAAACAATCTTAGGCGAAGGCGCACTCAAGAGCTTCGCAAAAGATTGCGAGCTGAAATTACTGAGCGTCGATAAAAGGAAGTCCGTACCCTTCGACACTGGCCTGCCCGGGGTCGGGCGGCAAGGTTGACCCATCGTCCTAGGCGAACCCCGCACCTCGCAAAAGAGTCCAACCCTGAGGAGAAACCCAATGAGCAGTACTCGAATCCTGATACTTTCAATTTTCTGGGCCGTGCTATGCGTGCCTTCGATCCGTGCCCAGGATCTTTCCAAGTACCGTGATTTTCAGCTTGGAATGAATTTGCCCGCAGTGGCCGAGCAGGCAGGCATGCTACCGGCTCAGGCGAAGTTGATTTACGAACGTCCGGCCGTGATTCAGGAACTGGAATGGCGTCCGGGAATTTTCGCCGGTTCTCAATCCTCGACTGACCCGGTTAACGAGATCCTCTTCGGCTTTTATAACAACCAGCTCTATCGAATTGTGATCAATTATGATCATAACCATACCGAAGGACTAAGCGATCAAGACCTTATTGAAAGCATTTCGGCAACGTACGGAAAGCCAAGCATGCCAGCGGCGACGATCATCAGCTCCTCCTCATCGCAGAAATATAGCGACAGCGAAAAGGTCATTGCGCGCTGGGAAGACTCCCAGTGCTCGTTGAATCTCTTCCATTTCCCCTACACGTCAAGCCCTGGGATGATCGTCTTTTCTAAACCCCTGGATATCCTGGCTACAACCGCCATTGCTGAATCAATTCGCTTGAACGATCTGGAAGCACCTCAACGGGAGATTGAACGACAAAGGAAGCAAGATGAAGAGATACTTGCTGCGGGACAGAAGGTGCGAGGTGCGAATAAGGCGAACTTTCGCCCTTAAAGAGCGAATCAAACCCTCATTGGTTTGGATGGGAGCGCTCTTGATCACGGCGGTCGGCAAGAACGAGCAGTGTGCGGAATGCCCTCGGATTTAATCATCGCGTCTGGAAAACTCCTCGTGCGCCTGATCCGACAGCATTTCTATCCGAGGCATCATGGACCATTCAACGATTCTGCTTGTTGGCGTAGTCATTGTTGTCCTGTATTTCTGGAGCACAATCAACATCCTCAAGGAATAGGAGCGAGGCGTGGCCTTCAGGCTCGGCCGTCTGATGCCCAAAGCCATGGGACCGGGGTTGGTTTTTATTTTCTGGCCTATTTACAGGATAGTCCGGGTCAGCCTGCGGACTGTAACGTTAGAAGTGCCCCCTCAGGATATTATTTCCCGCGACAATGTTTCCTTGAAGGTCAATGCAATCATTTATTTCCGGGTCATGGATGCGCCGCGGGCTGTCGTGGAAGTCGAAAACTATCTCTATGCAACTTCTCAGCTCGCACAAACGACTTTGCGATCCGTGCTCGGTCAGGTTGATTTGGATGATCTGCTGAGCCGACGCGAGACGCTCAATGTCAAGCTCCAGGAGATCCTTGATCAACACACCGATGCCTGGGGGATCAAAGTCGGTCTCGTCGAGGTCAAGCAGGTTGATCTGCCTCAGGAGATGCAGCGTGCCATGGCGAAGCAGGCCGAAGCGGAACGGGAGAAGAGGGCCAAAATCATACACGCGGACGGTGAGTGCCAGGCAGCCGCCAAGTTGGCAGAAGCGGCTGGCATCATCAATAAGGAGCCGGTGGCCCTTCAGTTGCGATACCTGCAGACCTTAACGGAAATCGGGGTAGAGAAAAACACAACGGTGGTCTTTCCGGTCCCTATCGATATCCTTAAAAACTGGATGCATGGGAACCCCTAAGTTGCCGAAGTGCCTGCCTTTTGATTTGCCAGATTTGTCTTTCACCGGCAGGATTCAGGGAGTCCGCACAGCCTTCCTTGGAGGGATGGATTTGCAGGATTTTTCGGTTTTGGCGAGGCAAAAGGCGAACAGGGCTCGATCTCGATTCTAGTCGTGCAGGACCACGCTGAGGAGGCCGCTATGAACGGTCAATCCCTCGTCGTCATAATCGACAAAGCCAAGCCCGCGGAACTTGTTCATGAAATGACTGACCCTCGAGCGGGTCGTGCCGACCATTTGCGCCAAGTCATCCTGACTGACCCTGGGAACCACAACTTCGGCCCGGCTTTCCTTGCCAAAATGAGCGAGCAGCAGCAGAATCCGAGCCAGCCGTTTCTCGCTTGAGTTGAAAAGCTGGTCGACGAGATCCGCTTCGTAACGAATGTTGCGCGAAAGCAGATGCGTAACAAACAATTCCGAGATATCGTGCCGTTCGTGAAGCAGACGGGTCATCAGCGACTTCTCAATCCTGTCAAGAGTGCAATCGGTCATGGCGACCGCCGTTGCCATACGCAGTTGCTGACCCGCCATGCAGCCTTCGCCGAAGAACTCACCCGCGCTCAGAACGGCGACGATCGCTTCCTTGCCCTGTTGGGATACCACGGTGAGCTTCACTTTCCCTTTCCTGATGTAGAACAGGGAATCGGCAGGTTGTCCCTGCTGGAAGATGTCGCGGTTTGCCCCACATTCCATAATGGTCTTCCCGCGGAAGATGCCGGCAAAAACGGCTTCCCAATCGACAATCTGGCTTTTCGAATTAGCCACGATACCCTCGCCTGGTTTATGGAAAGAACCAATTAATTATACCCCCGCCGGACAGCAATCCTATGGTTACTTTGCGGAGACTGGATCCGCAGGACTGAACGTTTTATCGAGAATGCGGTGGCCGAAGGAGACTGGTATAGGATGTCGAACGGGATGCCCACCTGTGCTTTAAGCCCCGGGGAGCGACAGGGAGGATCGTTGTGCGCGATTGTGAAAAGTCCCTGGAAGTCTGCAGTGCTGCCAACAGTGCGCGAAGATTCCGAATCACCTATGGTCAAGGCTATTGCGCCTTCGCCCACAGCCCAGGCTGCCCGTGACCGAGAATAGGTTTATGTCTCAGCTACGCTTTCCGCTGCGGCCACGGACAACATCTTTCTAAGCTCGTCTCCCTGGATGATTTCCTCCTTGGAAAGGAGACGGGCCAGATCATTCAGGATCTTCAGCCGCTCCGAAAGGATTTTGCGCACCCTTTGATGCGCTTCCTCGACCACCCGAGCGACCTCTTCATCAATCTGGCCGGCTTTTTCTTCACTGTAGGTTTTACCAGGGGAAAAACCCTGGGGGAGAAACATGGGCTGCCGGGGGTGCTCGAAGGTTACCAGTCCCAACCGGTCGCTCATGCCGTATTCGGCTACCATGGATCTGGCAATGTCGGTGGCCCGCTGCAAATCGTTTTGGGCCCCAGTGGAGATTTCTTTGAAAACCAGCTCCTCCGCCACCCGGCCGCCCAAAAGAACGGCCAACCGGTCCAACAGCTCCGGACGAGTCATTAAGTAGCGGTCCTCCGTGGGTTGTTGTTGGGTATACCCGAGGGCGGCAATTCCCCGGGGAATGATGGAGATTTTGTGCACCGGATCGGCATGCTTTACCGATTCAGCCACAATCGCATGTCCGGATTCATGAAAGGCAACGATTTCTTTCTCCTGTGGATTCATCACCCGGCTCTTTTTCTGGAGTCCCCCGACCACCCGGTCGATGGCCTCATCGAGATCCGCCAGCTCAACCGTTTCTTTGCTTTTCCGGGCGGCCAACAGGGCGGCCTCATTGATGATATTGGCCAGATCGGCCCCCACAAAGCCCGGGGTGCGACCGGCGATCTTGCGAAGGTCAACATCGGGACCCAAAAGGACATTCCTCGAATGGATTTTCAGGATAGCTTCCCGGCCGTTGATATCGGGGCGGTCCACCAGGACCTGCCGATCAAACCGTCCCGGACGCAACAATGCCGGATCCAGTATTTCCGGACGGTTGGTGGCGGCCATGATGATGACGCCCTTGTTCGTTTCGAATCCGTCCATCTCCACCAGAAGCTGGTTGAGCGTTTGCTCTTGTTCATCATGCCCGCCCATAACATTCATTCCCCGCGCCTTTCCTAAAGCATCCAGTTCATCGATAAAAATGATGCAAGGGGCTTGGGCAGTAGCCTGAGAGAAAAGATCACGGACACGCGCGGCTCCCACGCCAACGAACATCTCCACAAACTCGGACCCGCTGATGCTGAAGAAAGGCACTTTAGCCTCTCCGGCCACTGCTCTGGCCAGAAGGGTTTTGCCGGTCCCCGGCGGACCGACCAGAAGCACTCCTTTGGGAATCCTTCCGCCAAGCTTCTGGAACTTTTCCGGAGTACTCAAAAATTCCACGACTTCCTGAAGTTCTTCCTTGGCCTCATCAATTCCGGCCACATCTGCAAAGGTGACCTTGCTCTGATTCTCGGCAAAAAGTTTGGCCTTGCTCTTGCTGAAAGACATGACCCCCATGCCCGGTCCCATCCTTTTCATGGCGAACCGCCAGATCAGGAAAAAGATGCCGATTGGGAGGATCCAGGAGAGGACACTACTCAAGAATTTGCTCTCATAATGCCCTGAGTAATTGACCTTGTGTGTATCCAAGTCCTTAACCAAGTCGGGATCATTCACCCGAATCGTGGTGAAGTCCTGTCCCGGCTCTTTTTCTTTTCCTTCCAAGGTTCCACTGATATCTTCGGGGCCGATGGTCAATTTAACCACCTTATCCTCGACCAGGTATTGTTTGAACTGGCTGTAGGGAATCGTCTCCACCTTTTGAAAAAGGAAATATTGTTGTATCAGGGTAAAAATCATGAGGGCGACAAGGAAATACCAGATGCTGAAATGAGCTTTAGGAGGCAAAGCATTCTTTTTTCGTGGATCCTCGGGGCCGAAGAGAGAACGAAATTTACTTTTTAAATCTTCCATGAATGTGTATCCCGTTAAAGGCCATTATCTTTCCTGATCAGAAGCATGTTTGCCCGGCACTCCGACTCCAGGCATGAGCGGGCATGCCGTAGATCCTCGCGGAGTCGAACAACAACGCTGTTGCACAATGGCCTCCATGTGCGCCGTTCGAACGGACACTAATCGTGCAGAACCACGTTGAGCAGGCTGCTGTTGACCGTCAGCCCGTGGCCGTTGTAATCGATGAAGCCAAGCCCTTTGAACTTGTTCATGAAATGGCTGACCCTCGACCGTGTCGTACCGACCATTTGTGCCAATGTCTCCTGACTTACGGTTGGGAGTACGCTTTCGGTTCTG
>Ga0326728_10011205_pt1 | contig 20595 bp, 13 predicted proteins | sample MB3enrmetagenome_FD_207602 | JGI IMG/M metagenome (GOLD analysis project Ga0326728, IMG submission 207602) | Lab enriched peat soil microbial communities from McLean, Ithaca, NY, United States - MB31MN | ecosystem: Environmental > Terrestrial > Soil > Wetlands > Peat | place: USA: New York... | reverse complement strand
GCTTCGGCGTTGTCCGGCCAAGTGGCCGTCGCGTGGCGGAGAATCTCTGCCGCCGCCTCCCCCTCTTGGTCCGCCATCAGCAGCTTGGCCAGCGAGACCTCTTCCTGCCGGCTCGCAAGATGGCCGGAAACAAACTGGCCAATCTCTTCTTCACCCTCGCTCCTCATCCCCGCTTTTAGGTACGCCTCAATCAGCGTCGCGCGCGTCGAGACGTCTCCGCCGTTCATGCTCTTCAGTCGCGCCAGCGGCCCCACCGCCTCCCGAAACGCCCCCCTCCCCATCAGCAGCAGGGCATAATTCTGGTTGGCGGCAATATCGTTTGGATCGCGAGCCAGCCCGCCGCGATACGCTTCGAGCGCCTTATCGATGTCCCCCTTCTGCATATAGAGGAGTCCCAATCCAAAATAAGCGGGGGCTTCCTGCGGAGCTAAGGAACGCGCTTTTTCAAAGGCCTCGACGGCCGGCCCGGTCTGCTTGAGCTGCACGCGAGTTACGCCCAGATAGTACCAGAGACTCCAGTTGCCGGGCTCGGCCTCGAGGGCGCGCGATATTTCCTGCGCGGCCTGGGAATAGCGGCCGGCTTTGAGATCTTCCTGTGCCTGACGAACGAGCGAGGCTGGCGACTGGCTGAGCATCGCCAGTATCAACCAGGAATACAACCCGAGATTCTCTACGTGCCACATCCGTTCTCTTCCCAATGAGGAACGGCATTCCGTCGCGACTGATTGTACCCCAACCAAAGCAAGAGGCCCCACCCGGCGGGGATGGGGCCTCCGACACTCAGGAAGGAGCGACTCGGTGAGCTGCCCCTGCTTACCAATACAACTTCAAGGCTAACTGCATAATTCGCGGCGGCAAGTCGCTGCCAAAGATGCCGCCGAACGCCGGTCCGTCGGATGGGTATGTGTCAGGCGTACCGAAGGAAGGCGTATTGGTAGCGTTGAACATCTCCCAACGGAACTGGACTTTATAGCGCTCCTTGAAGGGAATATTCTTCGCGAGCATGAAGTCCAGGTTGCGGAAAGGAGGTCCCACCATCAAGTTGCGCGCGGAGTTTCCCCAGGTTCCAGGAGCATTGAACGTGAACGCGCCTGCGTTGAAGTAGTGTGTCAGCCACTGGCTCTTACCCCCTTGGCGTACGTTTAGGGATTGACCGGTCAAATCTGCCCGGTCGGAATACTCGTCCGACCCGGAATTGTTGTTACCTTCTCCCCCTTGTATGCTGAAGGGCACACCCGTCGTTAAGGTGACGATGGCCGAGACTTCCCAACTGCCGAGTATCGAACTTATAGCTTTCCCCTGTGACTTCAAGGCGGGAGTGTCCCAGACTGCTGTATTGGACCAGATGTGGACGAAATTGAGGTCGGAAATACCACGATTCTGGCTGATATCGTAAGGGTCGGGTATGCTGCCCGTGTTGGAGAGTGAACTGACCGATCCGGAGTCCATGGTCTTCGACCAAGCGTAGTTGGTGGTGAATTGGATTCCATGGGATAGTCGTTTCTCCGCGCTCAACTGCAAACCATTGTAGGACGCCGTCTCGTTCGATTGGTAAGTGAGAATGTTGCCGAAATTCGGGTAGAGGATTCGGTTTCCGCCGGCCGAATAAAACCCGGGGTTGAGATCCACCGGTGCGGCCAGATGGTACGCTTCGTTCCCGACATAGGCTGCGCGCACCAGCCAGCTCGGGCCGAATTGGTGCTCCACCGAGAAGTTCCAACTCTCTTGGTTCGGCAAGACGAAATTGGGGGTAAACGCGGCGGGTACACTGGTCGGCAAAGCGAACGTGGCGGAGGATGGGGGAACGTAATCCGAGAGTGCAAAAGGAGGAAACGGAGCCACTCCACCTGTGGACGTGGAGAATGCCCAAGGGTTGCTAAGTGTGACCGGCGGCCCTCCTGGTATGTAGTTGAAGATGAAAGTGGGGCTGAAGGGGGCGTTTGAACCCATATGGTTGTAATAGGAATAGTCATACGGGACCACGAACAGGCCGTAAGCAGCTCTGATCGACGTATTGGGTAAGGCGTGAGGCTGCCAGGCAACGCCCAGCCGGGGACTGAAGTTGCCCCATTCCGAGTCGTAGCCCCCCGCCGGAACTCCTGCATCACCCGTAAAAACCAGACCCGTGGGTGAGTTGGGATAAACCGTGCTCTGGTGTCCCGGCAAGAACGCTGCGTTCCTCGACTCTGGAATCGCGTGGATAGGCACCCACGGTTCCCAACGGACGCCGACATTGAGTGTCAAGTTGGGCTTGAGGCGAATCGTGTCTTGCGCGAAAGCTGACCACTGATTCCCAGCCCGCTTGTTGTATTCGCCCCCTCCCTGCTGGAATTGGTTCTGGTAGCCCAGTAGGAAGTCCGAGTACCAGCTTCCTGTAACCTCTCCGTTGAAGTTGACCAGAGGGTCGGCTAGCCACGAAGCCTGCTCGAGGGAGTAGTTGGTCAATACGTTGACGCCGGCCACGACAAGATGTTTGGATTTTGTCCAAGATACGGTGTCGGCAATGGTGTAGTTATGGCGCTGCTGGATCACGTTGATTTCCGACCAGCTAAATCCATTCGTGCCAACCACGCCGACATTCTGCGGGTCGGGCCCCGGAATCTTCGCGCCCAACGAGGACCAGCCCTGATGGACACCCGAAAGAGTGGCACTGTTGACTCGGTTGTAGCCAAACGTGAAATTGTTCACGAGATCAGACTTGAACGTGTAGGTCCAGCTTCCAGCGTAGTTCTGGTTGCGGGCCAACCAAGAACGGTGCGCGATCAGCCAATCAGTGTCGCTGTTGGCAGGCTCCGTGTAATTCTGGAAGAATGCACGCACCGAGAGGTGGCTCTTCTCGCTCAGATACAAGTCATGCTTGATCGTGAATTCGCGGGTGTCTTCGACCAAGGGAACCCCTGGGATGTAAACCAACCCGTCAGGAGCACTGGTTTGCGGAAGGTGCTGCTCAATAGCGACAGCTACAGGGTCAAAGCTGGAGGCAGGAATCTGATTATTCTGATAAGGCTTCCCATTGAGGTCGGTCAGTTGAACCGGTGAAATCCCTTCCGATGGATTTCCTTGTAAGAGCCAGCTAAAGTCGCCGTTCAACATTGCCTGCGAGGGTACGAAAGCGGGGGAACTGAATTGTTTCTGCCGAGATTGCGTGAACTGCAGGTTGCCAAAAATGAAGGCCTTGTCCTTCTTGATCGGCCCGCCCATGGAGCCGCCAAACTGATTTCGCTTCAGGCCATCGGTCACGTGTGAGAAGAAATCAGCGGCGTCCAACTTGTCGTTGCGGACGAACTCGAATGCATCGCCGTGCCAGTCATTCGTGCCGCCCTTGGTTGCAATGCTGACGACCCCATTGGGTGCGAACCCATATTGGGCGTCGAAGTTGTTCGTCAGCACCCGGAATTCCTGGGTGGCATCCGAATTGGGAAACGGATCGGCAGTCTGGAAGTAGTTGTCCATGTGTTGGACGCCATCAAGCATATAAAAGACGCCGCCCATGCGGCTGCCGTTGATTTCGGCGGCCGTTTCCGTGGGCATACCGCTTCCCGGTCCGGGAGTGGCCAGGTCGGTTTTCGTCCCATCCGTCGCCCCCGGCGCCAGGAAGGCCAGGGTGGCCGGATTGCGACCGTTCAACGGCAACTCCACAACCGATTCACTGTTTACGACTTGACCAATGGCGGCGGTCGTTGTGTTGATCATCTCGGCGGCGGCGGAGACCTCTACACTTTGGGTCACCTCGCCGACTTCGAGCACGATGTTGACCGTGGCTATTTGGTCGGTTGTCAGCGTAATGCCAGTTTGGGTCTTGGATTTGAAACCCGGATGCGAAACCGTAATCGAATACTCTCCCACCGGCAAGAAGGGCGCCGTAAAACCACCATCGGTGGCTGTCACTACATCCCTGGCCTGCCCCTCGGTCACATCAGTGATGGTAACCTTGGCTCCCGGAATCAAAGCGCCCGTTGGGTCCGAAACGGTTCCGTTTATGGTCGCCTTGCCTCCCTGGGCGTAGGTTGGCTGCGACCGCAGGACAAACACCACGCCGCACGTTAATAGCGACAAACCAATCAAAGCGCGGCGCAAATGAGCAAGACGCCTCTGGTCAAACTTGCGCATAGAACCAATTCCTCCGTTCTGTAAGTTAGCACAAACGTGCAGTTATCTTGCCCGTATATCAAACTGATATAGCTTTGTCAAGAGGATTTTTCGCCCTTTTCACCCCCGCTCGCCTTCAATAACCTCTCAACTGGGGAACCTCAGTCATTCGCACGCTCTTGGGGCCTCGCACCTATGCATCAAACGCTAAGCGGTCCCGAGAGCTGGTGGCGGGTTCGCACAGCACCTCCCCGATACTGCGGAGATTGTATTGTCTGACGGGTGGGCTTGCTGGGGGCGTGTTGCGTACGCAACCCATTCGTCCACGCAGAAGCCTAAGGATAATGCTTCGAATCTCAGGAGTGCGTCGAATCAGTCGTAATCAGTTCAATATTCAGGTTGCGAAGCACGGGCAGCGCATCGTCCGGGGCCGGTCCATCGGTCACGATCTTATGCACTCCAGCTAGGGGGATCATGCTGATCAAGGAGGGCTTGCCGAACTTGGTCCGGTCCGCCACCAGGATCACCTGTTCACTCTGTGACATGGCTGCTCTCTTGAGCGGAACCTCTTCCAGCGCGGATTGCGTCAGAGCTTCATTCTTGTAATCAATCCCTGCCGTCGCCAGGATCATCTTCCGAAATCGCAAAGAGCGTACCGCCTCTTCCGCAATGGGGCCGGTTAACGTCCTGGTGCGCCGCAGATACCGCCCCCCGACTACAAATAGCGTGACTCCTCGCGCCGCTCGCAGCACGTCAGCGGCGGCCATGGAGTTCGTCGCCACCACCAAGCCCTTGTGGTTCACCAACTCTTCCGCCACCATGAAGGCCGTCGTGCCACCATCCAAAAAAAGCGTGTCCCCGTTCTTCACAAGCTCCGCAGCCCGGCTGGCAATTCGGCGCTTGGCGTCCACATGGAAGTTCATCCGCAGACTAAATTCAATCTCCGCCACCTCTTGACGCTCGGATTCGGGATAGGCTCCCCCGTGGACCCGCCGCGCAGCTCCCTCGGCCTCGAGTTTCTGGAGGTCGCGCCGAATGGTGGCCGGATCAGCCCCCAGTTGCGCCGCGACCTGCGCTACATCGACATATCCGCGCTCCAGCATTTGCTCACAGATATAGTGCCGACGTTCCAATCCATTTGTTTTTCGACCGTCATGTCTGTTCAGCACAGCGAACCCCACTCCTTTTCCGGATACGCTCCGAGAACGGCTCCAAGCCATAGGCACAGATGCGGTCCCGAATCGCGATCCAGGAGAGTCTCCGACCCTGCATGCTTTTCTTAAACCGCCCATATTTGTACCATATAACGATGATATAGAACAAATGGGCAAATCAATTGCTATATCGAACTCGCTTGTAGCCCAAACCGGCATACTCGACGCCTGAGAAGTTTGGCATGAGATTTTAGACTTGCCTTTCTTATACACGAGCATTAGGATTGTCCGAGTTTACGGATTATTGGTTTAGTTGTGTAGTTATTCTGCACGAATTGAGAGAACGTTCGATTGACAGATCTGAGGCACGCAGCCCGATGTCAGAACGGCAGTTCCACGCCATGCTCTTTGAATCTCGGATTGCGGATAAACAAGAGATTCCTGCCAATCACCAACTTTCGTGCTCGAATCACTTGGAGTCGAGTTGACCCAACTCTACAAGGAGGGATGAATCATGAGATTCGTTCCCATGTCGGAATTGTTGCAGCAGGCAACCTCGGCAGGTTATGCAGTGCCAGCCTTCTGTGTCTGGAACGCCGAGACTATGGTGGCCGTACTGCGGTCGGCTGAAAAGCTGAAGGCGCCGGTGATCATGATGTCCGGCCCGTCAGAATTCGCAGTTATGGGCCCGGCTGATATGGGGGCCGTCGCTCAAGCCGTGGCGAGGCGCTTCAATAATACGCGCGCAGCGCTACATCTGGACCACGGAGACTCTTTGGAGCTGGTGGAGGCCTGTCTGGCTGCCGGCTACACCTCGGTGATGCTGGACTTCTCAACTCGGCCGGTCGAAGAGAACGCCGAAGCCCTGCGGCGCGTAGTGGCCATGGCGCACCCCCTGAGCGTCACGGTGGAAGGAGAGCTCGGCACTATCGGTCGGGTGGACCAAGCTACCGTGGAAGGGGATGGACAATCGACTCTCACCGACCCGGACCTGGCAGCCTCCTTCGTCAAAGGGACTCAAATCGATGCCCTTGCCGTCTCCATTGGAAACGCCCACGGCATGTACACAACGCTTCCCCACCTCGACTTTGACCGTTTGGCAAAGCTCCAGGCTGCCGTTCCTGCCGCTCTTGTTCTGCACGGAGGTTCCGGCACGCCCGCAGAGGATTTGCGCCGGGCGATTTCGCTGGGGATTGCGAAGGTGAACGTCGCGAGTGAGCTTGTCAACTCCGTGCGACAGTCACTCTTGGACCAATGGGGGGCGCGACAGAACCTGTGGACGCCCCTCGCTGGAGCCGCAGCCATCAAAGCCATGGCCCAGGTAGTGGAAAAATGGCTTCACCTTACGGGCGCCGTGGGTCGCGCCTAAAGGAATCTGAGGTTTCGAACCGGTGAAATCGTACGCGGGACAAAACCTGCCACGGACACATGCCAAGCCCTCGTTTTCAGAGGCTTGGTATCACTCCAAATACGGGTTCACGTTTGGCGAGAAGTATCACTTCGATCCCGTTTTCCGGACCGAGCAGGATCGCGAAGCGATGAGGCTGCTCTATGACCGCTTCGGGGAGGCGGGCATAGGCGAAAAGAATCCACAACCGCGGCCCCACTTGGAAGTCTGCGGCCATCGCTTCGTCTCGGCCTTGTTCGGCTGCGAGGTTGTTTATCAAGATGACCAGGCGCCGACCTGCCGCCATCTCCCAGTTGCTTCCGCGGCGGATATCGCGGCTATACCCAAGCCTGACTGGGAGACAAACCGCTGGGTCCGGGAGTTTCGGCGGCAGGGAACCCTCATCTTGCTGCGCTACGGGTTCACGGATGCCGCAATCAATCATGGTGGTCCATTAAATGCGGCTTCGACCACCCTTGGCAACGCGGCGCTTCTTTATCTGGCAGAGTCCCCTGAAATCATGGGCAGGTTTCTCCACACGATCGCGGACGCATGCATTGAGTCCTACGACCGGCTGACGGTTGGATTCGATCCGAAAGCTGCTTCAGGCAGGGAGATGTTCATCGGCAACTGTCCGGTAATGATGATTAGCCCGCGAACATACTGCGAAACAGTCCTGCCCGCGGATCTGCGCTTACGCCAACGAGTGCGGAAGTTCGGCCTGCACCACTGCGGTCCGATGGACCTTTATCTCGAGGCTTATAAGAAACTGGAACCCCTCGAATACATCGAAGTCGGTTGGGGGAGCAGTATTGCTGCTGTCCGTCAGGCCTTTCCGGATACAACTCTCGACCTCATGATCAATATTTACGATCTTCAAAATATGGCGCGACTAGCAATGCGCGAGTTGATTGCTGAGATGGTTCGACAGGCCGGCCCGATATCGTGCCTTCGCGATGTGTGGGTTTCCGACATTGGCCCTGAAGTATCCGACGAGAAGGTGCTGGATTTTGTTGAAGCAGTAAATTTGGGCGTGGGCCAGATGGCCAGTTAAAGGACTTTCTCTGATGACGCATCGTGAGCGAATCATAACTGCCCTCCAACACCAACCCCCTGACCGCGTGCCACTTGACCTGGGGGCTACAGGGTCTTCCACGATTAGCTTCCGCGCCCACCAGCGGCTGAGAGCACATTTGAACCTGCCTCCCGAGCCGCCGCCCCTCTTGTATTCCCAGCGGAGCGGCACAGTCATCCCCGACGACGCCATCCTCGAGCGCTTCGGTATCGACGTTCGGCCCATTAAACTTGCCAAGCCCCAGATCGCGCCCGAGCAGGAAGGCGAGGCTGACACGTTTATCGATGAGTGGAACGTCACGTGGCGTCGGGTTCCGGAAGGGCATTTCATCAGCGTGGACGGGCCGTTCTCCCGCCTGACGGATCCTGTGCCCGGAGACCTGGAGAAACTGAACTGGCCGGATCGAAAGGATCACGCGGACTATCGCCGGGTGCGGGATTGGGCGCGCAGACTCCACGAGGAAACAGACTGCGCTGTGATCCTGAGCTTGCCCAACGGGCCGGTCCACCAATGCCAGTTCGTGCGGGGGTACTGCCAGTGGCTGGAGGATCTGCTCGTCCACCCGGACTTTGTTGCAGCGCTGGCGGAGCGCATTACCGATGTGTGGGTTGGAGTCGCCACACCCGCCCTGGAAGCCACCCGGAACTACATCGATCTCGTATGCTACGGGGACGATCTGGCCACGCAGCAGGCGCCTCTGATGCGGCCGGAATTGTATCGGAAACTGATCAAGCCGCACCACAAACGCATGGCCGCAACCGTGAAGAAGTTTGGCAAACCGATCCTTTTTCACTCGTGCGGCTCAGTCTCAAGCCTCATCCCGGACCTGCTCGATGTGGGCATCGACGCTCTTAATCCGGTTCAAGTGGCTGCCGCCAACATGGACACGCGGCGACTCAAACAGGAGTTTGGGCGCGACCTCACTTTCTGGGGCGCGATCGACACTCAGCGCGTTTTGCCGCTCGGCACGCCCGCCGAAGTGAGACAAGAGGTGAGGCGCCGGATCGATGACCTCGGCGACAGCGGCGGCTACGTTCTGTGCCCCGTCCACAACGTTCAACCCGAGGTTCCACCTGAAAACCTCGTGGCCATGTTCGAAGCGGCACTCGAGTACAGATAGTTGTGATTGTCGTACAACGGTAGCAGGATCGCGGCGGGCGCCCGGAGACGCGAAATCCGGCAGTGATTACCATTGGGAAGCGGACATCCAGTCATCCCACCGTCCGGGCTTGTTTTGCCCTTGCGTTTCCCCGAAAGTAAGCAGTAGAATCGCACGTTCGAACATAGATAGTGTTCAGCCATGTATTTCATATGCTCATATCTGGATACGCCAAGAGAAGATAACGCGCATCGAAAGGAGTGGTCATTATGATATCTTGCCAGAATCGGCGGAGTTTCTTGGCTCAGGCAACCGGCGCCACGGTGGGCGCCGCCTTGGGGCTTGCGGGGAGCAAAGACCAAAGAATCTTGGGCGCCAACGATAGGGTCGTGGTCGGAGTGATTGGTTACGGCGAGATGGGAACCGAGAACATGGCCTCGTTCCTCAAGCACCCGGGGGTTGAAATCGGGGCGGTTTGTGATGTTTACCAACCACGCCTCGAAAAAGGGGTCCAGGACGCTGGGGGCAGGGCCAAAGCGTACAAAGACTTTCGGCAGGTTCTCGACGATAAGGACATCGACATCGTTATCATCGCCACGCCCGATAACTGGCATGCTCTCCTCGCGGTCTTGGCCTGCCAGGCGGGAAAAGACGTGTATGTGGAAAAGCCCATCTCCACGACCCTGGAAGAGGGGAAGTCAATGGTTGAAGCGGCACGGAAGTACAAGCGGGTAACGCAAGTGGGAACCTGGCAGAGGTCCGGGGTCCACTTCCGAAAGGCCGTGCAAGCTGTACAGGATGGGATCCTGGGAAACGTCAGGTTCGCCCGCACCTGGAATTACCGCAATTTTTCACCGGACGGATTTGGCAACCCGCCGGATTCCGATCCCCTTCCCGGACTTGACTGGGACATGTGGTTGGGGCCTGCGCCGAAAAGGCCCTTCAATCGCAACCGCTGCGGCATTGGCAACAAGTGGTCCACGTTTCGTTACTTCTGGGACTACGCGGGAGGTTGGATGACTGATTGGGGAATCCATCTCCTCGACATTGTGCTGTGGGGAATGAAAGCCGACGGCCCTCGAGTGATTGCGGCTGCGGGCGGAAAGTTTTCTATCAAAGACAATCGCGAGACTCCTGACACCCTCCAGGTAACTTATGAGTTTCCCGATTTCATTTGCACTTACGAAATGCGGGAGGTCAACTCGAATTCGATGTACGGGAAGGACTACGGTATTGAGTTTCACGGGACCGACGGAACGCTTTTTCTTGATCGTGACGGGTTTACGGTGTTTCCGGAGAAATGGGAGTTCGAACCCAAACCCGTGGAAAGAACCGCTTCCATGAAGATGGAATCTGTGAATGATGCTCTCTACGACCACGTCACAGACTTCCTGGCGTGTGTAAAGACGCGCCAGCGGGCGGTCTGCGACATCGAGGTTGGCCAGCGCTCGAGTAACACTTGCTTCCTGGCCAATATCGCTTACCGTTCCAAGGAGCGCTTGGTCTGGGACGCGGCGAACCAGCATTTGACTCAGGGTAGCCCGCAGGCCCAAAAGCTGCTGAGCCGCGAGTATCGGGCTCCTTGGACGTTGACAGTTTAGTGTCTATTCAGAACTGCGGAACACCGGCGCCACGTGAGTAGAGGTTGGGGCGTTGATCGAAAGTAACCCGGAAGCGGCTGGTTCGAAGGCCGCTGAGTCTCCCGAGAACTCTGAAGCGGGGACAGACTATGGGTGGTTTTGCACGAAGGAAGTGTCCAAATTCCTTAGGGGAGCCAAATGAAATGATGAACACAATCGATAGAAGACGTTTTCTGCAGAGCGCCGGCGTCGGGTTCGCCGCGTTTGCTTTTAGCCGTACCGGGCAAGTTCTTGCCAATCCCTATGGCATGCCCATCGGGTTACAACTCTATACGGTCCGTGACCACCTGGCGAAGGACGTTTCAGGAACGCTCAAGAAGGTAGCCGAGATTGGATACCGGGAAGTGGAGGTGGGCGACTTTAACTATTATGGAAAGAAGCCCGCCGAGCTCCGCGCCATCCTGAGTGGACACGGTCTTAAAGCCATAAGCACGCACTACACTGAGGACCAACTCAAGTCTGACCTCCAGAAGCACATTGCGGATGCCAAGGAGTGCGGGATCACTTTCGTCGGGCTGGCCAGCCTGGACGACAAGGATCGCAAGTCGCTCGACGCTATCAAGCGCGATGCCGAATGGTTCAACAAGCTGGGAGAGACTATCGACCGTGCCGGTTGCCACTTCCAGTATCATGGCCACAATTTCGACTACGCAACCATAGGTGGCGGGGGGGTCATTTACGACGAGTTGATCCAACGCACGGATCCCAAGACCGTGAATTTCCAGCTCGACTGCTTCTGGTGCGTTCGCGCCGGGAAGGACCCCGTGGACTACTTCCACCGGTTCCCCGGGCGGTTCCCGCAGCTTCACATCAAGGATTTAAAGCCAGGGTATCCCCCGACCACGGGAGAAGATTTTCGTCCCGGCGCCTTCACCGAAGTCGGCCAGGGAATCATCGACTGGAAGAAGATTTTCCGCGCCGCAAAGGAAGGCGGCCTGAAGCACTTTTATGTGGAGCAAGACGAGTGCGATCGGGACTCACTCGAAAGCGCGAAGATCAGCTACACCTACCTGCACAACCTGACCGTCTGAGGCAAAAGCGCCGTAGTTCCTGCCTCGACGCCGTGAAAGCGGTGGCCATTGTTTGGCGAAGGACGGCCTGGTTCGTGTCAAATGCTGTCATCATCACGACAACAGGCGGGCGTGATGTTTGCTCCTGAGCGCCTAGTGCACGTAGTAGTGAAAGGGAACTTGCAAAGCGGCGTGAGCGGCACGATCCTGCGGTGTAAGTTGTCCTGGCCCCGTCGAAGTGGACGGGCCCCCAACCTTCGTTGGAGCGTTGAGCGCAAGAGGGTGGCCACAAGAGCCGCCCCTACAACGTGATTTTCTCACACCTTCAGAGGGTGAAGGCTATGCTCGACAAAGGTTTGATTTCGGACGCGGAGTATGAGGCGCTCAAGGCGCGTATCGTCAACACGCTTTAGGCCGCCAGCCAACTAATTGAAAAGCTTGGCTGGGAGGCAGGGATTCGAACCCCGATACGCAGATCCAGAGTCTGCAGTCCTACCGTTAGACGACCTCCCAATATCATCACTTACATTACCATAGCAACCGCTCATGCCGCCAGCGGCAGCCAGAAACGGTAACGGCACAGTTTGATGCTGTAGCGGCGAGTTTACCTCGCCAAATGGCGGCGTAAAGCCGCCTCTACATCAAACTGTACCACTACCCCAGAAACCATGAAAATGATTCCCCTCCTTGTTAAGGAGGGGTCAGGGGTGGTTGACCGGGACGCGACGCTGCCACCCATCACCCCCCATAGGCGTTAAGATGAGGCGGACACGGTGGATATTTAATGCCCGAAGGGCATTAACATCATTAGCCGTAGGTAAAACCTACGGACTTAGTCTTATGAGCCGACGTTTTTGGGTGCTGCTGTTCTCTGTTGAGTGGAGCGCCGACCCCGCGCCTGCGTTTCCGGCGAGCGTCGGCTGTGGGGGGTGGAGCTACGAGACTGACCGGAATAGCGTAATTCTTTTGGCGGCGGTTGGCCACCCGGCGAGGCGCCGCACGGACACCGGAAAATCAGAACAGGCGGAAACTGACCTCGACCGTACAGCGCACCGCGACGGGAACACCGTTGCGTGTGGAGGGCTTGAATCTCCAGGTCCTCACTGTTTCCACAGCCTTTTCGTCGAGCCCCAGGCCCAAAGGTCTCACCACACGGCATTCGGTGACATTACCCTGAGCATCCACGACGATCATAAGCACTACGACGCCTTGGTACTTGGCCTTGCGAGCTTCTTCGGAGTAAGCGGGCGTGGGACTGTAAATCGGAATGGGAGCGCTGATTCCGCCGCCGACACTATAAGGGCCGCCACCGGTTCCGCCTCCTTCTCCGGGGCCCAACCCGCCTCCTTTACCGGATCCGATGCCGGTTCCCTCACCCGAGCCAATACCGCCGCCGGTTCCCGGCCCGTTGGAAGGAGGGCCCACAACACCCTGAGGATCACCCCAGTTGGGCAAGTTGGAAGCCATCTGGGGGAGCTTCAGCTCAGGTGGACCTAGCAAGGTAGGCTCAACCTGCAAAATAGGGTGGAGGTTTCGGATCACGGCCAAGGGCGGAGCAAGCTGTTGCTTCGCAAACCTGGGAACGGCGCCCTTGGAAGCGGGCGTCGGTGACCGGTCGCCTCCGCCGCCTCCACCCCCTGCCGGTTTGTTCGCTGCTTCCAGCTCCGCCAGGTAGGGGGATATGTCAACCACTTCCGCCTTACTCGAAGCCTTCACCGGTTGATTGATGTGGGAAATTAAAAACGGCAACAAAATGAGCGCCGCTCCCACCAAGTGAACCAGCAAGGAGTTCACCCACGAGCCTGACTGCGGCTGATAATCCTGCCAGATTTCGGGGACATCGACGGGCTGGGAAGTAATCGGAATCGAAGGGGGCTGGGGCTTCTCAAACAGTGCCCTGATTTGGTTGGGAAGATCCAGAATCCAGGGACGCATGTCCGTGGCGGGAAGATCGACTTCCCCGCGATAATACTCCCTCGGGACGTTGGCCTGCGGCTTCTCAAATAGTGACTTGAGCTGGTAGGGCAGGTCCAGAAACCACGGTCGCATGTCCGTGGCGGGCAGAGCGATCTTTCCCCGGTAGTACTCGTTCGGAATGGTGCGCTTCGGCTCACGCAGCATTTGCCAAATCTGGCGGAAAAGCGAAACAGGTGGAAGGGCTGAATCCACGAAGGTGAGGTGGTACTCGGCTTCGGGTTGACGGGGGCTTCCGGTCGACGGGGCATTGACGCCGTTCCCGACCTGGGTTTCGCTTGGTGCCGTTACGCTCATGTCGTGTCCCTCGGGCTGCTCGAGAACTGGTGACCGGTTCTCCTGGGTCCTAGTTCCGGGCGGTTCTTCCAGGCCCTAGTTAACAGATGGCCGCCAGCCCTTTGAAGTTGCATGCGGGAGCAACTATTCCTTTGTTTTCTTCTCCGCAAAGCCCCTTATCTTACCACAACCGGCGCTCCTGGAACCCTAGCCGTTTTTTTGTCACCTGTCATTTACTGGCCGTTAAAACCCGCCGGCATGCCGCATCCGCCCCCCTTCAAAGTAATTGACGCAAGAGGAGGCTCGAGCGTTCCGTCTGAGCTAGACACCCTCTTCATACGTTCTCTATAATACTGGGCTGACTCACTCAGCGGAGGACGAATGCAGAAGACGCTCGACCTGAAGCACACTCTTAATCTCCCTCGAACCCATTTTTCGATGAAGGCCAACCTTCCCCATAATGAGCCCCGGTGGCTGGCTAACTGGGCGAAGGAAGACCTCTACGGTCAGATTCGCGCCGCGCGGAAGGAGGCCCCAATCTTCACCCTGCACGATGGACCGCCTTACGCCAACGGCCGTATCCATCTGGGGACCGCGCTCAACAAGATTCTGAAAGACTTTATCGTCAAATCGAAGACTCAAGAGGGATTCAACGCCCCCTATCTGCCAGGCTGGGACTGCCACGGGTTACCCATCGAAATCTATGTGGACAAAGAATTGGGGGAACGGAAAGCGCAGATGAGCGTGGTGGAAATCCGGCAAGCCTGCCGGCGCTATGCGCAAAAGTACGTGGATATTCAGCGTCAAGACTTCATGCGGCTGGGAGTTTTTGGCGAGTGGGAAAAACCTTACCTCACCATGAACTTCGAGTATGAGGCAGAAATTGCGGAGGCGTTTCTGAGGTTTCTGGCAGGCGGCTATGTCTACCGCGGCCGCAAACCGGTTTACTGGTGCATCTCGGATAAGACCGCGCTCGCGGAGGCTGAGGTCGAGTATGAGGACCACCGCAGCCGCTCGATTTATGTGCGCTATCCGGTGCTAACTGACCCCGCTAGTCTGGATCCTGCCCTCGCCGGCCGCCGCGTCTACGTCATTATCTGGACCACCACGCCTTGGACTCTTCCTGCCAGCATGGCCGTGGCCTTTCATCCCGAGTTCGAGTACGTCGCGGTGGCGGAGGATGGCGGGGACGTATACTTGGTTGAAAGCCGGCGGCATGAGCCGGTGCTTCATGAAACGGGCCTTCAAGCGTCGAAAGTCCTGGCCAGAATACCTGGCCGGAACCTCGACCGCCTCGAAATGCAGCACCCCTTTTTGGACCGCAAGATTCTGGGCGTGCTGGCGAACTACGTGACGGCCGAGGACGGCACGGGATGTGTACACACGGCGCCCGGTCACGGGCGCGAGGACTACCTTACGGGCGTACAGTACGGGCTGGAAATCTACTGCCCCGTGGGGGATGCGGGAGAATTCACGGAAGGCCTTCCGGAGTACCGGGGAAAGAAGGTCTTCGAGGCCAATGAACCCATTGTTGAGTTGCTGAAGAGCCGCGGCGCGCTGGTGGGGCCGGCGGGTTGGTTGACTCACTCTTACCCGCACTGCTGGCGCTGTCACAATCCCGTAATTTTCCGCGCCAACGAGCAGTGGTTCATTGACATCGACCATCGCGAGTTGCGCCGGCGGGCGCTCGAGGAGATCAAGAAAGTCCATTGGTTGCCGGCGTGGGGAGAAGAGCGTATAGCCAATATGATTGCCGAGCGTCCGGACTGGTGCATCTCCCGGCAGCGCATGTGGGGCGTTCCCATTACGGTATTCCACTGTGAAACGTGCAAGAAGCCTTTGCTGGATGCGGCGCTGGCGAAGCGCGCGCTGGAGCTTTTCCGCCAGGAAGGCGCGGATGCCTGGTACGCGCACGCGGTCGAGGAGCTTCTGCCACCGGGGGCGGCGTGCCCGGTATGCGGTGGCACGCGGTTGCGAAAGGAGACTGACATCCTCGATGTCTGGTTTGATTCCGGCGCCAGCCAGTTCGTGGTGCTCGGACATCGGCCGGACATTCCCTGGCCCGCCGACGTTTATCTCGAGGCTGGGGACCAATACCGGGGATGGTTTCATAGCTCGCTTCTGGTGGCGCTGGGCACCCACGGCGCGGCGCCCTACCGCGCGGTTCTCACCCACGGCTGGGTCCTCGACGCCGAGCGCCGGGCCATGTCCAAGTCCCTGGGAAACGTGATCGATCCTAACGAGGTCATCAAAACCCACGGGGCTGAAATCCTGCGGCTTTGGGTGGCCTCGGTCGAGTTTGGCGAGGACGTTACCATCTCACCTGACATGCTGGCCCGGCTCTCCGAGGCGTATCGCAAACTGCGCAATACCTTTCGATACTGCCTGGGCAACCTTTACGACTTTGACTTGCAGAAGGATTCAGTCGAAAACTCGCAGTTCGAGGATTTGGATGCCTGGGCGTTGCTGCGCACGGCGGATTTGCTGGAGCGAGTTCGGGCCGGCTACCAGGAGTACGCCTTCCACAAGGTGTATAGGGCCATTTATGACTTTGCCATAGTGGACCTCAGCGCCTTTTACTTCGATATTCTGAAGGACCGCCTCTACACTGCCCCTGCCCGTTCAAGGCGGAGACGCTCGGCGCAAACGGCGATTTATTGCATCGCAGAGGCCCTGGTTCGGGCGGTGGCGCCTTTGCTGCCCTTCACGGCCGAGGAAGTGTGGGTCAATCTGCCAGGTGTGCAGGGGCGCGAAAAGAGCGTGCATCTTACCAAATTCCTCTCGCCTCAAGAAGTTCGTGAAAGGGTCCCGCCCGAGTATCTCGAGCGGCTGGAGAAGTGGCCCCAATTGATTGCCGTTCGCAACGTGGTTCTGAAGGCCCTTGAGGTGGCTCGACAGGACAAGTTCATCGGCGGCTCGCTCGAGGCCCGAGTTTGCCTGGACGCGGAAGGCGGCTTGCGGAACCTGCTCGAGGAGCACGAGAGAGCGCTACCTTCGATCTTCATTGTTTCGCAAGTCGAGCTTTGCCCGGACTCGCTGGCAGAAGCGCCTGGGACGGATCTCCCTGGCCTTAAGGTCAAGATCGAAAAGGGCCGGGGTGGCAAGTGCGAACGCTGCTGGAACTATTCCGAGCAGGTGGGTAAGGACAACCGCTACCCCACGGTATGCGAGAGGTGCTCGGAGGCTCTACGGGAGATTGAAAGCGGTAACCAGTAATCAGTTGTCAGTTCTCAGTTCTCATTCGTCCGTCGTCGGTTGTCCGTCGTCCGTTGCCTGTGTTTCGGGGAACTGACAACTGACCACGGACAGCGGACCACGGACAGCGGACGATGGACAACTGGGAACTGACAAGGGACGACCAAGGCAACTGAGAACTGACAACTGAGAACTGATAACTAACATGCCGCAAAAAGTCGGAACCGGAAACAATCGCTTTTCACGTGCTGTTTGGGTGGTCATTGCGGTAGGGGTGTTCGTCGGGGACCAGGTGAGCAAGGCCATGGTGGAGGCTTCAATCCCAGTGCACTCAACGGTCCCAGTCTTTCCCCACTTTCTCAACCTTGTCCACACTAACAATGCAGGCGCTGCCTTCGGCCTCTTTTCTGAGTCGCCGTCGGTTTGGAGGACCGTGTTGCTGATTGTTGTCTCGAGCCTGTTGCTGGCCATGGTCATCGGTATCATGTGGCGTCACCACCAGCTCCACTGGGAGGCGGGGGTGGGGCTTGCCCTGATCCTGGGCGGGGCGCTTTCAAATCTCTTCGACCGCATCAGGTTTGGCCGAGTCGTGGATTTCGTCGATGTTTACTTCCGCGCTTATCACTGGTACACCTTTAATCTTGCCGACGCCTCGATCGTCGTGGGAGCGGGATTCCTGGTGTTCCAGTTACTCTTCCTGGAGTAAGACAGGGAAGTCCGAAAATCGAAAAGCGAAAATCGAAAAGCGAAACTGGAAAATGGAAAATGGAAGCTCGAAACTGGAAAATGGAAAATGGAAGCTCGAAACTGGAAAATGGAAACTGGAAAATCGAAACTGGAAACTGGAAAATGGAAAATCGAAACTTGAAAATCGCAATTGGAAATTCGAAATTCGAAACCGCATAATCGATACGGATAATCGAAACCGGATAATCGGCGCTGGATAATTGAGATCTTGAAACCGCGCGGCACGGCGGGTTTCATGATGAACAGAGTATAAGGTCTTCGATTTTCAAATTTGAAATTTCAAATTTCAAATTTCGAATTTCGCTTTTCGAATTTTGCTTTTCAAGTTTGAAATTTCAAATTTCCAGTTTCCATTTTCCATTTTCGCTTTTCGAATTTCCAGTTTCCATTTTCCAGTTTCTATTTTCGCTTTTCCATTTCGGACTGATGTGCGAACAACCACGATTTTCGATTTTCGAGTTTCGGAAACCGGGGAGCGGCTCGACGTTTTCCTGACCCGGCACATGCCGGATTGGAGCCGCAGTCAGGTGCAACGCCTGATTCGCTCTGGCTTGGTCAGCGTCGGTGAACGCTTGGCCGGCAAGGGAGGGGAACAGGTCCAAGCCGGCGATATCATTTCAGTGCGCGCGGAACGTGAGGAATTGACTGCCACTCCGGAGGCATTGCCGCTCTCCATCGTGTATGAGGATGACGATCTCCTGGTGGTAAACAAGCCTGCGGGAATGGTGGTGCACGTGGGAGCAGGCGTGAAGTCGGGCACGCTGGTCAACGCACTGTTGCACTACGCCAGGACTCTTTCCTCTACCGGCGATCCGGCCCGTCCGGGGATTGTCCATCGTTTGGATAAGATGACCTCTGGCTTAGTCGTGGTGGCGAAAAACGATATCGCCCACCGGGAACTGGCGGAGCAGTTCAAATCGCGCGCGGTCCACAAGACTTATGTTCTCCTGGTCCACGGGCGGGTAGGCAGCGCGCAGGGCCAAATCTCGAAGCCGGTGGGGCGCGACCCGTTCCGGCGCACCCGCATGAAGGTTGGAGGCCTGCGCCCGCGCGAGGCGGTGACGCGTTACGAAGTCATCCGCCGGCTTCCCGATTTCACCCTGCTCGAAGCCCATCCTGAAACCGGCCGAACGCACCAGATCCGCGTCCACTTCGCCGCCCTCGGCCACCCTCTCGTCGGCGACACACTTTACGGCGCGCCGGCCAAGCTCCGTCTTGGGGGCAGGGAAGTAGCGACCCTTGCGCGGACCTTTCTCCACGCAGGTTGCCTGGAGTTTCAACACCCACGCACGCGCCGTGCAGTCAGTTTCTCGGCGCCGCTTCCGCCCGAGTTGGCAGAATTCCTTGGCTCACTTTCTGAATGAACGAAGTCGTCAGTTCTCAGAATTCAGTCAGTTGTCAGTGAAGTGGCAATGCCATGCAGGCGCTCCGGTAGTGGTGTCATTTGAGCGATTCAGCCGCGCCAACCCACACGTCATTTCCGCGAAGGCGGGAATCCAGTGCGTACGGTGCTCAGTTCCGAAGGTTTGAGCAGTGGATCCTCGCCTTCGCGGGAATGACGTGTGCTCTGGGATGCCCCTATTATTCAAATGACACGAGTACCGGCACTCCGCCGAGGCGGAGTCCGTCGCGGCCGGTGTCTCTGGATCGCTTCACTCTGGGTCGCTTCACTTGCGGGCCTACGCCGCTTGCATTACAATCCAGTGCGAACGGCATGAAATGAAAGGGAAAGCAGCGGCCTTTGTCGGCCTGCCTCGCGTCATTCAAAGCAATGCTCGAGAACCTCATTCTCCGGGCCAAGTTGGACGAACGGAAGATTATTGAGGAAGTGCGCGAAAGGGATGCAACATGACGAGCGATGTCATTTTGCCTCGCGCCAAAACTGGGATTTGCCCGGTATGTGGGTGGAAGGGCGTGCTCATTTGCCACAGGTCAAACGAGTGCGCGCGTTACTTCTGGGTCAAGAAGCTGTGCCTGGCTGGGAAGTCGCGGCGCGAAATTAAACGAAAGCTTGGCGTCTCTAATCAGACCCTCAACAACGCCCGAGTCCGCTTGGGGCTTGAATTTCACCCGCCTGAAGTCGAGACTTGCCGGATATGCGGCTGGCGCGGCTGGTCATATAACTTCAAGGGAAGAGTACATCCCTGTAAGCGCAACTTGGAGCTCAAGAGGTTGTACCGTTTGGGGGTGTCCCTTCCAGCCATGGGGCGATATCTCGGCATGGATCCTTCCCTGGTGCTGCGCGCGCTGAAGACTTTAGGCGTCAAGCGCCGGCCCCCTGTCGACGGACGTAACCGCAACCCCTTCGGCTTGATGTGAAAAAATCGGGTTTTGGCAGGGCGTTGTAGGGGCAACCCTTGTGGTTGCCCCAGGGCGGCCACAAGGGCCGCCCCTACAGCGCGATTCTTTCACACCTTCTCAGCGGGAGAAGGGGGCAGGGGGTGGTGGGTGGCAGCGTCGCGTCCCGCTCAACCACTTCTAACCCCTCCTTAACAAGGAGGGGAACCCATTGCGTAAGGTTTTTCTGACTCCTGACTAAGCTGAAAAGCGAAAAGCGAAAAACGAAATTCGAAATTCGGAATTCGGAATTCCGTTCCCGACTCTCCTGCCTCCTGCCTCCTGACTCCTGACTTCTGACTCCTGACTGCATGGCCTAGCCACCTTGACATTTTGCCTCACATTTTCCTTGCATTTTTCGCTTGACAAGTCACAGAGCCTATTGTATAGCCTATATGTGTGAACGCTCTTACCTTTCGAGGAAGCACCCTTCCTCCACCATCCAACCTTACCAAGGAGAAACTATGTCTTTACGGAAACCACCGGAACTTACTCCGGAACTCCTCCAGGCCTTCCGCCACAACGCTCAGCATGCCACCGGACCCCGCAGCCCGGCAGGCAAAGAGAATGTGAAGATGAATGCCCTCAAACACGGCTTCTACTCCGCCGCTC
>Ga0326728_10011204_pt1 | contig 20596 bp, 18 predicted proteins | sample MB3enrmetagenome_FD_207602 | JGI IMG/M metagenome (GOLD analysis project Ga0326728, IMG submission 207602) | Lab enriched peat soil microbial communities from McLean, Ithaca, NY, United States - MB31MN | ecosystem: Environmental > Terrestrial > Soil > Wetlands > Peat | place: USA: New York... | reverse complement strand
TTGCCGCGGAATTGATCAGCAAGATCAAAGCCGCGGCCGGACGGAATGTGCCCACGCCGGCGATCGAGCTGAACTGGGAACCGCGCAAGGTCATCAAGATGCAGAACCGGCCCATGGTCCGGCCCAACAAGGTGGTGGCCATCGGAATCTCCACGGGCGGCCCCAATGCGCTGCAATATATGCTCTCGCAGTTACCGGCGGATTTTCCGGCTTCGATCCTGGTAGTGCAGCACATGCCGGAGGGATTTACCGATATGTTCGCGCAACGGTTGAATGACAGTTGCGCCATCGACGTCAAAGAAGCGCAGGCCGGCGATCTGTTGATGGCGGGAAGAGCGCTGATCTGTCCCGGCAATCAGCACCTGAAAGTGCGGCGCATGCCGCTGGGCGATATGGTCGTGCTTACGGATGAGCCGCACGTCAACGGACACCGCCCCTCGGCTGACGTTCTGTTCCAGTCGGTGGCCGGTGAATTTGGCGCCAGTGCGGTGGGCGTCATTATGACGGGCATGGGCGAAGACGGGGCGGAAGGAATGGGAGAACTCAAGCGGGCCGGGGCCATGACCATCGCGCAAAGCGAGGATTCCTGCGTGGTGTTCGGCATGCCCAAGATCGCGATCGAACGGGGCTACGCCCTGCGGGTGGTCAGCCTGGATGCCATGGCCAACACCCTGATCGCCCAGTGTCGCGCGGATGCGAAGTTTGCAACCGTGCCGGAGTGAACGATTTTGCTTCCTTGCCGGCTTTCCCGCCGGACAAGGAAATGGCAGGGGCCGGCTCTGCGCCGAAACGCAAAGGTTGAGAGCGGGCCGCCGGAAGAGCTGAAAAGCCGTCCGGAACGGGAAATGGATTCATTAGAACCGTGCTTTCGGGCGCGGTTGGAGGGCTAATCGTATGCAGCAATTCGCGGCTTTGCTCCGCAAACTGGACCGGCAACCGGTGCGCTACCTGGTCGTAGACGACTCCGTGTTCGCTCGCAGGAACCTGGCCCGCATGATTGAAGGATTTGGTGGCCAGCTCGCCGGCGAGGCGGGCGACGGATGCACGGCGATTACCGAGTATGACCGGAGCAAGCCCGACATCGTACTCATGGACATCACCATGCCGCAAATGGAAGGCATTGAGGCCGCCGATCGCATCGTGCGCCAGCATCCGGATGCGCGCGTCGTCATGGTCTCCTCGGTCGGCTACCAGGAGAACATTGTGGCCGCACTACAGAAGGGCGCCCGCCACTTTGTCCAGAAACCGGTCAAGCCGGAAGTGCTGTACGAAGTCATCAAATACGTCATGGGAGAAGACGCGGTGGTCGATCCGGCACAGACTGGCGCGGTAGGAGCAACCGTATGAAGATGGAGCTGATCCAACCGTTCATCAACGCCGCCGATGCCGTGCTGGCCGAGAACCTGCAGGGCGCCACCCGTATTGAAGACGTAAGCATGGAACCGGAGGTTTATCACCGGAAAGGCATCGCCGCCAAGATCATGATCCGCGGCGATATCGAAGGCCGCATCATCTTCGATCTGGAGCCCGGTACGGCCCATCGCGTGGCCAATTTCCTGGCCGGGTCCGAGTTGCCCGAATCCGATACCCTGATCCATGAAACTATCTTCGAATTGGCCAATCAAGTGATTGGGAATGCCGTCACCACGCTGAACGATCAGGGCTTCTCGTTCAAAGTGTTTCCGCCCGAACTGCACAACTCCGAAGAAGGCTTCCAGGGTACCGAGGATACCGAGGCGCTGGTCATGTGCTTCGATACGCGCAGCGGCCCGGTATACATGAACATCGCCATGCACTACAACCGCCGCCGCCGGGGCGAACACAAGAGCTAGCGCGGTTCCTGGGAAGGTGTATCCCGCACGACACTTGTCATCGCCAAGCCCGGCGCCAGCCGGGCTTTTGCATCTATTGGCTCACCACATAGACCGGAGTCATGTTGGTGGGGGGGGGGATCGTCGTCACCAATGCATTGTTGGAGGTGCTGATAATGCTCGTGCCCCCGGTTTCGGTCACGTACAGCTTGGAGCCGTCCCCGGACATTGCCAGCCAAGTCGGCGCCCCCAGTGGCAGCGTGAGGCAACTGCCCACGATGGTGTTGCTGGAGGTATTGATCACCTGGACTTGACAGGTTGAAGTCGCGCCCATGTCCGCAACGTAAACTCGCGAGCCATCCGGCAACGCCGCCATGGCTCCCGGTTGAGAGCCAACTGCGATCGTCTGCATGTAAACCGGCACCCGGGGGCCGGATTGGCTGGCATCGAAGGCTATCACCTGCCCAGCTCCCGGATCGCTCACATAGAGCCGTGCCAGATGAGGATCGAAAATCATGAAATTTGGACTGACGGCCGATTGAAAACCGGGGAACTGCTTAGGGCCGTTCCCAACCGCCCCGGTTACCGTATCGGTGAACGGATCAATCACATAAATGGTGGGCGTGCCCGGACCTTCTCCTTGATCCAGGACATAAATCGCCGAACCCAGGGAATTCGAAACTATGGAAACCGGCTTTGTGCCCACCGCAATGGCGCTTCCGGTGGTCGCGTTGAGGACGTTATCGACCGTGGTGATCACCGAAACCGTATTGTCGTCCCGATTGGCCACGTACACTTTGGATCCCGACGTATTCACGGCCATTGCCACGGGGGATTTACCAACCGGCAAGGGCATCGCCGTGGCGGAAGCATTTGTTACCTCACTTATAGCGGTTACGCCATTCGCGTCCTTATCGGCCACATAAACCGTGGAGGCAGAGGACACCTCCGCCATGGCCACCGCCTGCGATGCCGGAGGCAGACCAATGATTATTGGTGTCACCCCCGGGCTAAACGCGGGAAATTCGAAGACGTTGTCGTCGTCGTTGTTCGCTACGAACACCTCGTCAATGCCTATCAAAGCATAGGCCTGCGCAAACCCTGAATATGTAGCCCCAGAATTCAGAACGCTACCCGAAACCGGACTCAGTTCGCCAACCGGAACGTCCGCCATATCAAGGTCCCCCGAGACATCGATCTGAGAGGTCATGCCTGGGCAGGAAGGCACAGCGCTATTGGCGACCGGAATTCCGCCAGGACAGGTGCAAGCATTGGCTGTACAAGAGGGTGCCGCCGCATACACCACCAGCGCCATCCGCTGCGCCTGCGGGTTACCGCCGGCAGGGGCAATTGGTATGGCCACCGGCCGGTAAGTATCGCCACAGCCGACCCAAACCAGTACCATCATCAAGCCGGCCGCCAAGCCGGCCATGCGAAACAATTTCATTCGCGCTCCGAAACACCGCTCCAGATTTCGCACACGAGAGAAATTCATTGTAAAGGGAAAGTCCCGGCCAGCGCTACCGGTGTTCCACGTTTGCAGCTTCCATCGTCCCGCCCCGGGGAGGGAGATTTCCTCCTTCCGGCGAATCGGAGTGAACCTTTGGCCCACGATGGTGTAAAAAGTGGGAGAGGAATGAACCTTGCCGTTTGCCGCACCTCTGAAGATCGCGACGATGCTGGCTGCGACCGGCGTGCCGGCGCATTTCTCCGAGGCCATCCGGCAACGGGCCCTGGCGGCAGCCATTGTCACTTTGATCTTCGCGTTGCTCGCGCATCGCTTGCATGCGGTGGACCTCCCCGGGGCCCTGGCGGGCTCCGTCGTTTCTTTCCTGCTCTATGCCACTGCCGGTCCAGGCGCGTTCGTCACGCTGGCCGCGGTCTTCCTTATCACCGCCGCCAGTACCCGCTATGGACAGACCCGAAAGCGCCTGCGCGGGCTCGCGGAGAAGCGCCCCGGACGTAATGCCTGGCAGGTGCTGGCCAATCTGTTTGCCGCCATGGCGTTGAGCGTGCTTTCCCTGTACGTTCAGCGTCCGGAGTTTCTGCTGGCTGCGGTGGCGGCGCTGGCGGAAGCGGCGGCGGACACCGCCTCCAGCGAAATCGGCAAGGCGGCCAGCGATCGTGTCTGCCTGATCACCAGCTTCCGGCGCATCGAGGTGGGGGCCGATGGCGGCATCAGCCTGCCGGGTACGTTGAGCGCCGTCGCGGCGGCGATCATCATTGCGCTGGTCGCCGCCTGGTGCCGGCTGATCCCGCACCATTGGATCGCCCTCGCGGCCGGGGCGGCCCTGCTGGGCTCATTTTTCGATAGCCTGCTGGGCGCCACTCTGCAGCAACGCGGCTGGCTCAGCAATAGCGGCGTCAATCTGGTCAGTACCGTGGCCGCGGCAGCATTGGCACTGGCTTTGTTGCACTAACGTAAATTTACAGATTACAAAATATTACAAACGTGGTCCCGGCAGCGAGCTGCCATTCCCTCCCGAGATGCGACAATGTTTGTGTGAACCATAGAAGCCCCGTTTTCCTATTGCGCCTTGCGGTAGCCGTGCTATGCACCGGTCTGGCTGCCGCACAATCGTCTCCCGCCGCTGCCGCGCCCGGCTCGCCACAGGATTCAAAGCCGCCGGCCCCCCAGCCGCAGGCAACTTCTCCCACGGCCACCGCGAAAGACAGTTCTCCGCCGAAGAGCGCGGCACCGCAGCAACCGGTGCCGGAGTCCCCGCAGTCGCAGCACGAACGAGCGGAACAGGAACTGAAACAGCAGGAGCAACAGCGAATCCTGGGCGTGATTCCCAATTTCAACACCACGGACGTGCAGAACGCCGCGCCGTTGTCGCCGGGACAGAAATTCCGCCTGGCTTTCCGGAGTTCGCTGGATCCATTCCAGTTCGTTGCCGCCGCTCTGGATGCGGGGTTGAGCCAGGGACAAGACGAATTTCCCGGCTATGGCCAGGGCGTGCAAGGATACTCTAAGAGGTTCGGGGCCGCCTATGCGGATGCGTTCTCCGGTCTTTTCTGGGGAAACGCAGTTCTCCCGTCATTGATGCACGAGGATCCACGCTATTTCCGCAAGGGCGCCGGCAGTTTCAAACACCGTCTGTTTTATGCAATTTCCACTACCGTCGTAACCAAGAACGACAACGGCACCTGGGGCCCGAACTATGCCAATGTTCTGGGAAATATCGTGGCCGGCGGTCTTTCCAATGCTTATTATCCATCCAGCGACCGTGGCGCCGGACTCACCTTCGAAAGAGCTTTCACGGTGACGGCCGAAGGCGCCATCGGCTCAATTTTCGTCGAGTTCTGGCCCGATATTGACCGCATCGTATTCCATACTCATAAGAAGTAAAAGGTTTCAGGGTTTCAAGGTTTCAAAGTCGGCCCGGCAAAGCTCTTGCAAGTCCTGCCAGAATTTCTGCGACTCCATGCATTTCTTGGCTAAAAATTGAGGCCCGCGTTTGCAGCGCAAACGCGGGCATCCGTCAACCTTGAAACTTTGAAACGTTCCTTTTCAGTTGGCCAGAAAATCGTAGTGATCGATAAGGGCCGCGACCGCCGGGACGGTTCCCGGGTCCACACGAAGCACGCGCGCATGGCAACGCACATGGATGGCTTCCGTCAAAGTGATCTCCGGCGTGAGCGTTAGAGTGAACTCGATCGGGGTATCGACGGCCATTGGTTTAGCCAAATAGAAACAAATCCCGCGCGAGCTGATATCGCGGGTGTGGGCGAACATGGCGCCGTCGTCAGGATCCTTGACCGTCACCGGCAAGCTAAGCAGAAAACGCCTTGTCGACCGCCTCTCAACTTCCGGCTGCATCATTTGCGACCTCTTGCAACTCAAGAATTGACCTGGGATAAACCTTGGACCGTTCGAAACACAAACTCGCCCTGGCCCCACGGTTGTTTTTGCAATTTGATTTCCACTGCCCGGGGCTCACACAGGCAGTGACAAATCTTTACACTCGTACGTAAACCCTTATTTGATGAGGCATTACAAGAGCTTCCTCCACTGCGACCTGCCCCCTCGCCAGCGCCCATGTGCACAGACTTGCAGCTATCAGATACGGAATTTCGTGTTCGAGCGGAACCACGTCCCCCGCCTCCTGTCCCCCGTCTCCCGCTCCATCGTTTTACGTTTCACGTTTTTCGTTTCTCGTTCGACCGTCTCAAGTCACCTACTTCACGTTTTGTGCCTTGCATGATGGGCTTCGATTCAGTTCGCTAAGATCCCCAGGGTAACCTTTTGGCTAACATAGGCAGCCTTCAAAGCAGCAGTGCGAAACCCGGGATGGCGGTGAGCCTGACATCTGTCGCGGGCGGTCCCGAACGTAAATCGGGTGACGGGGGACGGGAGACGGGGGACGTTCGTGAATGCTATCTTTAGACTTTCTCAAGGAGCCCCTTGATGGCGGAGCCAAACACCCAAGTGCCGGGCGTCAACGATGCGTCCCGTCCTCAACCCAGCAGGCTGTACCGTTGGGTCGTTTTGATCTTTGTCAGCCTGGCCATGTTCGGCAATTATTACGTCTACGATTGCATAGAGCCGCTGGCGGACGTGCTCTCCCGGCAGCTTGGGTTCTCCGACCAGAACATTGGGCTTCTGCAAGGCATCTACAGCTTTCCCAATATGTTCATGGTGCTTCTGGGAGGAATCATTGTTGACCGCATCGGTACGCGGAAATCGATCTTCCTGTTCGGCGTGTTGTGCCTGATAGGTTCGCTGGTGACGGCATATCCCGACCCCATCATTCACCTCTGTTCGCTGCCCTTGAGCAGGCTATGGGTAATGGCCGCCGGCCGGCTGACCTTCGGGCTGGGCGCGGAGTCATTGATTGTCGCCATCACCTGCGCGGTGGCCAAGTGGTTCAAGGGCAAGGAACTCAGCTTTGCCTTCGGCATCAACCTGATGCTGGCGCGCGCCGGCTCATTTTTGGCACAGTTTTCTCCCAGTTGGGCGCGTTCGGCCTATGGGAACTGGCACTGGCCGTTGGTCATCTCCGTTGGGTTCGCCGCTCTTTGCGTCGTGGGGGCCATCATTTACTGGGCACTGGAGGTCAACGCCGAACGGCGCTACGAACTCGGAGCCGGCAGCACCGACAAGGTGGTCTGGGGCGATATCTATAAGTTCAGCCTTTCGTATTGGTACATCGTGGCTCTGTGCCTCGTGTTTTATTCCGCGATCTTCCCTTTCGAAACTTTCGCATATAAATTCTTCATGTACACGCATGACGTGACGCGGGAGCACGCCGGGGTATTGGTCGGAATGCTGACCCTGTTTACGATGTTTGGCACGCCTCTATTTGGGCTGTTTTCCGACCGGGTGGGCCGGCGCGCGCTGCTCATGATGGGCGGTTCGCTGCTGCTGATTCCGGTTTATCTGCTGATGGCCTATACGCACCTCAGCCTTTATGTGCCCATGGCCATGATGGGAATCGCCTTCGCCCTGATTCCGGCCGTGATGTGGCCCTCGGTGGCGTACATCGTCGAGCAGAACAAACTGGGAACCGCCTACGGACTGATGACCATGATTCAAAACATCGGTCTATTCGGGTTTAACGTGCTTATCGGCTGGGAGAACGATCACGCCCATGCCGGCGCCACCAATACTGCCGGCTATCATCCCGGAATGTGGACGTTCTCCATTCTTGGCTTCCTGGGCCTGACTTTCGCCTTCCTGTTGCACCAGCGCGAAACTGGCCCCCATGGACATGGACTGGAAACCATTACTGCCCGTGGCACGGCAGGATGAGAGTCGCGAGTCCCGAGACACGAGTCGAGAGCTGCGAGCAGCAGGTTCGGGGCCGGTTCCTCGCGACTCGTGACTCGCGACTCGCGACTCTAAACCCGATTGCGCAACCGCCAAGTTACTCAATTCCCCGGGGTCTTTCGAATACAACGAGAACGCCGCCCTTCGGCATCTATATCTTTGCGGTAAGATTAAGAAGCCTTGACACAAACGAAGAAAACCCTGGTCCCCGGGCTTACAGAGGCGGAGGCAATACAGCGGGCGCAAGCCGGTGACTCGGAATCGTTCGCAGCCTTATATGGCCTGCACAAGCGCCGTGTGTACTCCTTGTGCTTGCGCATGACCGGCAATACGGCAGAAGCCGAGGATTTGACCCAGGAGGCCTTTCTTCAGCTCTACCGCAAGATTGCGACTTTCCGTGGAGAATCGGCGTTCTCCACCTGGCTGCATCGGCTCTCGGTGAACGTGGTGCTGATGCATTTGCGCAAGCGGGGCCTGCCGGAGGTTTCCCTGGAGGAAACCATGGAACCGCAGCAGGAAGATGCGCCGCGCAAGGACATTGGCGCGCGGGACAACGTTCTGGCGGGTTCCATCGACCGGGTCAATCTGGAACGGGCGATTGAGAGTTTACCACCGGGGTACCGCATAATTTTCGTGCTGCACGACATAGAAGGGTACGAGCACAATGAAATTGCCGAAATGATGGGTTGTTCCATCGGTAACAGCAAATCGCAGTTGCACAAGGCGCGCATGAAGCTGCGCGATCTCCTTAAGTTAAGCAGAGCCGAAAAGGCCGCCAGGCGCTGAGGAGATCAGAGGATTCAGGTATCGGGGGAGAAAACGGAAATGACCTGCGCAGAGTATCAGGAAGCCCTGCCATACATTATCGATTCCGGTGGCGACAAAGAACACCAGGCCCATCTGGCAGGGTGTTCGGTGTGCAGCGACCTGGTTGCCGACCTGAAATATATTGCCGATCAGGCCAAACTGCTGGTGCCCATGGAAGAACCGCCCAAGCGGGTATGGAACGGCATTCAGCGGAGCCTCGAGCGCGAGGGTTTGGTTTCGCGCTCGGCCGGAAACCGGGGACGGCTTCTAAAGTTCCGGCGCGCCGGAACCTGGATGATTAGTTTGTAATGGGAAAGAGTTGACAGTTTATAGTTCACAGTTTGCAGCCAACATTGAGCTGCGGGTTCTGTCTGGCTGCAAAGTGTGAACTTTCGCACAACCCGCCTTTTCTGGCATCCCTCTTGCCATCCCCCCGGCTTTGTTCCAGTATTCAATAGATGGCTTTTCGCAAAAACACAACCCCCCAGGGAGTATGTCTGGTGGGATTCATGGGCGCCGGCAAAACCAGCGTCGGCCGCCTGCTGGCGCAACGTCTGGGTTGGCCGTTCACCGATCTGGATGACGTGGTTCAGGCGCGGGAAGGGCGCACCGTGACTGAGATCTTTCAGGAGGCGGGGGAACCCGCATTTCGTCAAGCTGAAGGGGCGGCACTGCGCGAGGTGCTGGCCCAACTCGCCACCGGCCCGGCGGTAATCGCGTTGGGGGGCGGGGCCTTTGTGCAACCGGAGAACGCCGGCGCCCTCCGGCAGACGGGCATACCCGTGGTGTTTCTGGACGCTCCGCTGGAGGAACTGCGGCGGCGCTGCGCGCAGGATGGCGCCGGCCGGCCGCTGTTTCGCGACGAGAACCAGTTTCGGCAATTGTATGAAACCCGCCGCCAGAGTTATATGGAGGCAGACCTGCGCGTGAAAACCAGCGGGTTAACGCCGGATCAGGTCGCCTTGCTGGTGGCCATGCGCCTGGGTTGGGAGGAAGTCTGACATGATTTGCGGCGGCATTCGCGGAAGAATTGTCCTGGTTGTAACCATGTTACTGGGGGCGCTATGCCCGCTGTGGGCAGCCCACAAGCCGCCGGCGGCAAAAACAAAAACCGTGGATGCGGGGACCTTTGCCGTGCTGGTGAATGGCCAGCAGATCGCCACCGAAACCTTCCGCATCGAGCAAGGCGCGAGCATCAGCACCCTGACTTCGGAGTTCAAGGCCGAAAGCGGACAAAAGACCGTGCAGAAGGCGGAGCTCCAGATCACTTCGGCCGGCGATCTGCAACACTACGAATGGCACGAGCTGAGTCCCGATAAGGCCCAGATTGTGGTGGAGCCTTCCGATGGAATCATCACTGAACACATCACGCCGGCTCCGCCCGCACACCCGCTGCAACAACCCTTCGTGCTTCCCCCTTCAACCATGGTTCTGGACGATTATTTTTTCAGCCAGCGGGAAGTACTGCTCTGGCGCTATCTGGCCCAATCGTGCACGAACGGCAAGCTCGAGGGCTGCCACCCGCAACACCTGCAATTCGGGATTCTCGCGCCCCAAGAGCACGCAATACTGATGGTCACCCTCGATTACGCCGGTCCGGAGACGGTGAAAATTGGCAACAACGAACGCACGCTGAACCGTTTCAATCTGCAAACGGAGCAGGACCCTCCCTGGGCGCTCTATGTGGACATGGATCTTAAGCTGGTCCGCATCGTAATTGCTTCGGAGAAGACGGAAATAGTGCGGCAGTAAGGACTTTTTCACCACGGAGACACAGAGACACGGAGGGGAATTTTAAATTTGTAATTTGGTAATTTGTAATTTCAAATTGAAAAGCAGGACGTGCTCTCAGTTGTGCGGCAAGGTCAAATTACAAATTTCAAAATTACAAATTTAAAATTCCCCTCCGTGTCTCTGTGTCTCCGTGGTGAACGATAAATTCCAAGTGCAGGCTCGCAAGTCCCGTTGAATCAGCAGCTTTCAATTGGTCGCCCTAAGGTCGCCAGACTGCATCCAATACGGCAGTAAAGAAGAGATGCGATTTTGCCGATAACAGTCTTTAACGGTCACGCGGACTGGCGGCTGAGCTCCTACGCAACCCCGTTACGTCCGTCAGTTTTCGTGACCGGTAAGCGCGTTGTCAGGTGTGTGTTGGGAGTAAACTAACCCGTTGAGGTGAGGCCGTGAATCAAGCTGCGCCGCATACCGTACCAGGGAATTTGCCGAATCCGCTTCCCGTCCTGGATCTGGACGCCGCTCTGGAACATACCGGCGGTGACCGCGAACTGCTGCAACAGCTGTGCAGCGTGTTTGCGGAAGAGTGTCCCAGACAACTGGAAGAGGTACGCGCCGCGGTACAGTCCCAAGTCCCGCGAACCATTCAGCGGGCCGCTCACAAGATCAAGGGATCGGCTTCCGTAGTCGGAGGCATACAGGCCAGCCAGGCCGCGCAACAGTTGGAACTCGCCGCCGGAACCGAAGATATGGCGCGTATCATGACCTCTTTTGAATTGCTCTGCCGGGCCATTAACGACCTGCAAAGCAGCGTGGTCAAACTGGAAAAGGATATTGACGGACACGCTTCCTAGTATCAGTCCCCACGATTTTCTAGGCTGTGGGGCGATAACAACGCCTCACAGCCTTTGATTTTTCCCCACCCGGGCCAGTTCCGCGTCAACTTCCCCGTTACCTCCGGTTTGCAACCAACTTTCCCGTTCCTCAAATTTGTGAATCCCCGCCGCGGGGAGCTGAATCTATTTGGCAGTTCACACAACCGGCGCCTTGGCCACGCGGCTGAGCACGATATTTCCCGGATCAGGTTCCCCAAAAGGCTCCGGCAATACCAGGTGAACAGTTCATAAGCGCTCAAATCACTAAGGAGAAAAGCATGTTAGGAGTTGGCGAGGAATTCCCGGTTTACAGTTTGAAAGCGACAGTCAGCACCGACCTCAAGAAAGCGTTCACCACCCTTACCCACCAGGACTTCGCGGGTAAGTGGAAGGTTTATTTCTTCTGGCCCAAGGATTTCACGTTCGTTTGTCCCACCGAGATTGCCGCTTTCGGGAAGCTGAATTCCGAGTTTGAAAGCCGCGATGCCGTCGTTCTGGGCGGCAGCACCGATTCCGAGTTTGTCCACCTGGCATGGCGGCAACATCATGAGGATCTGAAGAATCTTCCCTTCCCCATGCTGGCCGATATCAAGCGGGAACTGTGCGAGACCCTGGGCATACTTGATGCCAAGGAAGGCGTGGCCCTGCGCGCCACCTACATTGTCGATCCTCAGGGCATCATTCGCTACGTCTCCGTCAATGACTTGTCCGTGGGGCGCAATCCCCAGGAAATACTTCGCGTACTCGACGCCCTGCAGACCGACGAACTTTGCCCCTGCAATTGGCAGAAGGGTCAGGCCACGCTGCACCCCGCATAATCAAAGCTGGCCTTCAGCTTCAAGCCTTACGCCACCAGCCCAACCTGGCCGGTGACGGCATGAAGCCTGAAGCTATTTCCGGAGGAATCGATGAATTTAGACGCGCTCGTGGAAGCTCTCCCGGCATACGCCAAGGATCTGAAGCTGAACTTGTCGTCGTTGGTCCGCAACCAGACGGAATTAACGCCCTCCCAGTTGTGGGGCACGGTCGTGGCTTCGGCAGTGGCCTCGCGCAATCGGGAGCTGACGCAGGCGGCGCTGGCCGAAGCATCCGTCCAGGCGCCTGAGGTGGTGGAAGCCGCCAAGTCGGCCGCCGCTATCATGGGCATGAACAACATCTATTACCGGTTCACGCATCTGGTGAGCAACGAGAAATACCGCAGTCTGCCGGCCCGCCTGCGCATGAACGTCATGCGTTCCCATGGCGCTTCGGAGGTGGATTTCGAATTGTGGTGCACCGCCGCCAGTGCAGTCAACGGCTGCGCCGCCTGTGTGGACGCTCATGAGCGCACCTTGCGCGAAAAGGGCGTGACCGAGGAAGTGGTCGCCGCCGCCGTCCGCATTGCCGCCGTAATTCATGCGGCCGCCACCGTACTCGACGCCGAACAAGCGGTGGCCGCGGCGGCCAGCGCCTAGACAGCGGATTCAGGTCAATCCCGCGCCATCCTGGCGCGGGATTGACGGCGGCAAGCAGGATGGTTCCGCTGTGCTACGCTGGGATTTCATTGCCATGGATTCCGCCATCGCCATACTCCGCCAGGAACATCAGCGCATGCTGGACATAGCGGCAGCGGCCGAAGCGCTGGCCACCCGGATTGAAGGCCGGCAGGAGGTTCAGGCCGAGGCACTGCAGGCCGTGTGCGACTTCTTCTCCCTTTTTGCTCATCGCCTGCACTACGACAAGGAAGAAGAACTGCTTTTCCCCCAACTGCGCGCGAAAGGAATACGCGAAGGGAGCTGCCTCGGCCCGCTGCTGGCGGAGCATGAGGAGGCGCGCGCCGCGTTCGCCGCCCTGCAACAGGCCTCCGCCGACTGCGCCAACGGTGTGGCCGGCGCCGCCCCACAGTGGGCCCAGGCGGCACGGGTTTATTGCGACCGCCTGCGGTACCACATCCGCCGCGAGGAAATCGTGCTCGCCAATGCCGAGGCGCTGCTCTCCGCCTCCGATCAAGCGGAACTGGCGAAGGAGTTCGAAGATCTCGACCAAAGGGCCCGGCGGGCGGGTCTGGCCGAGCGCATTGACGCCGCCGAAAAAGCGGCTAAGGCGTAAATTCGCGCAGCGCCCGGCTGATTTCGTCCCGGTTCAGCGCTTCTCCGCGATTCAGGCGCTCCAGCAGCCCGCTGATGATCCGCTTGGCGTCGTCCTTGCAGTAATTGGCGATGAAACCATCGAAGAAGTGCTCGCCGCGAAGCGCCTCATTGAACTCGGTCTCCCGGTTGTGGTCGTTCAGCTCCGTGAAGTACACCACCCGATAGTTCCCGGTGTAGGTCGGATCGCGGTAGATCTCGAACATCACTTTGTCGGATTCAAAAGCGATCATCGTGAAATTCCCATTTGCAGATCGTTCGGGGACCATCAATCCGCCGCGACCTGGCAGGTATCCTCCGTCTCAAGCGGTATCTCCCCAGAGCGCAGCTTCTGCTCCAGATCCCTCAGCTGGGCTTCGATTTCCGCCTGTTTCCGCTGCCGCGCCAGCATATCCTCGCGATAGCGCTTCAGAAAGTAACTGATCGTTTCCACGCGGATCTTGATGGACCCGGTGGGCTTGTTCTCGTCAATATCCTTAAACGAAAAATAGGGCGTGCCGGAGCTGGTGACCGTCTCTTCCACCACGGTATAGATGGGAGCATCGTGTCCGCACTTGAAGCTCGAGAGCTCCAGCGCCACCAGATTCGGATGCCGCGCGGTGTACTTCGCCGCCCATACTTTCTGGCTGGTGTTTTCGCTGTACGAATTCTTCCATACGTCGCCAATATCCATCGGGTGCTGAATCACGCCGGCCTCCACCTCCTCGCCGAACAACCGCCAGAGAATATCCTCGTCGATCGGCAGCGAGGCCATGGTAAGCACCGGGTAGCCGAGCTTCTGGAACTCCTCCAGAATTTCGTGATTCAACCCCGGATCGTTATGGTACGGCCGCGCCAGCAGCACGATTCCAATACCCGCCTCTGCCTCCAGTTTCTCCAGTATCTCCCTTCCCTGCCGGCGCAGATCGCCCATAAACCGCTGCTGCGCCTGGAACCCTTCGGCACAGGCGCGCTGATGCTCCTCGGGCGAAAGACCCAGGATGTCCCGAAACTCCTCCCACATCTGCCGCGCGAACAAACGTTCGTCGGACGTGTTGATGATCGGATTCAGGTAAGTGATGGCGTTCTCGGCGAACAGATCGCCTTCCTTCGTGAATGCCGCCTTCACCGCCGCCGGAGTTGCCGTCACCGTGGGACAGGCGCGATGTTCCTGCGCAAACTTCATGTCCGACGGCAAATCGTCGATCATCGGGAAGAAAATCACGTCCAGCGGCTTCTTTTTGTGGTGCACATAAATCAAATTGTGCGCGTGGGGAATGCCCACCTTCGAGGGGAAGCACGGATCGATGGCTCCGCGCTTGGCGCCGGTCTTATAGAGCTCTTCGGAAGTGTAGTCGGAATAGACCAGGTTTTCGGAGCTGATACCCAGCGACTCGAAGTACGCGCTGAACATCGGGTTCACCGAGTACTGGTTCAGGACCCGCGGAATGCCGATGCGCAGCCTGGCGCGGCGCTTCATCGCTTCGACGCGTGACTTCTGCGCCTTCGTCAACGCATATCGCGGCGCCGGATCGGCGACCAGCGGCGGACGGAAGGACCGGAACGCGGCCCTGGCCGCCACCTCCGCCATATTCGGATGAGCGTCCCGCATGGCGTCCATGCCCTTTTTGATCTCGCGCATGGCATTGACGTCCTCGACCAGGCCCCGCTCGCAACTGTTGCCCACAATCAGCCGCTTGACGCCCGGCAGAATCGGGATCTTCGAGGTTTGGGAACCCAGGTTTTCCACGTCGTCCTGTTCCGAGACTTTCACGTCGAGGAAGGTCCGCAAGCATTTGTTCTTGCAGAAATAGCAACGCGTATCTTCATTGCGGTGACTGCTGTAGCTGATGCGCGGGACGGCTTCCAGGCCGATGAAACTCGTCTGCCGCCCCTGGAGCTTCCACAGCCGGTGCGCCTCGATGGCCGCCCCGATGGCGCCCGACTCGCCGCAATGCTCGTGCACAATGACCTTCGGTTTGGCGCCCTTGTCCTTAAAGCGCGATTCGATAAAGTCCACCTGCGCCTTCACCGCCGCCAGATTGTGCTGGGTGCCGCCCTGGAGCACAAAGGTTTTGCCCAACGAGGCCAGATTGGCAATCTGCGACACATACAGCCAGATGTTCTTCGGCAGCACGGCGGCGAGTCCGGCGAGAATTTCCTCCGGTTTCCAGCCCTGCCGCTGGAAGTCCACGATGTCCGACTGCATGAATACCGCGCAGCCGTAACCAAATATCGGCATGGCCTTCGCCTGGAAAGCCAGGTCCGCAAACTCGGTGACCTCGAAACCGAACCCGGTGCAGGTGGATTGCAGGAAGTAACCATTGCCCGCCGAGCACTGCGTGTTGAGCTTGAAATCCTTGACCCGGCCGTTCTGCAGGATGATGAGCTTGATGTCCTGGCCGCCCACATCGCAGATCACGTCCGCCTCGGGATAGAAGTGCAACGCCGCCTCGGTGTGCGCCACGGTTTCCACGATGGCCGCGTCGGCCTTGAGCACGTCGCGCAGAATGTCCTTGGCGTATCCCGTTGTGCCCACCCCGAGCACGCGCAGGCTCACCCCCTGCTCCGCCAGCTGCCGGCTGAGGTGGGCGAACATGTCCTTCGTGTCCTCGATGGGATTGCCCTTGGACAGCTGGTAACACTTCAGCAGGATTTCCTTGTCCGGACTCACCAGCACGGCCTTGGTCGAAGTGGAGCCGCCATCGATTCCGATAAACCCTTCGACGACTTGACCGGACTGGAAGCGAGCCGGCACGAAAGGCTTCGGACGGTAACGCCCCCGGAATTCCGCCAGCTCTTCCTCGGTCTTGCTCAAAGCGCCGGAACCCGCGCTTTTCTTTTCGTCGAGCCGCCCGACGTCAATGTACCACTGCAACCGCTCCGTTCCCCGGTACACGCCGACCGTGTCGTCTTCGTCCTTGCCGAACTCCACCGAGCCGAGCGCGGCAAAGTACTGCGCATTCTTCGGAACCTGGATGAACTCGCGCGGGTCGGCGCCCTCGGGCAGGGCAACCTTGCGCTCCCGCCAGACTTTGGGGATGTTTTCCTGCCAGCACTCGCGCATCCCCTTGATGTACGTATTGGGCCCGCCCAGCAGTAACACCAGAGGACGCAAAGTATGGCCACGCGTCAACACCGACAGGTTCTGCTGCACGATGGCCTCGAACAGCGAAGCCATCAATTCCGGCGGAGGCACGCCGCTCTTCTGCAGGCCGTTGATGTCGGTTTCCGCGAAGACGCCGCACTTTCCCGCCACCGGATGCAGCTTCAGCCCGGTATAGCCCATTTCACAGAGTTGCTCCGAGGGAATGTGCAGCTTGGCGTTGATCTTGTCGATGACCGCGCCGGTGCCGCCCGCGCACTTGTCGTTCATCGAGGGAATCTTCTTCTTGCGCCCGGTTTCGGGCTCCTCCTTGAAGATGATGATCTTCGCATCCTGTCCGCCCAATTCCACGACCGAGCCGCAGGTGGGATACAACTTCTCCACCGCCAGCGCAACCGCATTCACCTCCTGCACGAACTTGGCGCCGATCATGGCGGCAATGTTGCCGGCGCCGCTGCCGGTGGCGAACACCCGCGCCCCCCCCGCAACAATGCCGGCTTCGGCTTCCATGCGCCGCAGGAACTCCAGAACTTTCTCCGGCTGTTTCGTATCGTGGCGCTGATAATCGTGCCACACCATCTCGTCGCTGACCGGATCGACCACCACGGCCTTGACCGTGGTTGAACCGACATCCAGTCCGACCATCAGCTTGCGGCCGTCGTTCGGCGGCGCTTCGCTCCGCTTAAACTCCGGCGCCGCCCGCCCGATGTTGTCGAGCGCGACGAACCCGCTTGCACCTTCAGTGGCATTGCCCGATCCGCAACTTGAACCGCAACTCATATGGTCCCCTATCCCGTTTTGCCGCTATGCCTGCGGCCCGGAGCCGCGGAGCGGCGAAATATGGTAGCCCCAGGCGTGAGCCTGGGGATAGGTTGCGATGCAACGGATAGCCCCCGAAGGGGGCGTAAGAATCGTACTGGCCATGATTCTTACGCCCGCTACGCGGGCTCGCTATCGACAAGCGTGGTTTTTCCTGGCCCACGCAATGATTCGCCGCTCAGTTCCCGGACGCATTGCAGGGTGTCGCCCTTACGCCGCACAGCTTGCCGCAACGCGCGTGCGCCGCTCGCGCTTCATGCGCTCACCCACATGGAGCACGAAGTTCGCCGCCACGCTGACTGTCCCCTCGCGCTTCGGGACCTTATACAGCGGCCGCATCAACTCGGGGTGCTCGTGCGCAAAGCTTTTGACGTCCTCCACCGTACAGCCGGCGGTTTCAAGCGCGCTCTTGAACTCGAGCTTGGCTTTGGCCTTGGCCTCGCCCAGCGCCATTTGCACGCGGCTGTGAGCGTTCACGTCCCCTTCGCCGCTGGTTTCGATCGGCAGGTAGATCATGTCCTTAAAATGCGAAATCACCGCCGATTGCGCGCCGTCCGACTGCGTCGAGGGCATGCAGCCAAACGGTTTCAGGCACAACACCATGTGACACAACGCATGATTGGTGTAGTAAATGTTCTTGGCGACTTCCAGGTGGCCTTCGCCGCCGGCCGCGCGCGAGTTGTAAAAAGGATGCGCAATGCGCTGCAGCTCATATTGATTGACCAGCGGATGCGTAAGCCCGCCCAGCGCCTCGCATACGCGGTGGTACTCGCGCCGGAAGACCGCCTCCGCCAGCTTCAGCCGCAACACTTTTTTCTTCGTCACCACCTCCGTCTTCAAGCGCTTATCCAGGCGCCAGGCCGGCGGCAGCACCGCGGCATCCTCCAGGCCCTTGCGGTCGCGATACTTCTGCACCACCTGATGAATCATGTAGGTGATCCAGGTGGCAATCGGTTCGACCAGCACCTGCCCGCCTTCCTTCTCCAGAAAACGGAACATATTGAAATTGCCGTCGCCTTCCGTGGTTTGCGCCCAGAATTCGCCGGTGATCTTGACGATCGGCTTCACCCGCGTCCGGTCCACCGCAATCGAGTTGAAGCGCTCGCGCAAATCCGCCAGCGGCAGGACGTGATCGTCGCGCAACAACTGGTGCAGGAATTTACCCCCTTGTTCGCCCGCAACTTTCGTCAGCGCGGTTTCGAGTTTGGGGCGGCGCTTGATGGCCTCGTGCAGGATCTCCATGCACTCGGCCAGTACGCTGTCGGTTTCGCCGGGATTCACTTCGTAGGGCCGGATCTGATAGGCAACATCGTTGAGCACGTCCCCCATGTTCAGGGCGTTCAGGATGCCCAGAAAGAAGTCGGTATTCATCTCCAGCCCGGCCTCGGCTTCCGCCTGGTTCAGCCCTCCACTCTGTTGAAACAGCAATACGCGAAAGCCGTCGAAGCCGGAGTTGCGCAACGCCAGCCGGTATTCCGCCTCATACATGCCGAAGCGGCACGGACCGCAGGCCCCAGCGGTAAAGAACACGAACTGATCGACGATGTCCTCCTTTGTCCGGCCCCCGGCTTCCAGCTTCTGCAGGAACTGCACCAGGTTTCCGACCGTGAAATACGTAGGATTGCATTGGCCGTTGTTTCCGTACTCTTTTCCCAGCTGGAAGGCGCGCTTGTCCGGGGTCGGGATAGGCTCGCACTTATATCCGAGATTCTCCAGTACGGCATGAATGAGTTTTTCGTGCTTCCAGGTGAGCCCGCCAAACAGGATGGTCGTTGTCGCGCGCTGCGATTTGGTAAACATCCGTTCGATAGGCCGGTGGAACTGCCTCGCCGCTGGGCGATCCAATCCCGCCTCGCGTTCCAGGCGCTTACGTTCCCGCTGCAGCCGCTCGCGCAACGGGTCGGCAGCGCCCTCTCCCGCCGGCAACGGCGACGGGAGCAGGGCCTCGTGGTTGTTGAGTACGATCAGTTTCGGGTCGTGCAAAACGGTAGCCATGTTTTACCTCGCGTTCGGACTATTCCCGGCCTTCGAACGTTTACGCCGCCCGCGACCGCCAGGATGCGGCCGCCCGCCACCAGACTCGGTTGCTGCTTTCTTCCGCCCGGTGTGTTTCCGGCCTTCCTCGGCGCTGTGGACAGGTCATTTTCATCATGTGATCTAGATCACAGCCTAGTGTGATATATGACATTTGAAATGGCTTTTGCTTTACACCCAATCCGAAATCCGCGAATGGGCGGAATTCAGGGTTCAGTGGCGCGCAATTCCGTTAAACGGACGCCCCTTCCGGAGCTGCGAAAATTGCGTTGCCCAGCCGGATTCGCGGGGATGGAGGGGACCAAGATTGAGGCGTAATAGCTCCGCCACAGCCGCGCGTTGCGGCCGTGGCGGAAGAAGGCGCAAAACCCGCGGAGCGCGTCAGGCGGCCTTGGTCATCGGCACGACGGAGGCGGGTTTCGACGGTTTGCGCGCGATCAACGGCAACACCAACGCCGCTACCATCACGACAGCGATTACGTGGATTGCCGTTCCATACTGCCCCGTGGATTGCCGCACGTGAGCAATCAGGAGGGGGGAAGGAATCGCCGCGGCGCCCCACGCCAGCAGAATCCAGCCGTAAATTCCGCCCATGTATTTGGTGCCGAAGAAGTCGGCGGTGAACGACGGCATGGTGCCGAAACCACCGCCATAACACAGGCCGATCACCGCCACCGCCGCGGTAAAGATGGCGGCGGAGTGAATGCGCGTCAGCGAGGCGAAGACCACCACCTGGATGGCGAACAACAGGAAGTACACGCGGCTGCGGCCGATGCTGTCGGAAACGGCAGCCCAGAACACCCGCCCCAGAGCGTTGAAGATGGAGATCACGCCCACGATGCCGGCCGCCTGCACCGCCGTCAGCCCGACCAGCTGCTGGGCCATCGGCGACGCCTGGCTGATGATCATGATTCCGGCCGAGACGTTCAGGAACAACATTCCCCACAACAGCCAGAATTGCCAGCGGCCCATGGCCTCCTTTACCGAATAGTCATAGGTGTTGGCGGCTTTCGCCACGGCGGTTTTTGGCATCCACCCTTCAGGGCGCCATCCCTGCGGCGGGTTGGCGTAAAACTGCGCCGCCGCCACCACCAGGATGAGATACACAATGCCCAGGGTCAGAAACGTTGTGGGCACGCCCACCGCCAGAATCTCACGCGCCGCAATCGGGCTCATGACCAGGGCGCCGGCGCCGTATCCACAAACAGCGACTCCGGTCATCAAGCCGCGGCGGTCGGGAAACCATTTGACCAGGGTTGCCACCGGACAGATATACCCCATGCCCATGCCGATGCCGGTGAGCACGCCATATCCCAGGTACAGTCCGTTCAGCGAATGATTTTGGGCGGCCAGCGCCGCAACCATGTATCCAATGCCATACAGGATGCCGGCTACGGAAGCGACTTTGCGGGGACCGATCCGGTCCTGCCACAGGCCGCCGATGACCGTCCCCACGCCCAGGAAAACGATGGCCAGGGTAAAGTTCAAGGAAACCCGCGTTAAGCTCCAGTGTTCGACACTGATCAACGGTT
>Ga0326728_10011203_pt1 | contig 20597 bp, 12 predicted proteins | sample MB3enrmetagenome_FD_207602 | JGI IMG/M metagenome (GOLD analysis project Ga0326728, IMG submission 207602) | Lab enriched peat soil microbial communities from McLean, Ithaca, NY, United States - MB31MN | ecosystem: Environmental > Terrestrial > Soil > Wetlands > Peat | place: USA: New York... | reverse complement strand
GCGCTCGGGGCAATCGTTCCCGAATTCGACGATCTCGCGCGGCCCCTCAAGCGCAAGATCCACCATGCGGCTGTTGCGGCGCTGCCCATCTCTTTTCGTCCGGCGCTCTTGGCGGGGGTCTCGCTGACAATCGCGAATTCCGACACTCTCAACGCTGTCCGGGAGCAGACAATGTTGCGGGGGCGGAGAGCTTTCGAACGCCTGTGCGAGACCGCCCGGCTTGAAGCTGATCCAACAACCAAAAGCCATCAAACGTGAGAATATGGAGTGCCTATATTCTCACGTTTGATGGCTTTTCCAGTACGGATTCGGAAATTCTCAAGCCAAGATGGCTCGTGACAGCCTGGATAACCGGCTCAGCCTCGGCGCGATCACTCGCATCGTAGAAAAATTCCGATGCGATCCCAAGGCAATCGTCGAGATGATGCTTGCATGGCTCCGAGGCAAAACGATCGGTCAAAACCGCACCCGCTTCGACGAGCTCGCGGCACCCATGCTCGGCATCCCCAGCGCCGCCTGAGGTGTTATCAATATTGCAGCATAATTGATAATTTCGAGCCAAACGATTCTCAAATAAGCTGCAGCAACGCGTCCGAACTGGCGCATTCTTGCAAATGAGCGCAACGTGACACCCAGCGCGGTCGAGGCGCGCCGCTGGTTTGGCTCCGACGCGCTTCGCACAAAGGAGACATTGTTTGACGAGTTCGCAACTGGAGATTCCTTACGCGCCAAAGCGTCGCGGCGTGTTCGAACCCGCGCGCGCGCAATCGCCCTGGGACAGCCAAGCGCCCATTCGCGAGGAGCTGTTCAGCGTCGAGCGGCTCGAAGAGCATGCGCGAAGTCTGGCGGCGGCCCAGCCCGTCACGCCAAAGCCGAACAAAGGCCGGTCGTTGGCCGGTCGGCTCGCCGACAATGAAGTGGTCCTGCTCGATGCTTATCGGACGATGACCGCGGTGACCGATGAGGGGCGCGTCACCACGCCAGCGGCGAAATGGCTGATCGACAACTACCATCTTATCGAAAGGCAGATTCGCCAGATTCGCATGGATCTGCCGCCCGGCTACTACCGGCAGCTCCCGAAGCTCGCGATTGGGCCATTCGCTGGTTATCCGCGAGTTTTCGGCATGGTCTGGGCATTCGTCGCCCATACCGACAGCTGCTTCGACTCCGAAATGCTCCGCCGTTACGTGCGCGCCTATCAGGAGGTGCAGCCGCTGACGATCGGCGAGTTATGGGCGGTTTCGATCACCCTTCGCTTCGTCATGATCGAAAACCTGCGGCGCCTCGCCGAGCAGATCATGCGAAGTCGGGTTGCCCGCCAGGCGGCGGATCGTCTCGCCGACCGATTGCTGGGAACGGGCGAGATCGTCGCGGAATCAGCGACGACCGTGCTGGCGAGCCATGCACGGGCAACGTTTTCCGACGCTTTCGCCGTGCAGCTCGTGCACAGGCTGCGTGACCAGGATCACGAGATTTCGCCCGCGCTCGCCTGGCTGGATAGACGCCTTGCAGCGCGAAACACGACCGCCGACGAGGTCGTGCAGGATGTGCACAGAAGAATGGGCGCGTCGAACGTCTCGGTGCGCAACATCATCACCAGCCTGCGCTTGATCGCTGATGTGGACTGGAACGATCTGTTCGAGGGCATCAGCCTCGTCGACGATCTGCTGGGCGCCGACGGCGCGTTCAAGGACATGGATTTTTCGACGCGCAACCTTTATCGCGGCGCGATCGAAGAATTGGCGCGAGGCTCGACCCACACGGAGCTAGATATTGCGCGCGGCGCGATTCTCGCCGCAAAAGCCGAGTCGGCTACATGCGCGGCATCGATGCAAGAGCGACTGCGCGATCCAGGCTATCATTTGTTCGCGGGCGGACGGCTCGAGTTCGAGAAAACCATTGGCTTTCGTCCGCCCTTGCGCAAATGGCTGGCGCGCCTGAACCAGACTTTTGGGGTGAAGGGCTATGCGGCGGCTATAGCAATCGTCTCCACGATCGTCCTCGCGGCGCCTCTCCTGATCCTCGCCGGGGCGGGGCTCGATGGACGATTCCTCGTCCTGCTCGGTGTGTTGGGCGCCATCCCCGCCGTCGATGCGGCGGTCGCGCTGGTCAATCGCGGCGTGAGCTTTGGTTTCAGCGCATCGCCTCTGCCCGGCTTGGAGCTGCGCAACGGCGTTCCCTCGCATCTTCGCACGCTCGTCGCCGTGCCGACTCTGCTGACCTCGCCCGACGCCATCGAAGAGCAGATCGAGCGTTTGGAGATTCATCACCTTGCGAGCCCGGAAGGCGATCTTCACTTCGCGTTGCTGTCCGACTGGATTGATTCCGCGACCGAACACAACGAAAGCGACGACGAACTGCTCGTCGCCGCCGCGAAGGGGGTGGCGCGGCTCAATGAGCGTTACGGCCCGGCGCAAGGTGGCGCGCGCTTCTTGCTGCTGCATCGCCGGCGGGTCTGGAACGAAGGCGAAGGCCGATGGATCGGCTGGGAGCGCAAACGCGGCAAGCTTCACGAATTGAACCGGCTGCTGCGTGCCGCGACGGATACGACATTCATGCCTATCGACGGCGCGGCGCCTGTCGCGCCCGCCGATGTTCGCTATGTCGTCACGCTCGACGCGGATACGAGGCTGCCGCGCGAAACTATTCGCCGGCTGATCGGCAAGATGGCGCATCCGCTGAACCGCCCGCGTTTCGATGCCGACGCCGGCAGGGTCGTGGAAGGCTACGCGCTGTTGCAGCCGCGCGTGACGCCCTCGCTGCCCGTCGGGCGGGAGGGCTCGCTGTTCCAGCGCATCTTCTCCAGCCTGAGCGGGATCGACCCCTACGCCTCGGCGGTGTCGGACGTATATCAGGACCTCTATGGCGAAGGCTCTTACGCCGGCAAGGGAATCTACGATGTCGACGCCTTCGAGGCGTCGCTCGCCGGCCGAACGCCGGATTCGACGCTTCTCAGCCACGATCTGTTCGAAGGCGTGTTCGCCAGAGCTGGCCTCGCCTCCGATGTCGAGGTCGTGGAGGAGTTTCCCACGCGTTACGATGTCGGCGCGTTGCGCCACCATCGCTGGGCGCGCGGCGACTGGCAGCTTCTGCCCTGGATTCTCGGGCGTGGCCCCAAGACCAAGGGCCAGGACCGCCCCCGCGACACGCTTCCGGCAATCGGCCGCTGGAAAATGCTGGACAATCTGCGCCGCACCCTCTCGGCGCCGATGGCGGTCCTCGCGTTGTTCGCGGGATGGACGGCTTCCTTCGACGCCGCTCTCGTCTGGACGGTGTTCGTGATCTCGACAATCGTGTTGCCGACATTGATTCCCGTCATCGGAGCCATCCCTCCGCGCCGTCCCGGGATCACTGTCGCGAGTCATATACGCGCGCTCGGCGGCGATTTTCGGCTTGCCATGAGTCTCTCGGCGCTTATTGTCGCCTTCCTTGCGCATCAGGCCTGGCTGATGAGCGACGCGATCGCGCGCACCTTGTGGCGGCTCCTCGTGACGCGTCGCAATTTGCTGGAATGGACCACTGCCGCCCAAGCGACGATGGGGCCAAGGCTCGATCTTTCCGGGTTTTATCAGCGAATGGCCGGTGCGCTGGTCATCGCCGCCGCCGCGTTCGTCGTCGCCTCGCTGTCGAACCGCGGCGCGTTGCCGCTGGCCGCGCCCCTCGCGGCGCTGTGGTTCGCTTCACCGGCCGTGGCGCGCTGGGCCAGCTTGCCGCCGCGCGTCGCGGGAAAGCCGCTGGCGTCGGACGCCGATACGAGAGACTTGCGGCTGACCGCGCGCCGCACCTGGCGGTTCTTCGAGACCTTCGTCACGCCGGCCGACCACATGCTTCCGCCCGACAATTTTCAGGAAGATCCGCCGGCGCTCGCGCATCGCACCTCGCCCACCAATCTCGGCCTTTACCTTCTCTCGGTGGTGAGCGCGCGCGATTTCGGCTGGATCGGGACAGGGGAGGGGATCGAGCGTTTGGAGGCGACGCTTACAACCATGAGCGAAATGGCGCGTTTTCGCGGGCATTTCTATAATTGGTATGACACACGCGATCTGCGGCCGCTCGACCCGAAATATGTTTCCTCCGTCGACAGCGGAAATCTCGCCGGGCACTTGATCGCGCTCGCCAACGCCTGCCGCGAATGGAAGAGTGTTCCTCTCGCGGACTCAACGCGCCTCGCGGGCGTCGCCGACGCCGTCGGCGTGACGCGCGAAGAAGCGTCTCGGCTGTGCGACGGACGCCGCACGCAAACGGTGACCTTGCGCCAACTGGACGACGCGCTCGCTGGGCTGGCGGCGAGCATCCAGCAGGCCGACGCGGATCGGGACGATCTGTCGCAACGGCTCGTCGCGCTTGCGGGCGAGGCCGAGATCATGCTCGACATCGCTGGCGCGCTTGAAATCGAGCGAAACGACGGCGCCGGCGCGGACATGCTGTTCTGGGCGCGCGCGACTCTGAAAACCATCGACGCACACCGGCAAGAACTCGCGCGCGACACCGAGGCGGCCTTTCAGCGCGACGCTCGCCTCTTCGCCATCGAAGACACCGCCCGTGAAATGGCGCTGGCGATGGAATTCGGCTTTCTGCTGGACCGTGAGCGCAAGCTGCTGTCCATCGGCTATCTCGTTCCTGAAGGCGCGCTCGATAACAGCTGTTATGATCTTCTCGCGTCCGAGGCGCGGCTCGCGAGTTTCTTCGCGATCGCCAAGGGCGACGTTCCCGCCCGCCACTGGTTCCGCCTCGGCCGCGCGGTCACGCCCGTGGCCCATGGCGCCGCTCTGATTTCCTGGTCGGGATCGATGTTCGAGTATTTGATGCCGTCGCTCGTCATGCGCGCCCCGACCGGAAGTCTCCTCGAACAGACGAATCGGCTGATCGTGCGCCGCCAGATCGATTACGCGGCGCCGCTGGGGCTGCCCTGGGGCGTTTCGGAATCCGCCTATAACGCCCGCGATCTGGAGTTCACCTACCAATACTCGAATTTCGGCGTGCCGGGCCTTGGCCTCAAACGCCGGCTTGGTGAAAACCAGGTGGTGGCGCCCTACGCCACCGCGCTCGCGACAATGGTCGATCCACACGCGGCGTCGGCCAATCTGGCGAGGCTCGCGCAAGTCGGCGCGCGCGGCCGCTACGGGTTTTACGAAGCCCTGGACTATACGCCGAGCCGCTTGCCGGACGGCGAAAACCTCGCCATCGTGCGCGCCTTCATGGCGCATCATCAGGGCATGACGATCGTCGCCATCGCCGACGCCTTGTTCGACGGCGCAATGCGGGCGCGGTTCCACGCGGAGCCGATCATCCAGGCGACGGAGCTGCTGTTGCAGGAGCGGATGCCGCGCGACGTGTCGGTCGCCCGGCCTTGGGCGGCGGAAGCGAAATCGGCCGCCGCTCCGGCCAAGGATTTTGAGCCTTCCGGCACCCGCCGCTTCGCCTCCGCGCATCAGGCGATGCCGGCCACGCATCTGATGTCGAATGGCTCCTACGCCACGATGCTCACGGCCGTCGGCTCGGGATACAGCCGCTGGGGCGATGTCGCCGTGACGCGTTGGCGCGAGGACTCCACCTGCGACGATTTGGGATCGTATGTCTTCCTGCGGGACGTGCGCAGCGGAGACGTTTGGTCGGCGGGCTTTCAGCCGAGCGGCGCGGAACCCGACGACTATGATGTCGCATTCCATGAGGATCGCGCCGAATTCACGCGCCGCGACGGAACATTGACGACGACGATGGAGGTGCTGGTCTCGCCCGAGGACGACGCCGAAGTGCGCCGCATCTCGATCTCGAATACGGGCGGGGATTTCCGGGAAATTGAAGTCACGTCCTATGCCGAATTGGCGTTGGCGCCGCAGGCGGCGGATGTCATGCATCCAGCCTTTTCGAAGCTCTTTGTCGAGACCGAGTTTGTCGCGAATGTCGGCGCGATTTTGGCCACGCGCCGCAGGCGCGCGCCGATGGAGGAAGAAATCTGGGCCGCGCATGTTTCCGTCGTCGACGGTCTTGTCGTGGGTAAGCCGGAAATCGAAACCGACAGAGCGCGATTCCTCGGCCGTAGCCAAGGCGTCCGCACGCCGATCGCGGTGATCGATGGCCGCGCCCTCTCGAACACAGTCGGCACGGTGCTCGACCCGATCTTCGCCTTACGGCGGCGTATCCGCGTTGCGCCGGGCGCTACCGTGCGCGTCGCCTTCTGGACGATGGTCGCGGCCACCCGCGAGCAGCTCCTCCATATTGTCGACAAACACAGGGATACGACCGCTTTTTCACGCGCGGCGACGCTCACGTGGACGCAGGCGCAGGTGCAGCTCCACCACCTCGGCGTAACGGCGGGTGAGGCGGCGCTGTTTCAGCGCCTCGCCGGCCATGTGATTTACGCCACGCCGGCGCTGCGTCCTTCCTCCAATACGATCAAGCGCGGCGCGGGCGTGCAATCGGGTCTGTGGGGGCAGAGCATTTCCGGCGATCTACCGATCGTGCTCCTCCGTATCGCCGACGCCGAGACTCTCGACATTGCGCGCGAACTTTTTCGGGCGCACGAATATTGGCGGATGAAGCGGCTGGCGGTCGATCTCGTGATCCTGAACGAGCGCAAATCCTCCTACGTCCAGGATTTGCAGGTCGCTCTTGAAACGCTGGTCCGCGCCCATCAATCGCGGCCGAAAATCAGAGTGGACGAATCGCCCGGGCGCGTCTTCGTGCTACGAGCGGACTTGATCCCGCAGGAGACGCACGCCCTTCTTGCGTCCGTGGCGCGGGTCGTGCTCGTCGCGCGGCTCGGCAGTCTGTTCGATCAGCTGAATCAGTTGGCCGAGCCCAGAATGCCTGTCCGAGCCGTCCAAAAGCGCGAACACCCCACGCCTACGACGGCGGCAAAGCCCGTTACGCCGGATCTCGAATATTTCAACGGGCTCGGCGGATTTGCCGAGGGCGGCAAGGAATATGTGACGATCCTTGGCCCCGGCCAGTCCACGCCCGCGCCATGGATCAACGTCATCGCCAATCCGACCTTCGGCTTTCAGACATCGACCGAAGGAAGCGGCTACACGTGGTCCGTCAACAGCCGCGAAAACCAGATCACGCCGTGGTCGAACGATCCCGTTGCCGACCCTCCAGGCGAAGCGTTCTATTTGCGTGATGATGATACCGGCGAATTGTGGAGCCCCACCGCGCTTCCCATTCGCGACGAAGCTGCGACCTATATCGCCCGACACGGCCGTGGATACAGCCGCTTCGAACATACGTCGAAGGAGATCGCCGCGGAGTTGGCGCAATTTGTCCCAATCGACGGCGCCATCAAGATTTCCCGGCTCGTGCTCCACAATCGGTCGAACCGCGTCCGGCGTCTCAGCGTGACCGCTTATGTGGAGTGGATTCTCGGGCCTTCGCGAGGGGCTTCGCTTCCCTACGTCATAACCGAAATCGACTCCGCGACCTCCGCCATGTTCGCTCGAAACCCCTGGAACATGTCGCCTTCATGGATTTACGTGGTGTTCAGACAGACTGGACGGGCGATCGTTGCGAGTTCATCGGACGCAATGGAACGCTGGCGAATCCGGCGGCGTTCGCCGACGCGGCGCCATTCTCGAACACGGTCCGGGCCGGCCTCGATCCCTGCGGCGCCATGCGCACGAAGATCGAGTTGCCGCCGAATGGCGTGGTCGAGATCGTTTGCTTCGTCGGACAAGCCGAGAATGCCGACGAGGCGCGCAAAGCGATCACTCGCTACCGCGCCGCCGATCTTGACGCCGTCATGTCGGAGGTCACGCGCTACTGGGACGATGTCCTCGGCGCAGTTCAGGTGAAGACGCCCGACCGCACGATGGACATCATGCTCAACGGCTGGCTGCTCTACCAAACGCTCGCCTGTCGGGTCTGGGCGCGCTCCGCCTTCTATCAGGCGAGCGGCGCCTATGGGTTCCGGGATCAGCTTCAGGACTGCATGGCGCTTGCCAGGACGCGTCCCGCAATGACGCGCGAACATCTGCTGCGCGCGGCGGCGCGGCAATTCGTCGAGGGCGACGTGCAGCATTGGTGGCTGCCGCATTCCGGCCAGGGCGTGCGCACCCACATCTCCGACGACCGCGTGTGGCTCGCCTTCGCAGCCTCCCATTATGTCGACGTGACGGGAGACGCCGGCGTTCTTGACGAGGCGGTTCCATTCCTAGCCGCGCCGTTGCTCGAGGTCGGCGCGCATGAGAGTTTCTTTCAACCGGCCGTCGCTGAAGAGAGTGCGACGCTGTTCGAACATTGCGCCCGCGCCCTCGATCACAGCCTCGCGCTCGGCGGCCATGGGCTGCCGTTGATCGGCTGTGGCGATTGGAACGACGGCATGAATCGCGTCGGCGAACGTGGCGCCGGCGAAAGCGTTTGGCTCGCCTGGCTCCTGCACGCGGCGCTCATCGCCTTCGCGCCGATTGCGCAAGCCCGTGGCGATTTGGCCCGCGCGGCGACTTGGCGCGCGCACGCCGTGGCTTTGCAGGCGTCGCTGGAGCGCGAGGCCTGGGACGGCGACTGGTATCGCCGGGGCTATTTCGACAATGGCGCGGCGCTGGGTTCTGCGGCCAGCGACGAATGTCGCATCGACTCCATCGCGCAATCCTGGGCAGTGCTTTCGGGCGCCGCCGAGCCGGGCCGCGCGGCCCACGCGATGGCTGCGGTCGCGCGGGAGCTGATCCGGCATGAAGACAGGTTGGCGTTATTGTTTGCGCCCCCGTTCGACAAGACGCCGCTCGACCCCGGTTACATCAAGGGCTATCCGCCTGGCATTCGCGAGAACGGCGGCCAATACACCCACGCCGCCCTGTGGTCTGCGATGGCCTTCGCCGCGCTCGGTGAAGGAGATAAAGCCGCCGGACTGTTCGCGCTGCTCAACCCGATCAATCACGCCCGCACGCGCGCCGACGCGCACCGTTATAAGGTTGAGCCCTATGTCGTCGCCGCTGACATCTACGCGGCCCCACCCCATGTCGGGCGCGGCGGGTGGACGTGGTACACCGGATCGGCGGCTTGGATGCAGCGCGCCGGCGTGGAGAGCATTCTCGGCTTGCGCCTGCAAGGCGATGTCTTGCGTCTCGACCCCTGCATCCCAAAATCCTGGGCCTACTTCGAGCTGTCTTTGCGACACGGTTCGGCCCAATATGAAATCACAGTAGAAAATCCCAATAGTGTTGGACGCGGCGTCGCCTTCGCCGCCCTCGACGAATCGGTCCTTGCGGACCGGCCATTGCGGCTTAGACTCGTTGATGACGGCGACACGCATCGGCTGCGGGTTCGGCTCGGGTAATTGGCGCGACGAGTGCGGCAACGAAGGTCTCGCGCGTCGGTCACCAATCAACAAGAGCAAGCCGCCCACATCGAACGCGGGCGCCCAATCGGCACGATGAACCCGAAAGGTTCAAACGCCGTCGGAAGCTATGCGCAACATGGCGTCGGACTCTTAATGGGCAGTCCATTTCCTGACAGCACAATGCATGGCGCGCTGGACATCGATCGAGACGCAACAGAAAGTGAGGCAGAACCCATTTGATGGCCTTTTTTGGACCGAAGTTCCATATTCTCACGCCAAAATGGCTCCCGACAATCGGAATGCGCGACTGGGCTCATGTCGGTCACGCCTCATAGCCTTTGGTATTACCCAGCGCCGAGTGGTCGCCCCTATTTCGCTTGCACGGAGCTCAGATAGGCGATGACCGCCTCAAACTGCGACGGCGAGAACGCGAAAGGCGGCATACCCTGGTCCTCATGACCGACGATGGTGCCCTCGGCCAAAGCCTCCCTGAAATTTTGCACCGGATATTTCTTCGAAAGCATCCGGAATGGCGGCGACTCCGGATCGGGGCTTTCGCCCGTCGGGCCGATCGCGTGGCACCCGCTGCAATGCGACTTGACGATGGCTTGGCCTTCGTCGACGAGCGGGTCCGCTGCGGCGGCCGGGACGACGGCCGAGAGCGGCAGAAGAAATCCGAAGAGCAGCGAAGCGCGCATGGGACGGCCCTCGTCGGCTCAGCTCCGTCCGGCGGCCCGGAAGGGAAGGCCAAGCGAATCGAATGGAGATGCAATGGTCGCGCACCCTGCCTGAGCCTCGCGTTCCCCGCAATCCCCGGAGCGCGAGGGTGCCCTGTGAAGACGGCTTGCGTCTTCTCCTCTCAAGGTTCAGGCAAGCCGCGCTCGGCTTAGCAGCGTGTTGACGAAGTCCCTTCAACGGGAATCGCTCCCATAACGCCAGGCTCATAAGGGCTGGGCCGGTCGGGTTCCTTGCTCTTGTCAGCACCATGTCAACGGCACGGGGATAATCTTGCTTCACGCACTTGGCGAACTTCTCGACGATCTCGTTGGTCATGGAGCGCTTGCCGGAACTGCTCGGAAAATGACGATTTGATCGGACGACTTCGTCACCGTCTTCGTGAATGTGGGGCCGTTCGCAGTGAACTGCGTCTGTGATCCCATATGCAAGGTGTAATTCCGCTTGCCTCTTCGCCGGGGAGTCCGACGCCGCCGTCTTGCCTGGGTTGCGCGTCCTCCCCGCGACCGCCGTCGGCTAAAAGTTTCACAGGGTCGCAGGCACCAAAGATCGCGAGTAGGTTCCCTACCAGTGTCCCCATTGCAGGCGATTATCGACGCGCCTCAATGAATGAATCTGCCAAGGTGGTTGTCGATTTACACTTCAATATCGGACTCATGTGTTGTTAGATTTCAATCAGCTGGCTGGTGAGCCGACAGCTGTGTGGGTTCCGGACGAAAGGCACGAAGCGATGCGCGATCTCGTGCGCGCAAGTGCCGCCGCTGTCGAAACTCTATGTTTGCATAGTTGTTAATTTCCGCGCTTTCGCGCCAATCCATTTGGCCGCGCGTAGGCGGCCAGAAGCCTGCTTGATCTTGCCCGATCTGCCACCAGGCGCACTGGCCACGGCTTTCAGGCCGGCGCGCTGTTGCGTTTCCGTTTTGCTTGGTTTTTAGCCGCGCCCTTCGTCGGCGCCGCGGCTTTACCCTTTGCTGCGGCCGCTGGCGCGGAGCCGCGCGGCTCGCTGGCCTTGCTCCTTGTCCCGGCTTTCGCCGCGACGTCTCGCGCGCTCGGCGCCTTCAACGACTTCTTTACGACGACGAAGACTTTGTCAGCGTTTCCTTCGCTGCGTTCAGGGCTCGCGGCGAGCGTCTTTTCCTTGGCGCGCTTGCCGGCCTTTTTTGGTGGCGGGGCGCTTGAAACCAGCGGCGGGGCCATCTCGATTCCAAACAGCGCCGCGACATCGTCATCCGCCAAAATGCGCTTGCTCGAGACACCCGTTTGGGAGAGGCGATCATCGACGCCGGCGGATGCGATCAGTTCAGCGCTGTCGACACCCCGAAGAGTGAACAGAAGCTCTGGCGCCGAATCGAGACGCGCTCCGGCACCATAAAGCGTCGCCGCGACATGCTTGCACATATCGGCCCAGTCCGGACAGGTGCAAGACATTTTGATCTCGCGCGGCGCAGGGAAGAGACCGTCATTCTCCCGGCACACGCGTTCCATCACGTTTTTCGACAGCTTGCCCTTCAATAGCTCGACGAGCGAACCGATCGAGCCGGCGCAGTCCCGGCAGATCGCCTTCCATCGCTCCGGCGCGGCCAGAGCTATATCGATCTTCACTTTGTAGATATTGGAGCCGCTGACCAAGGCCTGGACGCTGCCGCGCGCGATTTGGAGATCGACGACCGAGCCGTTGCGGACATAGCTTCGACCGCGCGGCAGGCGGTTCTCGAAATCGGAATAGCTTTCGAGATTGTCGCACCAGGCCTTGCCCCAGAAACTTTGTGCGATCTTGCGGCCCTCGAGAACGACCGGGAGGATGGTCCGGCCCTTTTTCTTGAGCTTCTCGACTTCCTTGGCCGCCTGCGCGCGGCGCTTGGCCACGGAAACATAGGGGCGGTAGCTCCAAAAGCTCATCGCCTTCACCCCTCCTTCATCGCAGCGTCGAGATCGAGCTTGACGAGCGCCAGCAGGTCCCGATCGTTCATCTCCGTCAGGTTGATTTCCTGCCCGCCGCCAAGGACGTCCTGAGCCAGTTGTTGCTTCGACTCGATCAAGCCGTCGATTCGCTCTTCAATCGTGCCACGGCAAACGAATTTGTGCACGAGGACATTGCGCTTCTGCCCGATCCGGAAGGCGCGGTCGGTCGCCTGGTTCTCGACGGCGGGGTTCCACCAGCGGTCGAAATGCACGACGTGAGAGGCGGCGGTCAGGTTGAGACCCGCTCCGCCGGCCTTGAGCGACAGGATGAAAAACGGGACGGTCTCGTCCTCCTGGAACTTTTTGACGAGGTCTTTGCGTTTGCCGACGGCGGTCTCGCCATGCAGGACCAGTCCCGGGCGCGAGAACGCGCCGGAGAGCAATCGCTCCAGCGGCGGGATGATCTCCTTGAACTGGGTGAAGACCAGGAGCTTCTCCTGACGGCTCGCGACCGTCTCGGCGATCTCCACGAGGCGACCAAATTTCCCGCTGTCTTCGGCGACATAGGAGCCGTCGCCGAGCCATTGCGCCGGGTGATTGCAGATCTGCTTGAGACGCATCAGCATGGCGAGCACCAGCCCGCGCCGCGCTATGTCGTCCTCGGCCTGCTTCAACCTCTGCTCGAGCTCGGCGACCGTCGCCTGATAGAGCGCCGCCTGTCTCTTGCTGAGCGAGCAGAAGGCCTTGACCTCCGTCTTGTCCGGAAGATCGGCGATGACGTTTCGATCGGTCTTGAGCCGGCGCAGGATGTAGGGCGCGGCGAGCTTGCGCAGCGGCGTGTAGGAGGGGGGCTCCTGCGCGGAGAGGCGCTTGACGAAATCAGCGAAAGCCTTCGACGATCCCATCAGCCCCGGGTTGATGAAATCGAAGATCGACCACAGATCGCGCAGATTGTTCTCGATCGGCGTGCCGGTCAGAGCGATGCGGCTCTCGCCGTGCAGCGCTTTTACCGCCCGCGTCTGCTTGGCGTTAGGGTTCTTGATCGCTTGCGCCTCGTCCAGCACGACGAGCCGCCAGGGTGTCTTGGCGAGAACGTCGATCCGCAGCAGCGAGCCGTAGCTCGTCACGACGAGATCGGCGGCCGCAAAGCGCTCCGGGGCAGCCGCTTTCAATTCGGCGGGGGGAGCGAAGGCAGGATGCACAACCATGACCCGCAAGCTCGGGGCGAAGCGCGCCGCTTCCGACGCCCAGTTGGCGAGCAACGACGCCGGGGCGACGAGGAGGCTCGGAGCGCCGGCCGGCTCCCGCCTTTGCAGCGTCAACAACAGGGCGAGCACCTGGATCGTCTTGCCGAGCCCCATGTCGTCGGCGAGGCAGGCGCCGAGCCGAAGCCGGGTTAGGAAGTCGAGCCAGCGGACACCGGTTTTTTGGTAGGGCCGCAGCTCCGCCTTCAGCGCCGCGCCCGGGTCGGCCTCGGCCAGCGCCTGCGGATCCCGGCACCCTGCCAGCGTCTTGGCGAGCCAGGGGCCGGCCTCGACCCGCGCCCATTTGACGTCGGCCGCGGGGCGGCTCACATCGCCAAGATCGGCGCCGGCGAGCAGCCGCATCGCCTGTGCGAAGGGAAGGCCCTCCTTTCGCGCAAGCCGCTCCACCGCCTTGAATTGGTCGAGCGTTGCCTTCAGGCGCTCGCTGTCGATCTCGACCCATTTGCCGCGCAGGAGAGAAAGGCCCTCGGTCGTCCGCAACAACTCTTCGATTTCCTCGGCGGTGAGGGCCTCGCCGTCGAGGCTCACGCGCAAGTCGAAATCGAGCAACGCGGCGACGCCAGTGATCGAAGGGGTTGCGGAGCCGACCGTCGCCTCGACGCTAGGACGGCTCGGACGATTCATGCGCCAGCTCGCCGGCATGCGCACGATCAGCCCGGCCTGCTCCATCGCCTCGACATCTTTGAGGAAGCGCACGGCGTCCTTGGGCGTCCAACGCAGGGGATGGAAGATCTCGCCGGCCCCGACGACCTCCTTCAACCAATCGAGGCGATCCGCCGCTCGGCTGACCGGCTCGAGCAAGTCGAGCAGCTTCCCCTTGTCGCCTGCATAGTCGTGCAGCGCTTGGCCGAGCGGCGCGTGACGTAAGGCGCCGTGCTCGGCGAGGGATGAGACATAGGTCGCCATGAAGGCGAAAGGGAAGTCCGGGTCGCGCCGATTCTCGGCGAGATTGAAATGCACGCGCCCGACCAACCGCCAGCGGCTGTCGCGGCTTTGGAGAAATTCCTGTAACGACCCGCCGCTGGCGGAAAGCTCTGCTTGCAGCGCTTCCTGCATGTCCCGCCACGACTGAAGCAAGATTTCCGCACGCAAATATTCGCCGCCTGGCATTGGCGGCGCGGCGTCAATCAGCGCGGTCAGCTTGTCCAGCGGCGGCGGAGGAACCACTATCGCCTCCGTGCGGGAGCAAAGCGCCGCAACGAAGCGCATAGCGAAGCTGCGCCAGAAGCCCAGCGGCGCCGGCAGAAGCGTTCCAGCCTCGCTCAACCCCAATTGCAAAAGGCCGTGTCCGGGCCCCCGAGCAAAATGCGTTTCAAGGCGCTCCGCAACCCCTTCGTCGAGGGGAGCCTCCAACTCGCCCGGCTCCAGGCGCAAGGCGCCGTGTGGTGTCAGCACAGATGTCAGCGATCGCGGCATCAGAAGCGCGGAGCTTTTGCAGATTTCTTCCCTCTACCTAACACGCAGCGGGAAAGCGCCTCGACGTCAAAGCAGGCAAAGCCCTCGATTGTCCGCAGAAAATTCGAACGATATCGGCCATTGCCGCCGCGCCGGCTGGGAATTTCACTGTTCATCGGCCTCGTCCAACAGCATGGCGTCGCCGAAGAACGTGTTCTCCTCTCCCAAAATCCCTAGCGCCCCGTCGAGATCGATGTCTGACTGGGGCCGTTGCAGGAGCCCCTCGTCTTCAAGCCGCTCAATATCGGGCAAATGGCGCAAGGAGGCGAGCCCAAACACTTCGAGGAATCTTTTCGTCGTCACATAAGCGAAGGGCGCCCCCGGCTCCGGCGCGCGTAAGCTCCCGTCGATGAGGCCATGACGCTTCAGCGCGCCGATGACGTCGCGGCTGATGTCTTTCCCCGCAAGCCGCGAGATTTGCGCCCGCGTCGCCGGCTGCAGATAGGCGATCGCCGTCACCGCCAGGAGCTCGGTCGGCGTCAGCTCCGGGAGGCCCGCGTCGCGCAAGCTCCCGGCGTTCGCCGCTCTGATGGCGTCGGCGAAGCGCGGCTTGGTGCGCAGCTGATAGCCGCCGGCGACGAAGACGAGATCGTAGGGCCTGGCGCGCAATTCATCGGCGATATCGGCGAGGAGATCGTCGAGATTGCAGCTTGAGCCAACCAGCCGCGCCAGCGCGTCGCGCGGAAGAGGCTCGGTCGCGGCGAAGATCGCCGCCTCGACGCGCAACATCCATTCGCGCCAGCGCGCGCCCTGCGGCAGGTCGGCGAGCTCGGCGTCGAAGAATTCCCGTTCGTGCGCTTTCGAGCGTCCCATGCGACCTCACAAGCCATAGAGCCGGAAGTTTGGCCGTCCCGAAAGTTCCCGCACGGCGCCCAAATCGATTAGGCGTTCGAACAAGCGCCGGCCGGCGCGATCGGAGAGCCGCGCGACCCTTGCCGCGCGCGTCGGCGCGACGCAGTCCTCAGTGAGCAGCAGCGCGACGACGCGATCGGCCCCCTTGGCGCGCAGCTTTGGAGCGACGGCGATCAGCTTCTCGGCGCGCCTTGAAAGATCGGCGGCCAAGGCGCAGGCCTCCGGCGTCGCCGAGGCGTAGATGACGGCGATCGCCTTCTCCCAATCCGGATCGCTGGGGCGCGGGCGGCGGCCGTTCCGGCGCAGCGCCGGCAGCGCCATCACTGTTGCCAGTAGCGGGACCGGCCCTTGCCATCCGAGCTTTTGCGCGAGCGTCAGATCGGCCAGCCAGAGCGCCAGAATCTCGGCCTCACACGGGGCTGCCTCGGCCAGAACCGTCATCGCCACGCGGCTGACGCCGGCCGCAGCGGTGAGCGGCGAGCCGGTGTGCGCCAGAATCTCTTGGCAAGCCGCGCCGAGCCCCGGGAGCGTCGGCCCCGCGGTGCGCATTTCCAAGAGCTCGGCGGCGGCGGAGAGCGTTTCGGCGTCGACCCGCAGCGGGCGCGTCGAAAAGAGGCAAAACAGCCGATGCGGGCGACCGGCGGGAGCGGGAAGCGCGCCTCTGGGCGCGAGTTGCTCGGCGTCGCGGAGCGCCGCTTCGTCCTCGCGCCGCCGCGCCAGGCGCGCGCAGCCAGCCCCGGCTTTGAGGGCGAGGCGCCGGCGCAAGACGTTGGCGAAGACCGGTTCAGAACCGCCCTCGCCGGAGTGCAGGATCCGGTCGAACAGCGCCAGGCCGGCGCCGGCGCAGAAGGCCGCCTCGGCTTCGCCGGCGTTGCCGTCGGCAAGGCGCGCCCAGCCGGGAAAAGCGTTAATTTCTATAGAGTTCGAGGCGAGGTCCGCCGGCGTCGGCTTGGCCCGGCGGCGCCGTGGCGCCGCCGCCGCGCGGAGCCATTCGATGTCTGAGGCGAAGTCCGAATCACGATTGAGCATGGCGTCATGCTGAACCCGAAGCGGCGCTTTGTCAGCGGTTTTTTGGCGTTATCCGCCGCTGTTGTCGGAGGGTTCCTATGTCCGATAAGGTGGGCTTATCGGACGCGATTCGGAACGCCCTAAATGCCGGACGAAAACCCGCAAAACCACCCCTTCGCGCCCTCCCCGAGGCGTCGGGAAGGTGCGAACGAAAACGGAACAGAGCCGGACGTCGACTCGGCCGACGATGTTTTGGCGGAACAAGACGCCGCGCCCTTCCCTGCCCTATCCGCTTTGGACCCGCGCCTCGTCCGTCTGAGCGAAACCGCCAAGAATTACGCGCGCGCCGCGCGAGCCGAGAACACCGCACGCGCCTATGATTCCGACTGGCGACAGTTCGCCTCCTGGCTGCGCCGCAACGGTTTTGATGAGCTGCCGCCCGAGCCGCAGACCGTCGGCCTCTATCTCGCGGCGCAAGCCGAGGCCGGCGTCAGCGTCGCCACTCTCGAGCGGCGGCTCTCCGGAATCTGCTGGCGCTACCGGCAACTCGGCGAACCGCTCGACGCCGGCGATCGCCACATCGCCACCGTGCTTGCTGGCATCCGGCGCAAACACGCCCGCCCGCCCGTTCAGAAGGCGGCGATCTTCGCCGACGAGCTCTTGGCCATGCTCGCCACGCTCGACATGGACCTGCGGGGCCTGCGCGACCGCGCCATCCTGGCGCTCGGCTTTGCGGGGGCCCTGCGTCGCTCCGAGATTGTCGGCCTCGACTGCGGCCCCGGCCAGACGGAGGACGGAACCGGCTGGATCGAGATCTATCCGGCGGGCGAAAATCCGCACAACGACGGCGGCGTGTTGCTGCAGATTTCCGGCAAGACCGGCTGGCGCGAGGTCGAGATCGGCCGCGGCTCCAAGCCCGAAACCTGCCCCGTCGCGCTGCTCGAGACCTGGATGCGGCTCGGGCGGATCAGTCACGGGCCCCTCTTCCGGCCGATCGCCCGCAAGAACGGCGGCGTCTCCGCCGAGCGGCTCTCCGACAAGCATGTCGCCCGCCTCGTGCAGAAATGCGCGCTGGCCGCGGGGATTCGCGGCGACCTCACCGAGGGCGAACGTCGCCTCGCTTTCGGCGGCCATTCGCTTCGCGCCGGCCTCGCCTCCTCCGCCCAAATTGAGGAGGCGCATGTGCAAAAGCACCTCGGCCACGCCAGCGCGGAGATGACCCGCCGTTACCAGAGGAAACGCGACCGCTTCCGCGTCAATCTCACGAAAGCCGCCGGGTTGTAAGCGCCGCCTCCCCATCCGCGGGTAGTCCTCCCGTGGCTAACCTTGCGGGTCGTTTCTGGCGTGACGGCTCGTCGTTTCGATGTCTGTTTGCGAAAAATCGTCGCCCTTGAACAGAAGCGGCGATCGGTAGGCCCTGGCGCAGGCATAGGAGAGGCAGTCGCCGAGATTCAATCGCGCCGGATGCCGTCCTTTGCCGTAGCTCTCGAAGCAGGCGACAGCGAGAACGCCAATTTTGTCATTGATCGGCGCGATCGACACATTCGCCTCTTCGAGAAAATCGTCGAACAAGGCGTTTGCCTGAGACGGCGTAATATCGAGCCGCGAAGCCAGCACCATGCACGCCTCGAGCCGGATCACCGGCGACGTAAAGCGTCGCTCCGCCGCTGCGAGCCGTCTCGGAAGCTCAGCAGCGTCATCCTCGCCGCAAAGGATCGCGACGATCGCGGAGGTGTCCACGAACATCACTGCCCCCAGAATTCGTCGATCTCTTCCTTGGGGACGTCACGACCCTTTGGCCCGGCGAGCTCCCGAGCCTTTTTGGCCAAGCGCGCAAGTCGCGCGGGCAGCGGCGCCGACTCGCGTTCCCGCTTCAACTCATTCTCCAACGCCAGGATGATGGCTTCGGTCATCGTGGTTTTGCGCCGCGCGGCGAGTTGTTTTGCGAGCTCTGCCGCTCGCGGGTCCCGGATGCTGAGCATTTGGCGTCCTTACAAGCGTGTCCTTACATATATACAACAGCATCATTACCGCGCAATCCACCCCGGCCTCATCGCCTTGCCGCAAACGAGCCGAGCGCTGGGCTGGGCGCCGATCCTCGCCGCCCTCACCTTCCCTCAGCAACAGGGTGGCGACCCGATGGACGCCCTGGTCAATCATTGCCTCGAGTTTGATCGGGACGGCCAGCCGCAACTGCATCCGCTTTTCAAGCCCGACTGAGAGGCGCATCATCCCGCTCGCTTGCGTTCGCGCGCGGCCTTGGCGGCCTTGCCGCGCAACAGCGCCATCAGCACCGGTCCAAGCGAGAACTCCCCTGCCCTCGCCTTCGCGGTCAGCGCCCGCAAATAGCCGCCGGCGGATTTGATTTCTTCCCCGCGTTGCAAGATCGCCGCGATGACGATCGCAGCGTCATGCTCGCCCAAGACCTCGAGCGCTTGGCGCCAGGCGTCCGGCGACACGCCCAAGGCGCTGCGCACCACCACCGCCGTCGACGCGAGATCACGCCAATTCCGAATCCCGCTCGGCGCGAAATCGAGGATATCGGAACAGGCCTCGAGCACCATTCCGAGTGGGTAGGTCCGCGGCGTTTGTGGCTTGGCGTCGGGTTTCGGGTCCTGGGCGGCAGCAACTTTGGGCTCGGGCGCCGATGGAGCCCGCGAGTTATCATCGTTCGACCCGGGCGGTTCGGCCCTGCCTTTCGGAAGGCTAGGTTCAAGGTCAGAAATGTTTGTGGTTTGATTCTGTATGTGCTGCTCAGTTTGAGACTCATTGGCGCTCATATTTTGGGCTTTTATATGAGTTTCCAGGAGGTTGCGGATTTCGACGGCGAGCGCCGCGAGCTCCTCGGCCAAAGCCGCCAAATCGGCCCGCGCGAGCTTGCGTCCGTAGCGCCCCGAGAGCATGACGTAACGCACGTGGAAGTCGCCCCAATCGCCTGGAACGCCCTCCTCCATCCCAGTCTCGATCATCTTGACGATGTCGCGCCGAGTCAGCGTGATTTTTTCGCGCAGCAAGGCGATGGCGCGGTTCTCCGCTCGCACCTCCGCGGCGAGGGTCTCGATCTCCTCGGCGCGCACAACGAGCGGCATGAGATCGAAGCCGAAGGCGTCCTCGATCTCGCCCCCCTGCCCTCGTCTGGCGAAGCGCTTGCCGTTTGGCGAGTCGCGCCGGATGATCAGCCCCCCCTCGACGAGGCAGGCGAGATGACGGCGCAGCGTCGCCGGCGCCATGCCGTGCGCCCGGATCGATAGCTCCTTGTTGGAAGGAAAGACCACGATGCCGAGGCTCGGCCCTTCGGCATCACCCTCCTCGGAGCCGCCTGCTTTCTTGGCGTCGCTCCCCGGCAGCGTCAGCGCCGTCTCCTGATGGAAGGAGAGCAGCGCGTGCAGCACCGACAGCACTCGGTCGGTGACGCCGAGCGGCTCCTTGGCCTCGGTGAGCGCGCGAAACAGCCGCCATTTGTGCACGACGGTTTCGGATGCGCCTGGTCTTGCTGCGAAATCCTCGGTCGCGGCCTGGCTTGCCACCATGGCGAGCGACAGCCGCCGCCGCCCAAAGGGCGTCGTTGGTTGTGTCTGCATGATCCTTTGCCTCGTTCAGGCAAAAGAAATCTGCTCACCGAAACGATGCCGACTCTTGACAGCGATTCGCGGAAGTGATTCTCTTAAGGTGCGAACTTTGGAGAGGCTTCCGGGCGGAAACGTTTCGGGGGCCTTTTCTTTTGCGTGGCTGCTCCTGTTCAGACTGAGTGGATACGCGTTACGAATTGCGGTCCCGAACGCGAGGTCGGCCTCGCCTTCCGAGATTTAACAACCCTCCCCTCCGGCCTAATCCCTCGGAGCTTCCAAAGAACGCTCGTAGGCTGCGAGGAGCGAGTCGAGTTCACGAAGAACAAAATCGCCAAACGCTGGCGCGACTTTCTCATCGAACGCCACGACGAGTCGTTCGGAGCCGCGCTGAATGCGCGCGACCTTACGACCATCCTTGGCGATCCAAATCTCGGAGGCTTTCCCTCTCTCGGCCGGTGATCGCAAAGCCTCTAAAACTTTGGAGAAACGCTGATCGGTAGCCAGCATCAGAAAGTCCGCTTGCCGCATCAGGGTTTC
>Ga0326728_10011202_pt1 | contig 20599 bp, 16 predicted proteins | sample MB3enrmetagenome_FD_207602 | JGI IMG/M metagenome (GOLD analysis project Ga0326728, IMG submission 207602) | Lab enriched peat soil microbial communities from McLean, Ithaca, NY, United States - MB31MN | ecosystem: Environmental > Terrestrial > Soil > Wetlands > Peat | place: USA: New York... | reverse complement strand
CCCAGACCAGACACGGATCACCAAAGAAGACGGAAGACGTTTCAACGCGGGCGAAACAGTTGATGTCTGGTTGCGACCCTTTGAGGTGCTGATGCTGGAAGTGCGGCCCGCCGATGGTGCCATCGTAAATTTTCCCGGGCGTGGGTCGGCGGAGCAGGCTGCCGCCTTGGGCCGAGCCTTGGAGCTTAAGCCCCGGCCGGAAGTTGATTGGATGAACATCCGTTTTGCCGACGTCGCGCGATTTGAGAAACAGGGCTTCAAAAAGCAATCGCAGGCGTGGACGGCCACACTGCCCACCCTCGATGGTGGGACGCACATCCTGGCGATTCCGATTAACCTGCGCGAGGGAAACGTCGAGTGGCTTTATTCGCCCGCGGTGGCGGAGATTGTCCAGGTGGTCGCGTACATCGGCGAACAGAAGGTCCAGCTTATTCCCGTTCCGGATGCGCGCCAGTACGGAAACACGCAAAATATGGGATGTTCGTGGGTCGTCTACAAACTACGCTTGAATCCTGAGTGGTCAGGAAAGCAATTGCAATTCGTTGTGCAAGCCTACCTACCAGAGTCTGTGCAGTCACATGTGGAAGCGTGGGTGGTCGAGCGCTGGTGGAAGGAGAGTGCGCGTCCGCTCGGAGACGGTTATTATGGCGACGCGCCGTCGTAAAGGTGGGTGCACGGCACCCAGCGACTGGGAAATTCAAGCGCGGTCAGCGCAATAAAGCCTGGAAGCCGGCCTGGGCAAAGTGCTGATCGTGAGTCAGGGCGGCTTCGATTCCTTCCGCTTCCATGATCAAAAAGCTGGCGCAATCGGTAAGACTCCAGTGCTTGTCAACCCTTTCCTCGTATCGGTTCAACGCCCTTTCGAACTGATCGTTCGTCTGGGGTATCACCGTTACGTTGGGGCTGCTTCGCAGAGTTTTGACGGCCTTCGAAGCCGCGGGGCGGAGGCGAGGTCCACGGTCGCTAAACCCGTTCAAGAATTCAACCAGGACCATCTCGCTGGTGACAATCATATCGTCAGCATATTCCTGGGCGGCGGCGACAGCTCTCGCGTGAAGTTCATCGCGCGGATTCAAAAGGGCGATCCAGTAGCTGGTGTCCGCGAATATGCGTTTCATGAAGTTGCTTTTGAGGTTCCGTAGAGGTAATGATGGAGGTTCATCGCGAGGTCTTTCGGGACCCGCTCCCATTCTTCATCCGGGACGTCCTGGGCGATGGCCGCAAAGGTTTTGTCAAGGGAAGGGGCGGGCGAGGCAGGGCGCAGCACCGCCACCGGACGCGCCTCGTGCTCGATGACAACCTCGTCGCCGGCGCGTATATGGTCCAATAACGCGGCAAAATCGCTTGCCGCTTCCGTGGCCGAGATGTGGATCACACGGTTTCCCATGTGGCCATTATACACTGTACATCTGCCCGTCGCCGTACGTAATTCACGTGCCTGGTTCTATTAAGACGCGAGAGACAAGGTGCCAGAGATAGTTTGCTTGCTTGTCGAGGGCGGGCTACAATCCCACTTTTCATTTTCAGTAGTTCCCAAAGAAAGAGGATGAAATGAGCAAAGTCAGCAGGCGGTCTTTTTTGGAAAAGGCGGGTGTAACTCTGGCGGCGGGGTCCGTTCCGGTCGCGGCGAATGCCGTGGCTGGGGCCGGTAAGGTGAAGGAAAGCCCCAAGGGGAAAACCCCGGACGTTGAGGATCCCGCGCGCTATGGGGTTGCCCACTGCGTGGCGGAATGGTCCTACAGCTCGGAGAAAGCCTACGCCGACCCGTTCAACGATGTGGAATTGGATGTGGTGTTCACGGACCCGCAAGGGCGCGAGCACACCGTGCCGGCTTTTTGGGCGGGCGAACAAACCTGGCGGATTCGCTACTCACCCGCGGCGGCCGGCCGTTACACCTACCGTACCGTCTCGAGCGACAGCGGTGATTTACATGGACGGCACGGCACCCTGGAAGTCTCGGAGTATAACGGGGACAACCCTCTGCGCAAGCATGGTCCCGTCCGCGTCGCCGCCGACCAGCGCCACTTCGAGCACGAAGATGGGACGCCTTTCTTCTGGCTGGGCGACACGTGGTGGATGGGCCTTTGCAGCCGCTTGCGCTGGCCGGAGGACATTCAAGAGTTGGCGGCTGACCGCGTGAAGAAAGGCTTCACTGTCATTCAAATCATCGCCGGGTTGTATCCGGACATGCCGCCCTTCGATCCGCGAGGAGCAAACGAAGGGGGATTTCCCTGGGAAGCGGATTACGCGCGCATCAATCCCAAGTATTTCGATGCGGCCGACCTGCGCATTCAGCACCTCGTCGAGAGTGGTTTGTCACCCTGCATTGTCGCCTGCTGGGGTTACTTCCTGCCCCTCATGGGCATTCCCAAAATCAAAAAACACTGGCGATATCTGATCGCGCGCTGGGGGGCTTACCCGGCGTTCTGGTGCCTGGCGGGCGAGGGTGCCATGCCTTATTACCTTTCGAAAACCAAAAAGGAGGACGTGGCCGCGCAAAAGGAGGGCTGGACGGAAGTATCAAGGTACGTCCACAGCGTCGATCCGTACCACCATGCCGTTACGATTCACAACGGCCGCAGCGAAGTTCTGGATCCGGCGGTGCTGGATTTCGACATGTTGCAGACCGGCCACGGCGACCGCAAGAGCATCCCCAACACGGAAAATCTAATCACCAGCGCCCAACTGAAGACTCCGCGCATCCCGGTATTGGCCGGGGAAGTGTGTTACGAGGGGATTATGGAAGCGAGCCGGCAGGAGATCCAGCGTTTTATGTTTTGGACTTGCATCCTGAACGGCGCGGCAGGGCACACTTACGGCGCCAACGGCATCTGGCAGGTGAACACGCGGGAGAAACCCTTCGGACCTTCGCCGCACGGACGTACGTGGGGAGATGTGCCCTGGGACGTGGCCGCGCGGCTCCCCGGCTCGCAGCACATCGGTTTCAGCAAGGGGCTGCTGATGCGATACCCGTGGTGGCGGTTCGAACCCCATGCGGAGTGGGTGGACCCGCATTGGAGCAAGGAGAACTACGAGCTGCCCTACGCCGCGGGGGTTCCGGGGGAAGTTCGGGTGATCTTCATTCCGCCGGCGTGGAATCCGCCCACGGTGAAAAGCCTCGAACCCGGCGTGTCGTATCGCGCCTTTTATTTCGATCCCAAGTCGGGAAAGCAGCATGACATCGGTGACGTGACGCCGGATTCCACCGGCGCGTGGCCGGCGCCCATCACGCCGACGTACGCAGATTGGGTTCTGGTGCTGGAGAAGAAAAGTTGATGCGAATCGGCAGATTGTCACGGATTGCGCAGAGCAAAGCTCTGCGGCAAGGGCGCGCGGAGCAAGGCTCCGCGGTACTCGAGCGCAGAGCTTTGCTCTGCGCAATCCGAACCGCGCAATCCGAGCAACCCAATCCGATAACCGAGGATAAGACTTTATGAAGATGCAGCGCAGAGCATTCATGGAGATGGCGGGAGCATCCGCCCTTTCTCTGGGGGTCCCGGGCGCGACCCTCAAGGCTTCGCCCCCGCAACAGGCCGAGCCCAACCTCTCGTCTGCCGCCCTCGTGGAGCTCATCAAGTTTCCATACCTCTATGGGCGGGAATATTTTGTTCTGCGCAGTGGCCGCGCCAAGGTGGTTCTCCAGGTGGACCGCGCCGATCTGGGGCCTGCCTTCACGTGGATTTATTTCGACGCCCAGAATGCCATGCAGAGTGGAAAAAAAGCGCGCGCCTTCAACTTTGATCCGGAGACCGGATTTGCGGTAAGCGCTCTCCAGGTGGAGTTGGGGGAATTCTCCTTTACCGCTTTCGGTGAGCAGATGGAGTGGCGCTGGGTCAACATTGACGGCACACCCACCGTGGAGGTCGTGTGGTGGGCCGGAGGGGTTCGCGTTAGGGAGAGAGTGGTGGCCTTGGCCGGGGCCGGGGCGTTTTTGCGAACGATACGGTTGGAGGGTGCGAACCTGGCGGGTGAAGAAGTCGTGAACCTCACGCTCGCTTTGCCGCATGGGCAGTTTCGCTCCAGCGGATCAGTCCTGGCGCAAATCGGCGAAAAATATGGCTGCGGCATTGCCGCGCCCGGTCTATCGTCCGTCCGCGCAGACGAGGAGCAAGGGACCATCGGCATCGGCCCGCTGACGGTGAGCCCGCAAAGCAAAGATTCTGTCGAGGTTCTGCATTTCTTTCAAATTCCCGATCAGGGCATGGATGCGCTCCTGGCGCAGGGTACTTCGCTAAGCGCGCAACTCCGCCAAGAACGGAGGAAGACCAAGTCCGCTTGGGCGATGAGTTCCACCCTCGAAACGCCGGACAAGACCCTCGTCGACATTTATAACAAAGCCCGCTATGGCCTTCCCGGCATGATTGCTGATGACGGGACCATGAACGCCGGGATCCTGGAATACGGCCGGCAATGGGTGCGCGACACTTCCAACAGTGCCTTGGGAGCATTGCACGCGGGGCATTTCGAGTTGGCCCGAGCAGCGTTGAGTTGGGTGTTGACCAACCTGGTCAGCGACGAAGGCGCCGCAGCGATCGCCAGCCAGTACGTCAAGCCCGATCATGAAGAACTGGACCAGATGGGAGAATTGCTGCACGCGCTCAAGAGCTACCGGGATTGGACCGGCGACGATTCCCTGGTGCGCGAGCACAGAAAGAAACTCCTCGCGCTCATTGCCAGGCCCTTGCAACCGCTCTTCCGCGATGAAACGGGAATGGTGCACAACCGCCGGGAATTTTGGGAGCGCGCATTTCTTGATGCCTATGAGCTTTCCTATCAGACCTATCTGGTTTTGGGACTGCGCGATGCTGCGGAACTGGCGACGGCGCTGGGGGCGGAAGATCAGGCGGACCGGTGGAGGGAAGAAGCGGACCGCACCCTGCAATCCATGCTGTCACATCCCACTCGGGCTCTGGTGGTGGATGGCCATTTCATCAAGAGGCGGAATGTGACCGGCGAAGTGGCGGATTTGGTCACGACGGGGCATGGCTCAACTCCCGACGTGCCCTTTCGAAGTGAAAAACACAATCGCCTTTACCCGGACGCCACCATGGCGTTGCCGATTGCCTTCGGCTTGGTCGAACCGCGCTCTCCCCTCGCCTTGAAAACCCTGGAGGAAGTAGAGGCGCTGTGGAATATGCGCTGGTTCGGCGGAGGTCACGAGCGTTACAACTCGAGTTCGGAGCAGGACGCCCCGGGCCCCTGGCCCTTCGCCAGTTGTTTTATTTTACGCGCGCTGCACGAGGCGGGTTTGTATGAGAGCAGCCGCCGCGTGCTGGAATGGTTGAATTCCGTCCAGGGCGGAAGGACGGGTTTCTGGTTTGAGGAGTTACCTCTCTTGCGTTCGACAGCCAAGGCGCTTTGCGGACTCATTCCCTGGACCAGCGGGGAGATTGCCCTGTTTACGGTGCGTCATGTTTTGGGAGTTCGCTTCGAGGCCTCCCGGGTGGTGATCCGGCCGGCGCTTTACCCCGGAAACGGGTCGGCCAGCGCCGACTTGCGATTCCGCCAGGGCCGCTTGCGCCTCAAGATCGAGGGCAGCGGAAAAACCAAGCGCGCGGACCTCGACGGAAAGAAGCTCGAGCACAGCTCCGATGGGTCTATTACCCTTCCGGAAGATTTTACTTCGGGAACCGTGAGAATTCGCACTTCCTGATCTGGATTATTCATGAATTTCTTAAGAGCAATTGAGGAAGGGAAAGAATTTCGCACCGAGGTCACGGAGAAAAGGCACAGAGACCACCGAGAGATAAAGGGTCTAATAACATGTTGGGAAAATATCTTCGTCAGTCACCGGGCATTCGCGTTTTCATCGCTTTGGTCATTACCGTTTCGGCCACAGTTCTGTGGAACCTTCGGGCGAGACATGTGTGCGCGGAGCAGGAACAACCCTTCCCCTACATGGTATGGCCTTCCGAGCCGCCGGCGGGCTGCCCATTTCAAAAGTCCACTGACATAGCCGGCGTGGCCTTCACCGGGCGGCACATTCGCTATGCCAACGCGGACACCTGGTATCCGTCGTGGGCCGCCAACGGGAATTTGTATTCCCCCTGGACGGATGGCAGAGTAAACAGCATTAGGTCCAATTCCGCCGGCCCAAAGGCGACCACGGGGTATGCCACCATCCTGGGCGACGATCCTCTGCATTTGGAATTCACCGATGTGGGCGTTTATCCCGGCGACCCTGCCCCCTACGAGGGGCGGTACCCCTGCGGCAGCCTCGTTTATAAGGGCGTGTGGTACTACGGAACCTATTGCCTGCTGGATTCCGACCACGATCCGGGCAAAGGATTGAACTGGGACATCCTCGGGCCGTTCGTGGGATATCGCTATTCCCTCGATTACGGGAAGACGTGGCACGACACTCCGCATACGCCAGCCAACCCCTTGTTTGGCGAGCCTGCCAGCCCGGGCGGGCCCGTAAAAATGGGCTCCCCACACATTGTTGACTTCGGAAAAGACATGCAGTATTCCCCCGACGGGAAAGCTTACCTGGTGGGCCAGGGCGCCACCGAATCGGACCCCAACCCCCGGCCCGCCAATCTCAGTTGGATTACCGGGGATCAGATCTATATGGCCCGGGTCAGGCCCAGTATTCAAAATATGAATGATCGTGCTAAGTATGAGTTCTTTGCAGGTTACGACGCCAAGCAACGCCCCATCTGGACGCGGGATTTTTCCCGGAGCAAGCCGCTCGTCGATTGGAACAACAATTGTGGCTGTGTCACCATGACTTATGATGCGCCGCTCAAGAGATTCCTGATGTGCATCACCGACGGTGGCAACACCATCTCCAAGTTTAATACCTACATTCTGGAATCCGATCACGTCGCCGGTCCCTGGAAGCTGGTGGTGTACATGCACAAGTTCGGCGAGCAGGCCTACTTTGTCAATATCCCCTCCAAGTTCATCAGCCCCGACGGCCGGACGGCGTGGCTCTGCTATGCGGCGAACTTTTCGAACGGCAATCCCAATTGGAATACCCACCACCGCGCCCTTCCTCCCGGCGGCGGGTATGGAATGACTTTGCAGGAGATCAAGTTATTGCACTGAAATGACGTCGGTTGTCAGTAAAAGCGTCCTGAATGCTGACGAGTGTTGACTGATGATAGATACCTCCCAAGGAGTCATACATGAATCCATTTTTACGCATTGGACGACGCAAGTTCCTCCGCGATTCGGCGCTCGGGCTGGGAGTCACGCCATTGATTTCCGGAGTGTCATCGTCCAAACCGTTACGCGCGGACCAGAAGGCGGGTGGGGCGGCCCCGGAATCAAATGCGCTGATGATGCGCGCCACCTTCGGAGCGGAGAATCCCGTATGGATCGTGCGCGAGCCGCAGTCGGGATTTCAGGAGCAGTGGGCGTCGCGCGAGTTGGCACGTGGCCTTCGCAACCTCGGTCTTGCACGCGACCCTGTGCAGGCTGTCGCCGGGCAAGGGCAGCCGCCCGCGTCGAGCCTGATATTCTCTCTTTCGCCAAGCCGGGAGAGCATCCGGCATCCTGAAGCCTACGAGATCTCAAATCAAACCGCCCCCGGTAAAGCTTTGCGGGTTAACTTCACCGGCGCCTCACCGCAGGCGATTCTCTACAGCGTGTTTGATTTTCTGGAGCGGCAGGGCGCGTTTTTTGGATTGGACGGAGAGGTCTACCCTCTGGAGCCTTCGCACACTCTCACCCTTCCGCCCGCGGGCCACGCTTGGAAGGCGCAGCCACGATTTGGCGCTCGCGGATTGGTGCCCTGGCCGGACTTCCTGAATTGCGTCACGGTTTACAACCGCGAAGACTGGCGCGCTTACCTGGAAGCCATGGTGCGCATGCGGTTCAACACCCTGGGAGTGCATGTTTATTCCACCGCGAACCAGTGGGCGGAGTCGTTCCTTTCCTTTGAGTACGCGGGGGCCGGCCACATCGCTTACACCGATACCACGGCGACAAATCGCTGGGGATATCTGCCGGAACGAACCTCACGCTACGGCATGGGCGGCGCGGACTTCTTCGCCGACGAGGTCTTTGGGGCGGAAGCCACCACCCAGGCGCACAACACTTGGGAGGCGGGTGAATATGCGCAGCGGCTTTGGGGTGAGGCTTATCAGTATGCCAAGCAATTGGGCATCCGGACGGGCGTGGGATTTGAGCCCTACCATATCCCCGACGAAATCTTCCGCGCCGCGCCGCCGGAAGCGCACATGCCGGTAGATGACAAGACCCCCGGTCCGCGCATCGACCCCGAGTCGGTCACGGCGAAGGATATTCTGGAAGCGCGCCTAGCCAGCCTTCTGGAAGCTTATCCCATGGTGGACTACGTGTGGCTGTGGGAAGACGAAGGGATGAGCTGGGACAGCCAAAAGCGGAAAGTTCCTCTTTCCGTTACCCCCTTTAAGCAAGCCTACAATTTCTTGAAGCGCCACGCGCCGGAGAAGCGGCTGGTGATTTCGGGCTGGGGCGGAGTGGTGCGGCACTTCGAGCAGTTTCATAAAGCCCTGCCGGAGGACATTGTCTTTTCGTCTTTAAGCGACAACCTGGGCTGGGACCCGGTCAGCGAGGAGTACGGCAAACTCGAAGGCCGCGAGCGCTGGCCGATTCCCTGGCTGGAGGACGATCCCGGAATGTGGCAGCCGCAATTCCATGTGGCTCGCTTTGTGCGCGATATGGATTTGGCCGAACAATACGGCTGCCAAGGCTTGTTGGGGATTCATTGGCGGCATCGGATTATGGATGTTGACGCGGGCTTTCAATCGGGCTACTCGTGGGACAAGGGTTTGACTCCCACCCAACTCTTCCAGCGATTTGCTTCTGCCCAGGCGCGCCCGCCGAGAGCCTCAGCGCTGGCCAAAATCCTCGAGGACACCGACCGCGACCGGCTGATTCTCTGCTCGTGGACGGGGCAGATGGAAAATGGTCACAGCCAAATCAAAGAATACTCCGGCGATTATGATGAAGGGTTCCAGTTTTGGGACAAGCACGAGCCCTCGGAAAGAGTCAAGAAAACACAAGCGGAGGTAGCGCGGCAACTTCGCGCCCTGACGGATGCCGCTTCCAGCCCGGCTGAGCACGAGCGCCTGAATTACCTGACGCGCTTTGTTGAATTTCTCACTCCCTATTCTGATTCATGGTCACTGGCCCAGCGCCTGCACTTGAAGCTCCAACAGGCGAGTGAGCTGAAGAAGCAAAACCAGGCCGACGAGGCGCGCAAGCTCATCCTGGCGGACGGCATCCCACTTTGGTTGCAACTCGCGCCCATGGTCCGGAAAGTGTTTTTGGACTATCAGGAAATCGTGAGCACGCGCAACGATCTAGGACAATTGGCTTCGATGCACAACAAGTACGAGCGCCTGGCGTTGTACCGGCTGCGCGCGTCGATGAAGGAGTTTCTGGGGGAACTGCCGCCGGAGGTGGAACGATCGTTTGCGAAAGTGCGGGAGGCCGATGGCAAGGCCGCACCGCGGGCCTTTGTGCCCACGCGTCCAACCGTGCTCCGCAAAGGCGAGCGTGTCCGCATCACCGTCGTGGTTCCCGGGCCGGCCAAGGTGGTGCGCGCCACACTTTCCACCCGCGTGCAGGAGACGCAAGAGTGGAGCCCTTCGCCCATGAAGTTGTTACAAAGGCGGACCTACATGGGCGAATTGGAATGGCGCGAGACGAAGGGACCATTGTTGGATTATTACGTTGCGGCAGAAGTGGAAGCGGGCGGCGCCAGAAAGACCATCACAGCACCACCGGAGGCACCACGGCAATTTTGCACGGTGACGTTGATCTGAGTGTAGCCTGATCTATAACCTCGCCGAACGTCGACGTTAGGGGATAGGTCACCCTAGCGCGGGAGGGTCGACCTACCCTTACCCGGCGCGACCACTGTTTCCGTTCCCCTGTAAGTACGAACCACCAACGAGCCATCCTTCCATTCCACGGTTATGGCGCCATCGGTGTCAGTGCTGAAGATTCTGGCGCCGGCGTTTTGCAAAATCTCCAGCGTCTCCGTGTTCATTGAGTCTCCCCCGGCCTCAGCGCTGATGATCGCCACGCGAGGAGCAACGCGCGCAAGAAATTCCTTGCTGGTGGATGACTTCGACCCATGATGCGCCACCTTGAGCACCTGACATTCGATCTGTTCGCGGGAGGCGAAGATCTCCTTTTGCGCATTTCTGCCCGCGTCTCCCGGCAGCAGGAAGTTCATTCCGCCCGCGCTAATCCGCATAACCAGCGAGTTGTCGTCCTGAAGAGGACTTTGGGAAGGCGGATCAGGTCCCGGCCACAGCACTTGAATCGACGCATCGCCATAGGAAAGTTCATCCCCCGCCATGAGGGTTCGAGTCGGGATCCCGCGATCCGCCACCGTCTCCAGGAGCGCTGCGTATTCAGGAGTCTCAGGTTGGGGAGCGTGCCAAACTTCGCCCACGCGGAAGTTCTCAAAAACGGCGTAGAGCCCACCGACTTGGTCCGAGTGGGCGCGGGTGAGCGCCACCACATCGATCTTTTTGATTCCGAGCGACCACAGGTACGGTGAAACAATATCCTCGCCCGAATCCCAGTGCCGGCCCTGGAACCCTCCCTCCTGCGTTCCCCGCGCGCGGCTGCCTCCCGCATCCAGCAGCATTGTCGTTCCGTCCGGAAGCACCAGGAAGAGCGCGTCACCGGAGCCGCAATCCAGCGCGGTCAGTTGCAGCACACCGCGAGGCAAGCGGGGCGCAAAGGGATGAACTGCCACCAAAACCACAAAGACAGCACAAGCCGCCAGTGCCGCGCCCGCGACCCGCCGTGCAAATCGCAAAGCCAGACCCGCCAACACAAACGCTCCACAGAATCCCCACACCACCCAGAGCGGCGGCGCCGGCATGCGGTAGGAAAGCCACGCCGCGAGCCCGGGCAAATGCGTCATGTCAAAGAGCAAGGCCATGACCAGGCTCAGCACCTTGGCCGGTACGGCCGCCACTGTCGGTGACAAAACACTCAGCAAATTGATCGGCAAGGCGAGTGCCAGAAGCAACGTCATGACCGGTATCGCCAGGGCGTTCAGCCCCACACCCGCAAACGTCACGCGATGAAAAATCTCAACCATGGGCAGGAGTAATCCCAATTGCAGGACGGCGGAGAAAATCAGGATATTGGCCACCCACACTAGAAGCTTCAGGGGCGCGACGACCATGTGGCGCGCGAGGGCAGGATAACGATCGAAAAAACCCGCGCGGCGGCGCAACGCCTGAATCAGGGCGCGCAGATCCAGTCGAGCCTGCGCGATGCGCGGCGAAAAGTAATCGTCAAGCAGCACATCGTCCAAGCGTCGCAGAGCACGGCGGTAGGGCTCGGTGGTGCGCTCCAAAATTGGGACGGCGACGCAGACAATCAGCAGCGCCGCCGCGAAGGAAAGCTGAAACCCTGATTCAAACAACCATGCCGGACGGAGATAGAGGAGAATCAACGCCACGCCGCCTATGGCATTCAACGGGGAATGGTCACGGTCGAGAATGCGCGCCAAGAGATAAAGCCCAATCATCAGCGTAGCGCGCAGCGTGGGTGCGCGCTGCTCGACCAGAAAAGCATAGACCACCAGGAAACCCAGCACGATGAATGAACGGGCCACCCGCCGGAATCTCAACCCCCGCAGCAGGAATTCCACGAGCAGCGTGAGCAAGCCCACGTGCAGCCCGGCAATGACGAGCAGGTGATAAAGGCCCGTCTTGCGAAAATCCTCGATGGTGGTGGAATCGAGTGCCGTTCGATCGCCCCACAACACCGCTTTCAGCACCGCGCCGTAACGCCCTTGGACCGACCACGGTGGATAGAGGTCATCGATGCCGCGCAACAAGCGCTGGCGCGCACGCTCCGTGAGTTCCGCGAAATGGAAACCCGCGGGATGACCCACCTTCTCCACCAGTCCGGAATTCTTGACGGTCCCAACCCAGTAAAGGTCTTCGATATCCTCCATCCATCTGCGAAAATCGAAGCTGCCGGGGTTTTGATAGATATGCGGCTGGCGGAGGCGGACGAGGGTTCGAATCTCGTCGCCAAATCGGAGATCGGAGGGACTTCTGCCCTCGGAATCGCCGCCCTCATCCAACCCCTGCACCCGCAGGCGGACCTTCCCGGTGACGAGGTGAGTGTGTCCGAGGGACTCGATCTGCAGGGTCTCCACATCAAACTGCAATCCGTATCCGGTGCGATAGGGGGTGGAGATTACCCGTCCCTCCAACCGCACGGGATCATCCAAATTCACGCCCATGGATTGCAGATAACGAACGTGATTCAACGGGAATCGCTGATCCCAGCGCCGCGCCGCCGCTACGCCGGTAAACATGAGGCTGGCCAGCGCAAACCACACCGCCGTGCGGCCCCAGCCAGCGCGCAGCAGGATCAGCCCGACAAGAATGCAGGCCGTCGCGCTTATAAGGAACCAATGAACTCCCACCGTGATGCGGAAGGAATGTGCCCATGCAATCCCCAAAGCAAAACTCGCCGCCAACGCCGCCAGTGGAGATTTAAAGCCGGATCGAGGTCTGTGATTGGACAGTGGGTCGGGCAAAGGCCGCTTTCTTGGGATCTCAAGCACGATCCCGGCCAATTCGCGAGAGCCGGGCAAGCGATTCTATGTGGTAGGTCTGAGGAAAGCAATCGAACAGATCCAAACTGTCGAGGCAGTACCCGTGTTGGAGCAGGAACCCCAAGTCGCGGGCTAGGGTGGGAGGACTGCAGGAAACGTAGTGCAGGCGCTTGGGCCGCAGGGCCAGGAGGAGTTTTAGGGTGGCGATGCCCACGCCAGCGCGGGGAGGGTCCATGACCACCAAATCGGGGTCCATCTGGGCGCAGCGCCGCAAGAAGTCAAACACTGTCTCCGCGACGGGACGAATTTTCTTGCCGGGTACGGCGCGAGCGTTGACTGCGAGGTCCGCCGCTGCTTGCGGATTCGCCTCAACCGCGATCACCTGGTCAAACCGCCGCGCCAGGGGCAGCGTGAAGAGGCCCACGCCGGCGTAAAGGTCAATCGCCATCGCGCCAGATGCTTCTCCCGTAACCGCCGTCACAAGGTCGGGAAGCAGAAAGCGCGCGCTTTGGAAGAAGGCCATTGGGCTGACGCGATAGGAATACTCTCCCACGCCATAGATGAGGTGCGGCTCGCCGAAAACCTGCACCCTTGCATCCTCCGCGAAGCCAACGCTCACGACCCCCGGGAGCTCCGCCAGGCACTTGCGGGCGAAACCTTCCACTTCCTGCGCATTCCAATTCCCGGCGAGGGTGAGCATGACCTTCTCGTCGCGATCATCCGCCAAAAGGTCCACCTCGCGGCCATTCGCCAGGGCGGAGATCCAAGGCTCGCTACGCAATACCGCAAGCAGCGTGTTCAGGCGAGGGGAAAGAATCGGACAGGCGTCGATGGGGATCAGGCGGTTTGACTCCGCCTCGAAAAATCCCAGCGCCGGGGCGCCGTCCGCCGCCTTTCCAACTTTCAATTGTGCCTGGTTGCGATAGTTCCACGCGTGGCCGGAGTGTGCGGGAATGGGCCCCTCCCATTTCACCTGGCCCAACCGGCGCAGCGTTTCCCGCAGTATCTCACCTTTCGCTGCCACCTGCGCGGCGTGCGGAAGGTGCTGGTACTGGCAGCCGCCGCAGCGGCCGAAATATCCACACGACGGCTCGATGCGCTCGGGCGACGGCTCTAGAATTCGCAGCGGGCGCGCGTGCACCACACCTTTCTGCCGGCGAACTTCCTCTACCTCACCGCGCTCGCCGGGCAGAACGCGCGGCGCAAGAACCGTATGGCCGGCATGGAAGCCCAGCGCCTCGCCGCCGTAAACCAACTTGACCGGTGAAAATTCAAAAGGTGGGGACACGGATTATCAATTCGGAATCAATTGGGATACCCGGTGCACATCTTCGATCAGCATCCAGAAGGCCGCATAGACGGCATCATAGCGCTGGACCGCAAGCGGGTCAGTCAAGGGCGCGTCCGACATCGCACCCATGGTGTCATTGGCAGGAGCACTTTCGACCTCGTAAAGCACCTGTGAGGATGAACCCTGGAACACCCGCAAATAGGCGCGGATGGTGGGCGGTTCACCTTGTGCGGACGGATTGACCGGAGAGAACTTCTGAAACTCGATACGAACAGTAACGCCCGGAGTGCCTTCCGAACAATCAGATGCCAGCAACCACGGCAGCTTGGATATCAATTTTTTCGGTCCGCTTTCATTACTCATAAACCGTTTCAGATCGTAAGCCTCATCGCTGGGAAGATCGCTCGCGTCCACGCAGTAACTACGGACCTTGGAAAATGCCGCCAAGTTTGAAATCTTGCCTCTGGGCTTCTTTGGGGATGCCGCGGCAGGCAGGACGATTATCGAAAGGAAGAGCGCCAAAAAGATTTGTGGTTTCATGATTACCCCCTCCGCGACATCACCACTATATAACACACCCAACGAATCCGTATGATGGAAACATGGCAATGAATCAACGATCACATGTAAAACAGGCTAAGTCGAGGAATTTTGTAATGCTCGAGCAGGCGGTTCTTGAGGAAACGCCGCTCCAGCATATCCACCTCCGCGGCCGCCATTTTGCGCCGATAGGGGATGAGCCCTCGATCCACTTCCGCGCGCAGTTGCGCCAGGACTTCCAGTGCCGTCCCACGCTGTAGCGAAGCATTCAGCTTTTCTTCCAGCGCCGTCAGATTCCTTTCCGTTTCTTCCAAGTTTCCCGCAGGCTCACCTTTGGCACGCGCCCCGAGGGCTTGGAGCACTTCGGCGGCCTCCGCCAGTTCTTCCGCCAACACCTGTCTGCCTCCTTCACGCACTTGCCGGCCTGCGCTCTCCACAGCGTCCGCGCAGTGTGCAAGAAAACGCGAAATTTCCTCTGCCGAGAACGGGGAGGCTGATTCAACCTTCGTAGCCTGAGGAGTTCCACCCTGCGCCGCCATGGCACGCGATTCTTCCACGGCGCGAAACACCTCCTGCGAGCAATACGCCAGGGTGTTCACCTTGCGATAGCTGCGTTTCGCCGCCTTGAATTTCTCGAAAGCGCGCTCGATCCCCACCAACACCGCGTCTAACGGGAAGCCCTGATCTTTCCATGATTCGACGAGCGCCCAATCGAGCGGTGAAAGCAGGACAGGTTCCGAGCGGCACTTGCGGAAGCACTCCTCGATCTCGGTGAAATAGTTGAAGTAGTTCTCCACCGTTTCGAACCTACTTGCGCCGCGTTGCGGATTGGTTGCGATAGTAGATAATGCGCAAGCCATCCAACGTCAGGGAAGAATCAATGGGAGGCTTATACTTGGACGCGCCCGCCACCAAGGGTGCTTGCCCTCCCGTTGCGATGACCCTGGTCTGTTTTCCCAACACAGCACACAGGCGGTCCAGCATGCCGTCGATCGAGTCCACCGCGCCGTAGAACAGGCCGGACTGGATGCTATTGATGGTGTTGGTGCCAATCGCGCGGTCCGGCTCGCGAATTTCCACGCGCGGCAGCTTGGCCGTGCGCTGAAACAGCGCCTCTGCGGCGATCCCGATTCCCGGCATGATGGCGCCGCCCAGGTATTCACCCTTTGCAGAAATGCAATCAAAAGTGATGGCGGTCCCCAGATCCACCACGATGCACGGGCCGCCATATTTCTCATAGGCCGCCACGGCGTCCGCGATGCGGTCCGCCCCCACCTCCTGCGGAGTTTCCACCAGAATCGCCATACCGGTGCGCGTTCCCGGCCCCAGAAATAGCGGCACCATTTTGAAATATTTCCTGGCCATCTCCTCCAGCACAGCATTGAGTGGCGGTACGACGCTGGCAATCATGATTCCGGAAATGTCGGCGGCCGGGAGTTTATCCAAAGTGAAAAGGTTGTGGATCAGGATTCCGTACTCATCCGCCGTTTGCTCACGGCTCGTCGCCAGCCGCCAGAGGGCCCGCAGGGAAGAACCGTGGTACAGGCCCAGGACTGTGTTGGTGTTTCCCACGTCGATAACAAGGATTGTGGTGTTGGAGCTGTCCATGAGTATTCCCAAAGGCGGTTCCTCACGCCAAGCCTTTCCCATTTTGAGGAAACAAATCTCTGTGCAACGGGCCGCGCCGGTTATCGCGCTCCCGGCCTACCACAAAAATCTTATCATGCTATTGGGAATTGCGCGTCAACCGCGATTACTCGTCGGGCATCGCAGATTCGGCGGTTGACACGCCACTTCCCGCCGGCAAACCCCACGAGTATACTCTCCCGCCAGGGGGGCCGGGGACCACCTTCCCTCTCTGGATGACTTATGGATTACGTCGAACCCGCTGAAGAGCAACGCAAGCTGGAAGGGCGATATGGCGAGATGAGCGACGAGCAGATTGCGTTGATGTGGACTCAGATCGACGATTTGACCGACCTCGCTCAACATGTCTTACGCGCCGAGATATCCAAACGGGGGATGGCCAAACAGAGTCAAGTTTTCTCAGACGACCCCGTCGAAATTGCCCGCCAAGCGTTGCGTGTAACGCGCGCCGCACGAGGCCTGAGCGCGGAAGCGAGAACCGCCACCGGCCAGCTCCCTGAAGCGACATGCTCAGCGCAGAACCCCTCGGACCCTGCGACTGGCGACGCCCTGCCACAAGGGTTTGATCCAGATGCCTTTGATTTGGTTAGTGTTTGGGACGTTTCCAGCCCGTCCGAAGCCCGCGAGGTCGCGCACATCCTCGAAACCGTCGGAGTGAAATGCTATCTGGGCCCTGACAACGTTGAGAATATTGATGATTATAAGGGTAGCTGGGACGATGAAGTTGAAATCAAGGTCATGAAGTTCCAGCGGGGTTTTGTGATCAACGGACTCAGGAACTACCTTCAGCCAAAGCCCGAGGATGCCTTCCTGGAAGAGGGCGCCTATGATGTGCGTTGTCCTCGCTGCGGTTCTCAGGATGTAATTCTTGAAGGGCTCGATCCGGAACTGCGAAGAGAGTCCGCCCCTGAGGTGAAGAACAAGTGGAGATGTCCTGACTGCGACCACCTATGGGAGGACGATGGGATTGTGAAAAGAGGATGACCTGAAGTGCATGGTTGGCCGGCGAAGGGGTGCTGAGATGCGTGCATTTCTAGCAACTGCAATGGCTTTGTTTATGATTGACCTCACTGTTCCAGCCGCTGCGCAAGTTCAGCCGCGACTAAACGTGGGGGCTTTTGGAGGGTGGAGCGACCCCCTGCTACCCTTGAAGGTCCCTCCAACCCTGCGTCAGTTTGTCCCCGAGGGGGCTGTCCTACGTGCCGTCATCAATACACAAATGGCTCCCGATGGCGAAACATGTTTGCTCTACGATCGCGGGGACAATTCTTGGGAGGTGCATCTGGACGTAGTCCACTCCGGCAGAGCCACAAGTCTGTTTAACGGCGCCATTTCGAGCGTTGCCGGTTTAGTGCCGTTTACCATCGATCGAAACAGCCAGATGCTGGCCTTCGCTTATCACGTCGGCGGCGATAGTAGTGACACGACGTTCGCGATATTTGCTGCTCGCGCGGGTACCTACCAGAAGATATTTGAGAATCAAACCGAAGAAGGCAGGATGAAGATATTCTAGGATTCTACTAAGCACATTGAGGTTTGGTCTGCCTCCTACCATATGACTGTGAAAAACTGCATATGGTGTCCGCACCGATACCAGGTTGAAAGCTACTCGTGGCAAAGCGGTAAATTTAAGAGAACCCACATGCGGCGGACATCAACACAACTCGATCCTGCTGAGATTGCGGGCACGCCCTTCATGTTGCAGCCCGCGAGGCAGGCTGCCTCAAATCCATCACTACCTTAAGCAGCACCGATTCTATTTTGGCCGCGGCAGCAACATCCACCGAGAACGCTGCTTCGAACACGGGGCTATTTCACTTCCACCACCTCGCCGGCCACCAGGGATTCCTGGCGGCCGTCGTCGTACTGAATTTTCAGCGCGCCGCTCGGGTCGATGCCCGTCGTGGTCCCCTGGGTTTCGCCCGCCGCGTTGGACACGCGGACGCGCTTGCCGTGAGCAAAGGTGGAAGCCGCTTCCCAGCGTTCGGTGATGGCCTTATTTCCACTCTTCAGCAGCAATTGATAATGGCGCTCCAGTTCCCGCAACAATGCGACGAAAACTTGGACGCGAGAAATGCCCCGGTGCGCCTCCATGCGAAGCGAGGTGGCAATGTTCTCCAGTGGCGCAGGCATCAGGCTGTGGTTCACATTCATCCCGATGCCGAGCACCACGGCGTGCAAACGGTCGAGTTCGGCGCTCATCTCCGTCAGAATGCCGCAAACCTTTTTTCCGTTCACCAGCAGATCGTTCGGCCAACGGATGTCCACCGCCAGTCCCGTGGCGGAGCTTACCGCCTTCTGCGCCGCCAAGCCCGCCATCAGTGTGAGCACGGGAGCGGCCGCGGGAGAAAGGGGGGGGCGCAGGATAATCGAGGTGTAAATGCCGCTCGATTTTTCCGAATACCAGGCGCGGCCCAAGCGCCCTCGCCCGGCAGTTTGCTCCTCCGCCACCACCACGGTTCCGTGGTCGGCGCCTTCCGCCGCGAGTTTGAGCGCCACGGCGTTGGTGGATTCGGTGCGGAAGTAGTGAACGATGTCGCGCCCGATGGGATGATCCCCCAGTTCAGCCCGCAACAGGCTGGGCACGAGAATGTCGGGGATGGTGGCCAGTTGATATCCCTCCGCCGGCACTCCCCGGATCTCCACCCCCAACAAGCGCAGCTTCTCAATCCACGTCCAAACCTGCTGGCGCGTAACGCCGATCTCCGCGGCAATCTTGGGGCCTGGCACCACCACCATGGCATTCTTCACCAGGAGGTGAATCAGCTTGTCGATTCTGCGATCGGTGCTACCGGTGACCATGTGCATTTTAGTTATCGAGTGATCGGGAGATCGGGTGATCGGGTGAGAAAAACAAGCCGCAGATGCCTTCCCGTTCACCCGATCATCAGATCACCCGATCACCGGATCCCCCGATTCCGCGAGCGGCGCAACGCGGAAATTAATATCCACGGCGGCGGCAGAGTGAGTGAGGGCGCCAACGGAAATATAATCGACTCCCGCCTCCGCGTAGGCGCGAATATTACCGGCGTCGATGCCCCCCGAGACCTCCAGGCGAACACGCCCGCTCGCGCGCTGGACACACTGCTGGACTTCCGCCGGCGACATGTTATCAAGCAGCACGCCATCCGCGCCGGCGAGGATGGCATCCTCCAATTCCCCCAGGGAGGTGATTTCCACTTCCACGTGGTAACCCGAAGGGCGCTGCTGGAGCGCGCGTTCGACGGCGGTGCGAATCCCTCCGACCAGGCGCAGGTGGTTCCCCTTAATCAGAATGCCATCGTCAAGGCGCAGGCGGTGATTCCGCCCTCCCCCCACGCGCACCGCGTATTTTTGCAGGCTGCGGAGGCCGGGCGTGGTCTTGCGCGTATCAAGGAATTCGGCGCGCGTTCCCGCCAACTCCTCTTTCAATCGGCGGGCGTAAGTAGCAATGCCGCTGAGGTGTTGCAGAAAATTCAATGCCAGGCGCTCACCGGCCAGCAGCGAGCCCGCTGCCCCGCGGATTGAGGCCAGCGGTGTGCCCGCCGCAACTTCCGTCCCCTCTTCCACCCCGCCCTGCCACTCCAGGGAGGAGTCGAGAATTTCAAAGACCATGCGCGCGATGGGCAATCCCGCCACCACCAGCCGCTGCTTGCTGGCAAAAGTTCCCTGCGCCTGCATCGTCCCGGGAATCGTGACGCGCGTCGTCAAGTCACCCTGGCCCAGGTCTTCCGCCAGGGCATGAAAAACCAGGCCGCGGAGTTCCTCGGAGGAAAAATCCAGGGACTCCGAGGATTCGCCCGCCGCCGGAGGACTGAGATAGCCGCCCACCTTTTAACCCAACCTTTCGAGTGATTCCAGAACTTTGCGGTAATGCTCCTCAAGTTCCTTAAGCCGATGCTCGGCGCCCCGGACGATTTCGCGCGGCGCGCGCGCCAGAAAATCCTGGTTGCCCAGTTGCGCGCGCACTTGCGCTAGTTGCTGCTCGAGTTTCTGCTTTTCTTTTTGCAAGCGGGCGCGCTCGGCCTCGTGGTCCACTTTCTCCTCATGCAGAATGCGCAAATCGAAGGAGGCGCCGGAACGAACGTCCGGCAAATCCGCCGCCAAACGGCCCCGCGTCAGGTGCATCGCTTGCAAGGAGGCCAGGCGCAGAATGGCATCCTGATGGGCGCGGAAGATCTCCAGCAGCCGCAAATCCTCCGCGGCCACTTGCAGGCTGGGCTTTTGCCTTTGCAGGCCCATCTCAGCCTTGGCGTTGCGCGCCGTCACCACCAACTCCTGAACTTTTTCAAATTGCTTTTCCGAAATCGGATCGGCCACGCGCTCGGTAACCAGGCGAAAATCCGTCAAAGAAATCGAAACCCCCGCCTGATGATGGGGAAGCAAATGCCACAACTCCTCCGTGATGAACGGCATGAAGGGGTGGAGCAGGTGCAGCGACGCTTCAAAAACGCGCGCCAGGTTGATCCACGCGGGCGACACCTTCCCGCCTTCCGCCGGGCGGGTGATTTCCGGCTTGACCCATTCCACGTACCAATCGCAGAACTCGTGCCAGAAGAAGTGATAGATTTTGAACGCCGCCTCGTGGAAGCGGTAATCTTGAAGGG
>Ga0326728_10011201_pt1 | contig 20601 bp, 17 predicted proteins | sample MB3enrmetagenome_FD_207602 | JGI IMG/M metagenome (GOLD analysis project Ga0326728, IMG submission 207602) | Lab enriched peat soil microbial communities from McLean, Ithaca, NY, United States - MB31MN | ecosystem: Environmental > Terrestrial > Soil > Wetlands > Peat | place: USA: New York... | reverse complement strand
GACGAAAACTGTTCGCCTTGCCACCGGAATGGCGTTCGCTTTCAGACCGGAATGCTGTTCGGAATCACACCGGAACGGTGTTCGGCCTCAGACCGGAATCGCGTTCACCTTCGACCGGAATCCCCACTACCATCTTGAATGCAGGATCCCGAGTTTGGGAGGCGCTGGCGGTGTCCGAAGTCATGGCTATTTGCGAGAGCAACGACATCGACATTATCGTCATTACGCCCGAGATGGATGACAGCCCGTGCGCCGAATTCAAGCAGCATCACCCGACGATCAAGTTGCACGCAAAGACTACAACCGCTGACCTCATCAAGACCTTGTGGCAAATGTATCCCGACAAGAAGCCGACTCTTCAGTAGCGGCCGTTGACAAGGTGAGAATCAAGCAAAGAGTGTTGCTCCTGGGTTCAAGAGCCACACTGCTAACATTTCGTGGGTCCAATGCCGGGTAGTGTTGTCCCACGCCCCCGGTTGAGTTGTTGACATACGGAATCAAGTTTATCTTTGTTGGCGGTAATGAACTTCGATGCCTCGTCTTGGAGGGCCTGAATGTTCTCCGGAGTCGCATTATCCATGGCGCTACAGGCTGCTGGAAGTTCCTCATCCTGAAACCTGCAGAAGGCGGCTGGATCAATCCATTGTAGTTCGTAATCCACTGACTCCGAAACGCTATCCATGAAGACCGGCACAAGCATCTTCGCCCATTTCACCAAACACCATCCCCCGGCACTCCGATAATCCAGGTTGTCTTTTCGGTCACCAGTCCCCAGCGAGACGACCAGAAACTCGGCTTGCGGTAAATCGCGATAAAGCATCTTCGCTTCTGCATATGCCGCTATGGCGGGATTGTTCGCACAGACTCCACCATCGACAAGACAGAATGCTTTGCCCTGCCCGTTAACGGGGAAGGTCATCTGCAGCGGTGGGAAATATGTCGGAGCGGCTGAGGTTGCCCTTGCCACTTTCTGCACGAGCACGTCGTAGGAGTCGTCACATCCGATTTTGTGACTCTTAAAGAAGAATGGTGTTTGCGAGGCGAGGTCATAGCTCGCAATCAGCAGGGGAGTCAACGCCGAATCCAGCATTGTGTCTCCGAAATACTCGGCCAAGACCTGTTCGAGGGGTTGAGCAGAATACTTTGGGCCAAAGAGCTCCTTGACACCCGAAAACACCGACTTGGGAAAAATCTTTGCGCCATTGTCAACATACAACTGTACTAACTCGCGGGGCGTATAGGGCGCTGTCCCACTTTTGCAGTTTGTTCCGACACCCAGGGCGATAATTCCTCCGGTGGAAGTGCCTGCAACCAAATCGAACATCTCGTGAACCGCGAGCCCCGTCCGCGCTGTTATGTAATCAAGGATTTCTGCGGGGATGATTCCCCTTATTCCCCCGCCATCAATAGAAAGGACATGAACGTGGGTATCGAACAATGTCGCCGAGGGGTTCATAACGATTCCTGCTATTTGACCGTGATCTGCCCCGGGCTGTGTGCAATGATCTCAGCGGTGCCGCGGTACTCCTGAATCGTCCCGCTCACGCAGATGTTCTTCCTCGAATAATCCCATTCCGGGTTGCCGAATTTTCCCCGGTCACTGCCACAGATCAGAATCGTGAAGATTTGGTTGGGATAGGGCTTATCAAGATTCAAAAACGTCGGCTGCCCCTTGCCTGAGGCCGAAAAGTGAGAGCTCGCCACCACACCGCAAACGGTAGTGTTCTCCCCGATGTGGCTTTTTGCCTGTTCCGGGGTGTACGTGTTCTCGGCGAGAACGGGCAGGGTGCAGAAAAGGATAAGGGCTGCGACAAGACGCAAGGCTTTCATAATTGCCTCCGTTCGCAAGTTCGGGCCGCATGATCGGGGAAATTGTAGCCCCAACCGCTGGAAATGCAAGCGAGTTAACGCCTGAACGTCTAGCAGGGCGGAATGGCGGCACGCCGGAACAGTGGGCAAACGATTCAGCGCGGTTGGCGCAAGCGGCCTGGGTGCAGGATGGGACCGATCTGGACGAAGGGTATTATCAGCGGGAGATCAAGGTTGTTGACCGGCAGATGACGCTGGCGGGATTACGGCTGGCGAAGTTGCTGAACGGGACGATTGGGAGGATGACGCGGAGGGATTTCCGGTAAATGCTTGCATTCAGAGGATCTGGGATGTAGTTTTCTGATTGCCTGTAGACCTCGCTTCGCACAGGGAGCTGGCCGAAGACGATCAGTACAACTTTGTAGTGGGCGATAACCTAAACGTGCAGAAAGCGCGCATTCTGCTGATGCTGGCACTCACCAAGACGAATGAACTGCGGCAGATCCAGCGCATGTTCAATGAGTACTGAATTTGTGTGACGAAGGCGAACAAGGCCGGACCGAAGCGCTCCTGCGAATGGATCCAGACTTTCGATCCGGCTTTCTGTAGTGATGATTCCGTTACCAGCGGCGACGAATGAGCCGTCGGCATGGCCGCAGCGAGATGGGAAATACAGAAATGACACATAGGAAGGTCGATGTTCTAGTTGTGGGTGGGGGCATAATCGGAGTCTCGACTGCTTATTTTGCCGCCCTGAAAGGTGCTGATGTCCTTATTCTCGAAAAATCCGAAATAGGGTCCGGCAGTTCCGGCGGCAACGCCGGACTGATTGTGCCCAGCTACTTCGAGCCTTTACCTGGGCCCGGGATGGTGAAGGAAGGTGTGAGCGGAATTTTCAATGTAGATGGGTTTTTTGGACTTCGCCCCAGGCTCGACCCCGCCTTTTTTTGGTGGTTAATGCGCTTCATCACTTTTTGCACTAATAGGCATTGTGAATCGGGCATAAGGATCATCACCGCCCTAAATGAAGAGGCTCTGAGGATTCATCTTGAGTTTGCTGAACGCGGTGGAACGGAATACGACTTCAAGCGCAGCGGCCTGCTTTTCTTATTTCTTGAAAAAAGGCGGTTGGCAGAGGCCGAGAATAGGGCCGCGAAAGCTAGCAAGTATGGAATCAAGGCCGAGGTGCTCGTGGGGGATCAGATTCAGGCCGTTGAACCGCTTGCAGGAGAAAACGTTACTGGCGGGGTTCGTTATCTCTCGGATTTACGATTGAATCCCGCCCTTTTCTTACGGTGGCTTTCGCAGAGAGCCACGATGCTAGGCGCAGAAATAATCAGCCAATGCGAAGTATATGGATTTCGAACGAGCGCAGAGGGCTCGGTAAAACAGGTTCTGACAACAAAGGGTGAATTTCGAGCAGACCAGATCGTTTTGGCAACAGGTGCATGGCTGCGCCCACTTGGGAAATGCCTTGGAGTAAGTGTGCCGGTTGAGGGAGGAAAGGGCATCAGCCAGACTTTCTACAGCCCGAAAGTGAACCTGGCGCAACCCCTAATACTTGGGGAGCACCACATTGCCGTGAGCTCTCTAACCGGTGCCATGAGGGTAACCGGATTGTTGGAGCTGACGGGAACCGATTTGACGCTTGATCGGAGAAGGGTGGAAGGTATTCACCGAGCGGCAACTCGGTACGTTCCGGCACTTGGAGAGATGCAACCTGGAGAGGTATGGAGAGGATTGCGACCGTGCACGCCCGACGGATTACCACTTATTGGAAGACTCAGGCACCACAACAACGTGATCATTGCCGGAGGACATGATACTAAAGGTATGACTCTGGGCCCGCTCACGGGAAGCTTTGTAGCACAACTTCTCTCCGGCCAGGAGCTTCCCATGTTCGGAAAAGAGTTAAGTCCTCGACGGTTCTCAGTTTAGTTGACTGGGCCGACCATTGGTCGGCTGGTTCCAGAGGGTGGCAAGATACGGGATACTAGCAGGGGCGGACAGCGCCAAACCCCTTAGGTTCTGTGAATTCCGCGCGAAGTGTACGGCTCGCCTCGGGCGGAGAATCCTCTTGACAACCAGCGTCGACTTGCATTTAGCTGTGTGGCCTAAGCAGTGACTCTCTCGGTTGCGCGTTTCCTCTCAGGTGGCAGTTTTTGGAATTGCCGTTTCTGTGGCTGGCTGGGAAACCTGCATTCACGCCTGCGCCAAGTAGTTGGACGTCGGAGTATCGTCAAAGGGGTGAAGATGGAGACAGAAAAGATCGCAGACAACGCTGGGTCAAGCTTGACGTCTATGCAGGGGAAGGCGACGAAGTTTCGCTGGGTGGTTCTGGTTCTTATTTTCTTGGTTTATACGGTGATCACCGCTGATCGGGCCAATATCGGGGTCGCCCTGCCGTTCCTCCGCAAGGAGTTCATGATGAGTAATACGCAGGCAGGTGCCATCGCCAGTATATTCCTCTTTGCATATGCGGTTGCCATGATGCCGGCGGGTTATTTTTGCAGCAAGTTGGGGGTGCGCAGAGCGTTATCTCTAGGTCTGCTGGGAACCTCTCTCTTCACCAGCTTTATCGGGACGGCAGCCTCGGTGCTGATGCTCAAAGTCTTTCGTTTTGGATTAGGTGTGGCGGAGGCGCCGGTTGCAATAGGAATCCCCACCACCATCAATAACTGGTTTCCGCCGCAGGAAAAAGGAACAGCTGCAGGAATCTATTTCGCGGCCGCCAAGTTCGGCCCGGTGCTGGTGCCGCCGATATGTGGCCTCATAATCACCCTGGCAGGGTGGCGGCAAATCTTTTTCCTCTTCGCTATCCCGGGTGTGATCCTGGCTCTCGCTTGGTACCTGCTTGTAAAGAACGACCCATCCGACAGCCAGTTTTGCTCGCCCGCTGAGGTGGCGTACATTCGAAGCTCGATAAGCATTGTTCAGCGAAAGGCCGCGGGAAAGACGTATTCTCTTCAGTGGCTGGACACGCTGATTCGCGCCCGAAAGAGCACGCCAATTGACAGTACGTCGAGAATGCTACGTTCTTGGGACATTTGGGGAAGCACGCTCGGTTACTTTTTCATACTTGGTATCGTGAATGTAATCCTTGCCTGGATTCCGACCTATCTGATGTTGGTCAAACATTTCTCAGTAATGAAAATGGGCCTTGTGGCCGCGACGCCGTGGGTGGGAGCAGTGTTGGGCAACATGTTGGGAGGATGGTTTTCGGACAGGATCATCAATAAACGCCGCAAACCGCTGATGCTGCTCACAGCACTCTCGACCGCTGGCATGATGTACATGCTGATTCACTCTTCCGATGATGTATTCCTGTTGGGCATGCTTTTACTAGCAACCGGGATCTTGCTGAACCTCGGCTATTCCGGATTTGCTGTCTACCCCATGGGACTGACAACGAAGAAGCAATATCCAATCGCATTTTCTTTCACCAGCATGGGGGGCCAGTTAGGGGGCTCTTGCGGCCCGCTGATCGCAGGAGTACTCCTGGACCATTATGGTTGGGATGCGGTCTTTATTTTCCTGGCCCTTTCCGCTGCTCTGTGCTTCCTGGTACTGCTGACGATAACAGAACCGATTGAGGACTCGCCGAATACGGTACTTGGCGGGTCGTGAAGAATTCGCATCTGGTATAGAACCAACTTGGATGCGCGCACATGAATAGTGAGCGGGAGGATGGGAACATGCAGACTAAGAGCGACCAACTTGCAGAACTGGCAGACCACCTTAAACTTCATCGCAGCTTCACGGTTGTCGATGGGCATTCGGACTTGGTCGCGGATATTCTCAGGCGACGGCAGAGGGGAGAGAAGGCGGTTCTCCTCCACTGCTATGCCCAGGAGCTTCGCAATGCCGGCATTAGAGTTCTTATGATGAGCACGGGCGGCGATGCCCCGGTTCAGAACATTGGCTCCGACGATCCGATGTGGTGTACGCTCAAGCGGGTTTTGGCAATTCAGCAGGAAGCCGATGAAAGCGCCGCGGCTGTCGCTCTCTGCCGTTCCGTTGCTGACGTAGAGGCAGCAATCGAAGCAGATAAGATCGCGCTCCTGATGATGATCGAAGGGGGCAGGCCCCTCCGAGACGATCTGGATGCGGTGAAGTTCTACTATCTTATTGGCATCCGGTCCATCCAGTTGACGTGGAATGCCAGAAATCTCCTCGGCGACGGCTGTGCTGAAAGTGCAACTGGCGGCAAGTTGACTCGATTCGGCAAGGCAGTGGTCCAGGAGATGAACAGCCTCGGCATGCTCATCGATCTTTCGCACTCTTCGGAAAGTACGTTTTATTCGGTAGCCGAAACCTCGACGTCGCCTTTCATTGTCTCGCATGCCAATGCCCGTGCGCTCTGCAATCATGTCCGCAATCTGACCGACGATCAGATTAAACTGTTGGCCCAGAAGGGCGGCCTCATGGGTACCTGTTTCTTTCCGCGTTTCATCGATCCCGAGCGACCTTCGCTAGAGAGGCTCCTCGACCATGTGGACCACATAGCGGGACTGGTAGGTACCGATTACATTGCCATCGGCGCCGACCTGATTTACTACGCATTGGATATCTTCGAAGCCGAACTAACCGGCGGACGCGGCGCCGGGATCTATGGTGGCAGCACTTTTGATATTCCCGACGATCTGAAGGATCTTCGGTCATTTCCTCTCTTCAGCCGCGGGCTCTTGCATCGAGGATATTCCCATGATGATGTCGATAAAATCATGGGCAGGAATCTGCTGCGAGTGTATAAGCAGGTCATCGGCTAAGTCGGTGACGAACACAATTACTCTACCCGGTCTCTCAAGGCACCTAACTCATTTCTAGAAGGAGCATTGATGGATCAAATGTCTGACAGATATGATGCGACTGATGATTTGTTCCACACAGGCAAGACGCTGGAACTGAAAGATAATGGTGTAAGCCGCCGCAGCTTTCTCAAAATCGCCGGTTTGGCCGGAGCAGGTATGGCAGCTGGATTGAATTCAACCTTAAGTGCGGCTGTATCAAATCCCGAGCTTTGCTTTATGCCGGTGATTGAACTAGCTCAACGTATCCAGCGTCACGAAATCTCACCGGTCGAAGTCACCGAGGCGTTCTTGGCGCGGATCACGGAATACAACGGCCGGGTCAGAGCATTTATTTACGTCGACCGAGAGGGCGCGTTACAGCAGGCTCGCGAAGCGGAAAAAGAGATTAAGGGCGGACATTATCGCGGCACTTTGCACGGCGTACCGGTTGCTTATAAGGACATCTTTGATGTCCGTGGCCTGCCGACCACCGCCGCCTCAAAAGTGTTGGCCGGGAACATCGCCGTGCAGGATTCGGCCGTTGCCGCACGGCTGCGCGACGCAGGGACAATTTGCCTGGGTAAGCTGAACCTTTGGGAGTTTGCTTCGGGCTCGATGGAAGTTTTTGGTGACGCCCGCAATCCCTGGAACACAGAGATGATCACTGGAGGTTCAAGCGCGGGCTCAGGGGCAGCACTGGCGGCAAGCTTGGTTCCGCTGGCAACGGGAACCGATACGGGAGGTTCAGTCCGCGGCCCAGCACACAATTGCGGGATCGTAGGATTACGTCCAAGCCGTGGACGCGTCAGCCGGGTAGGCATCGTTCCCCTGTCCTGGAGCTTGGATGAAGCCGGACCGATGGCCCGCACCGTCGGTGATGTCGCTGTGCTTTTCAAGGCCATGTCTGGGTTCGATGCCCGCGATACAACGGTCGGCCAACCAGTGGCGGAGTTCAAGTTTTCGCTGGCCGAGGGACTGAAAGGCAAGCGTATCGGCTTGCCGCGCCCGGCTTACTTCACGGGTGTCGATCCCGAGGTTGCGCTCGCCGTTCAAAACGCCGTCAAGCAGATGGAAAAGCTGGGAGCTTCTGTGCAGGAAGTGGATCTGTCGCCTTCAGGATATGGTGCCGCAGCCTCCTGGACGATTGCCTACAGTGAAGCTTTTGCGTTCCATCGCTCGTGCTTTGGCAAGCGATGGTCAGACTACACTCCGGCATTTCGGCGGCGGATCGCCAGCGCCGCCATGCTCACCACTGAAGAATGCGGTCTGGCGCAGCGTATACGTCAGGTGATCACGATGGAATTTCTGCGGAATTTGAGCCAGGTGGACATTATTGTCACACCCACGCAATCACACCCTGCCTCACCCATCGGCAAACCGTCTCCACTATCAGACATGCTGAACTTCTTGCGTCCGGTAAGCCTGACGGGCCTGCCCGGACTCAGCGTCCCTTGTGGCTTCACGCAGGCTGGTTTGCCGGTCGGGATGCAACTGATTGGACGTTTTTGGGATGAGGCGACGGTTCTTCAGGTAGGACACGCTTATGAACAACCTGCCGGTTGGTACAAGCGTCGAGCTCCTATCGCGCCTGGGCCGCTACCCGCGCCGTTGCAAAAAGGCCCCGAGCAACCGCAGAAAGTCACTGCCGGATGGGTAATGGAAATGGCTAAAAGCCAGGGGTTCGACTTCATAACACCCGCCGACGCGGAAGCGATTGCGCCGATAACCGATCCAGTGCGGGCACTGCTGCTGAAGGCGCGCCCTTGGTTGGAGACGAAAGCGCCAACACCATGGCCTGTATTGGCGGGATGATTCGACGAACGCTGAACTGGCGCCCACGATGCTGTCTGGCGTAAACAGGCGATCCTGACAGAGTGCACAGAGCAGAAGACAGATCCGTTGCGCTCCAAAGCGCCGGCGGTTATCGTGCGCCGTTCACTCATTTTGAGTCCAAGTCTTGGACATTGGAGTACACACGAATGGCGTCAACGTAGTTTTGGGACCATCAGTTGGCGAGAATAGCGGCGGGTGCGTAGCTACCTCCCAGCTCTGTTGCCATGTGGTGCTCACCTCTGCACTTCCGCCTAAACCTTAACGACCCACCGTAGACTGTAGTCGCTGGTGGGTTCGCCGTTCTCAAGTCAATTCGAAGGCGACGAGCGGGCCGGAAATAACGCGGCACCCGGCGTCCGCCGCTACCTGCCAGTCGCCGCCCTGCCCCCCATGCTCTACCGTCCTGAGACGGGACAAGGGGTGTGGATGTTAAACCGAGCCGGCCAAAAGCCCGCATCAAAAGCGGCGACGATTTTTCGTATTTCGGGACTGCAAGCCTGCCTGCTGTTGTGGCGGCTTTACCTTATCGCCGAATGGCACGGCTGTCGCACTAATTGACAGCGGTTCTTTCAGGTGGGACTCGGACCTACAGCCCCCCCGGTCAACAGTCTGAATCCGCCCCACACGCCGCACAACGCCAGCCATCAAGAGCAAGAAAACACGGCATCGCATCCCTCATTGTTTCGCCCCGCGTTGCCCAATTTTGTACCCCGTTCACGGACAAAGCACGGACAGTCGTCCAGCGTTTGACAGACGGGCGGTTCGCGCCGCAAGCTCGTCGCGAAAGGAGCCAAATCGTGTCGGAACGCAAACGAACGCAATCGGAGCAAGAGGAGAAGACGGCCACATACACAGGTCCTTGCCCGCCGCTAATCCTGCCTGGCAGGTGAAACTGCTCTGCAAGGGCGTGTGCTCAAAAGTGAGGTGGGCGGAAATGGACGTCGACTATCCGGGTGAACAGGTCCTGCGCAAGGCCAGCCTGCGGGAGTTCACGGCGAACTGCCTGAAATGCGGGGCGGTCGCCCAAGACCCCTACAACTGGTTTCGGCCGTAGCCGCTCTCGCTGGCCGCACTGACTGGCCCACTTAAACCCGACCTGGGAGCCGCTTCAAAAACGATTCGAGGTCTGAGATCATCGTGTCCAGTTCGGGTTCGTAGTAAATCCGCGCAAGGCCATTCGGCTTAGGGAGGCTTTCAACCCGACGCTTCCACTGTTTGTCCAGGGTGGCTACATCATCAAAATGCAAGGGAATCCCCAGGACACGCGCATCCTTGCCAACGAACTGCTGGCCTGCCGGTTGGCACGCCTAATCGGTCTTCCAGTCCCAGAACCGGTTGTGATCGAAGTTGACGACCCAACTATTCGGCAGCAACTCATCACATTCACGCTCGCCGGCCGGAACGTGATGCCACACGCTGGGCCTCAGTTCGGCTCACGGCTGGTGACTGACGACCAGGTTTTCGACTTCCTTCCAGACGGCCTGCTCTCCCACGTCCAGGACCTCCGAATGTTTGCCGGCGTGCTGGCCTTCGACAAGTGGACTGGCAATGCCGATGGTCGCCAGGTGGTATTCCACAAAAGCAATCGTGCCCGAACTTGGCACATCCAGTTCATTGATTTCGGCTATTGCTTCAACGCCAGCGAGTGGAGCTTTCCCGACGACCAGCTCCGTGGCACATACGCGAGAAACAGCGTTTACGACAGCATCTCCGGCTGGAGCGACTTTGAACCGTGGTTGTCCCGCATTGAGCAGTTCCCGGAGAAGACACTTTTTGCGGCGGCAGAAAATATTCCGACTGAATGGTACGGATGCCGCGAGGATCTGGACCGCCTGTTGACGATGCTGTTGGAGCGCCGGAGCAAAGTCCGGGACCGCGTGGATTTCTTCCGCCTGTCAGTGCGGAATCCCTTTCGCAATTGGGGCTTGGCCTGTCCCGTTAGCGCAACAGCACGCCCCTCCGCTGCAAGCCTGACTCTTTAATGGGCTTATGCAGAATGTCACGGGATCCCTGAGATTATTTCCGAGGACTTTGAGCACGGCAGGCTGTACGGCGGTGTGCGGGCGAGAACCCCTTTCCTGAATGCAAACGAGCGCCGTCGGAAAGCATGACGCTATCCTCGGGAGCCAGCAACCATCCCTGCTCGATTCAAGAGGTAAACGCCGGTTGCTGCTACGGGGACGACCAGCTTCGATCGTCCCCGCGCTCAGGCTAATTGGCGTCGAACGGCGCACTGATTTGGCTGCTTGTCACAGCGCCGCTATCGGCAATGGTTACAAAAGCAGTTGACGTCTCCGTACCCGGGTAGGGATAGTACTCAACACCGATTGTGCAGTTTCTGCCGGCAGCTACCACTAGACCCGGCGTGCACTGGGTTCCAAATGCCGGAGTCACAATGGAAAAGTATCCCTTTCCCGATGTTTCCGTGACTGTAGGATTCGCAGTGATCGTCAGCGGCGCATTGCCCGTATTGCTGACGGTTATGGTGGTCACCTTCGGCATGAAATTTCCGCGGGTCGTGTGCAGGGGCGGTAAGGGATCCGAGATGCTCACGACCGCCTCATAATACATGACGGTCAGTGTCACGCTGTTGCCCCGATAGGACACCCTGAACAGGTAGCCCCCACTGAGCAACGTGCTGTTTTCGGGCAGCCGATCGAAACTACCCCTGACCGACCCGCCCGTCATGATCGTCAGCACGGCGCCCTGGGTCAAGGGTCCTTGCACATTCAGGACCAGTTCTCCATCCAGCACCAGACCCCCCGCAGCTGCGACGCTCGTGTAGTCGGTGTCGCTCCTGATGGTCACGGCGAGGCCACCCTCGCGGTCGAAGCGCACATCCCCGCCGACGTTTAAGACATTGCCGGGGGCGACGGCGACCATGCTGACCTGCACGGCTTGCGCCGCTTCCTGCGGCGTGAAACCGGGCTGCAGCAGCCCCCTGGCGACGTCAATGCTGCCCGCCACGCTGCCGCTGCCGCCGAGCGTGCCGCCCTGGACGAAGATCGAGCCTGCCTGCGAGCCGTTGATCGAAAGCGTACCGCCTTCAACCGTCGTGCCGCCCTCGTAGGTGTTGGCGCCCGTCATGACCAGCTCCCCGGGGCCTTGCTTGACCAGAGAAGCCGTGTAGAGGTGGTGGCGGATATTGTTCTCAATGTAGGCCTTGCGCCTGTCCATCCATTCCTTGCGCCAGTTGTTGGCGTCCGCCTGGTCAATGGTCATGTAAGCCAAGGCTGCTTGAGCGTATGCCTCCCAGGCGGGGATGGTGGCCCAGTTGGCCGGCGCGGAGGTACCCGGCTGAGTCACTCCCACTATATCCGGAATACCTAAAAGCGCCCACCCGTCCTCGTTCAGGTTGTACGGGCCGGCGGCTGCAATGCCGTTCGCCTTGTAGTTTGCCAGCCATGTCAGGTCTTCCTGTTCCTTTTCGTTAATCGCGACCTGGCTGATATTGTTCGACCAGACATCCCAGGGCGCTTTTTCCATGTTGTACGTGAAGGGTCCCAGGAACTGGCCGGGGCCGTAAACTGCCTTGCCAATATTGGGATACCCCCAGCCGTAGCGCGGGTCCGGCTGGCCGTCAGGAGCGGTCCAGAGAGCAAGGAACGTTCCATCGGAATTCTTGTTCTGCGCCGTGGTCAACAGCACCTCGCGCACCTGGATGGGGTTCATATTCGGATACCGGGAAAGGAGAAGCGCCAGCGCCCCGGTTATATGGGGCGACGACCCCGATGTGCCTCCTGCGGTGCCCCAGGGGGTGTTGTTGTTCAAGTTCGTTGAAGCATCGCCGTTAGGGGCGGCTAAATACCACCATTTGGCGTATGGGCCTGCCTCATTTTCTGAAGTGTTAAGTATATATTCGGCACCTGACTGCTTCAGCCCGCCAGCGGCTATCCAGTGTTTTTCCGCGTCGGGGTAGAAGTAGGGATAGAACGCCATGTTGTTTGGGTTCTCTTGGTCAGTGTTGGCGGCTGATCTTACGTGAACGACATTGGTGTCCTTCACGGCGTTATACATGGCGTCTTCAAAGGAAAGCCCGGGGTTGTTGGGATCATATTGATAGCCGCCCGGCTCGCTCTGGCTCGCTGGGGAACTGTAGAATTTCTTGAAATAGAAATAGATAAATTCCTCATCAGCCAGCGTCCGTTCTAACCACGGGGTCACAAGACTTCCGCCGTCTGGGCCGATCGATACCGGACCGCTTTTCGCCACGGTTTCGCAAATCTGACCCCAACTGCTATTGATGACCTGGGCGCCAGCATCCACCAGGGCTTTATAGCCTGTATACACAAAGGTGTAATCGTGGTAGGGGCCGTGACTGTTTTCGTCGCTTGCTCCGGTATTGCCTGTAAGAATAGTCGATGCAAAGGCGAAGCCGTGCATGTTGGGTTGGGGGTTGCCGTCGCGGTTAGCGCCGATAATCCCGACCATGTTGGTGCCATGACTGGCGTTCCAGGGGTATGCGTCGCCTGAATTATATTCACCGGTCATATAAAAAGGCTGGTCCGCGTAAAACGGGTTCGCTGGCAGTGTATCCCGGTACCGGTAACCTGAAGTGCCGTATACGCCCTGCTGTACGACCGGGATAAAGCGTCCGCCCTGGAACTTCAGATTTACGGGATTTACAGTCTGAACGCCCGAATCCATGATGCCCACCGTGACGCCTTGCCCGTAATATCCCAAGGCATAGGCGGTCGATGCATTTTCTGCGGGCAGCCCCCAAGGGTTCAGGTATTCCGGCGTTTCCCAACTGAGTGTCGCGGCGGGCACTTCCGACGGGTTGGTGGCGACAAACCCGGGGTCTCCCGGGTACGACCACTGATTCGCGCTGGCCGGAGAACTGGCAAAGACCAGCAAGGAGAAGCAAACAATAAGGCCCTTTGTCAGCATGCTATTTTGCCGACTTGAGGGATGATACGTCTCCATTTTTGAGCCTCCAGTCTAGATTTTGAAATTGTCGCGCCGTTAAGCCAATGTTTGCATTTATCGGGAAACGTGACCCCGGTTTGCCAGAGCCTCATCTCTTTCGATTGGGATGGGATTAGGGCGAACATCCGCCCGATGTCGCCTGATACGGTCAGTGAAACTTATAACGAGACCGCCGCGTGTGTAAATCCCTGAAAGGGACTAGGCGTGGCCTTGCGAATGACAAGAACTGTCAAGAACCAGCCGCAGGTTTCAGTTCCTCCGTCAGCCGTCCGTGTACCTGTGCCACAGTCGGCCATCCGTGTACCTGCACCAACGCCCGCTGGCAAACTGCCCGAAACGGCTACCCTCAAGTTCCTACGCTATTCCTCCAAACCCGCGTTCACGGCGGTTGAGCTTGAGTTGGATCGCCCCGTGGTCGTGCGTGCAAATGCCCTTCACGATCCCGAGCGGGTGTATTTCGATCTGTCCGATACCAGCATTGCGGCTACACTGAATCCACCGGGGGCGGGGACGTTTAAGCTCCTTCTGGGTGAAGGCTTGGTCCAGGGGATTCGAATAGCCAAAAAGCCGGAATCGTCGATCCGGGTCGCGCTCGATCTTTCGCAATCGTGCCGGTACGGATTCATCATGTCACAGAGTCCTCCCTACCGGCTCGTGATCGAGGTTGAACCCCAACTTCCGGCTGAAACGACGCCTTAGTCAGAAACTGGGATTTCTGTGGCGGGCCGAATGGCGAATTCGTGCTGCTGGGGTGGGCACGGAGGCCCACCCTATCCTAAGCGGCCAGCCTTTCCGAGATCACGAAGCGCATGACCGCAAAGAAGTTCTGCTAGCAGGATGCTGAAAAACTACTCGTAATCCACAGGCCAAGCATGCTACGAGAAAGCATGCGAGGCACAGATCACCAACAGAGCCACAGGTTCAGTTACTTGTCGCCGGAACAGCGGGTACGGAAGGATCACCCCCTGCGCCCGATCCGGGAGATGGTAGACAAAGTTCTCCACGCCCTGTCGCCGCAGTTTGACCGCATGTATGCGGGCGAAGGACGGCCGTCGATTGCGCCGGAGAAACTGCTGCGGGCGCAACTGCTGCAGATGCTGTAGTCGGTGTGCAGTGAGCGGCTGCTAATGGAAGAAATCGATTACAGCATGCTGTTCCGCTGGTTTGTGGGGCTGAACTTGGACGAAGAGGTTTGGGATGCGACCGTGTTCAGTAAAAACCGGGACCGGCTGTTGGAGGCCGCTGTGGCCCAGCATTTCCTGGCGCAGGTGGTGGAGCAGGCCCGAGCCAAGGGCTGGACCTCGGATGAGCACTTCACGGTCGACGGTACGCTGCTGGAAGCCTGGGCCAGCCTGAAGAGTTTTCAGCGGAAGGATGGAAAGAATCCGCCGTCTACGGACGATCCTGGCAACCCAAGCCGTGAACTTCCACGGCGAGAAGCGATCCAACCGGACGCATGAGTCGAAGACCGATCCGGATGCAAAGTTGGCCCGAAAGGGGAAGGGCAAGGAGTCCAAGTTGAGTTACAGCGGCAATCTGCTGGTGGAGAACCGGCATGGGCTGATTGTGAACGCCCTGGCGTGGGAGGCCAATGGGACGGCCGAGCGCGACACGGCGCTGCTGATGCTGGAACAGATTCCTGGTGGCCAGCGGGTGACGGTCGGTGGCGACAAGGCCAAACATGGAGTCCTAACCGCCACATCTTCGCCTCAGCGCACGCCAGCACGCATCCCGCCCAGCCGTCCGTCTCCTGCCGCCTCTTGCCAGCGATCTGCGATGCGCTCAAAAATAGCTCGTTCCGGCCCACCACCAGTTTCGTCTGCATCGCTGCCTCAGACGACTGACAATCGCACCCATCAGGTGGCGCAGAATGAGACCCGGTGTGGGGGGCAGTGCCATCGACCAACGCACGACGCGCCACGCGGGCTATGGCCTGAGCCAAGGGAAGCGGAAACGGATCGAAGAATGTTTTGGCTGGCTGAAAACGAGCCAGGGGGCTGGTCAAGGGGGGTGGGGCCTATATGGCGACCCTCTTCGAATCGCTGAACCGAGCTGGATCAAAAGTTTTCTAAATCTTTTCATTATCCAAAATGGCATATGTTCTGTTTTAAATTCCGCTACCACATAAGTATCGTTCCGCTGATTCACGAACGAATGGAGACGAACTAGCGCCACTAGTTACTTAGATCGAATTTTGACGCGACTGGCGGGTATTCTCCTGAACTACGAGAACAGAGGAAAGGTAAGGGTTGATCCAGCGCAGGCGGTTGCTGTAAGCGAATCCTGGCGTGATCCTGAGCCAGCCATAACCCGGCCAGGGTCATTTGCCAGTCCTAGACCTTGATCTCCCGCTGTTAGTATTCCTCGCCTGAGGCGGTTCCGTCGCATACCGGCACAAGGCTGAAACAGATCTTCTGCTCTATTCGGCCTAGTGAAATACACTAATTAGAATGGGCTACATAAAAAAAGTACTCTAGCTGACTAGATAAGTGGGCTAACCCCAAGTAGTATAGGCTTGCGATTTGCGGAACTCCTGGTGGCGAATCTTTGCAGGCCTTGTCCACGAGTCAACCCATATTCAGAAGCTAGGTTATGACAACAGGTGCAAGAGTCTACCTGCCGACGATGATTGCGAGCGGGACTTTCGCACGGGTCCAAGTGTGCTCCGCCAGTCCTTTTCAAAACAAATTCCCCTCAGGAAAGGACATGAAGCTGCAGGAGCCGTTTCCTCCGGTGCCGCCGGCTTCCTGGTCCCCTAACGTAAAGACAGGAGTGAGATAGCTATGAAAAGTCTATTCGACACCTTGCCGAGTCTCAAGCCAGTACCGACACTGGCGCTGATGCTTGTAGTCTTGGCGGCCGCGGCCTCTGCCAAAACTATACACGTCTGCAGTCCGGGGACCATCCAAAGCGCCGTAAATGCTGCCAGTTCTGGTGACATCATCGACGTGTGCCCAGGCTTTTACGACGAAAATGTAACGGTCAACACATACAATTTGACCATCAACGGCCCAGGCGCATGGCTGCTGGCGGCAAATCCAAGTCTACCCGGCTTCACTCTTAATGCCAGTAAGGTTACCATCTATGGTTTTGGCTGCATTTGCGGGTCCACGCAGTCATCCGGCATCGCCGTCAATCCTAGCGGGGGCACAGGGTCGGCAAGGGCGGAAAATGAGACAATCACGAGCAACACTATCTATCTCAACGGCACGGGTATCTTTTTCAACTTGAGCGGCGGCAATACCGCCTCGTATAACAATATCCATACGAGCTACGGGGATGGTATTTTCGACTACGGGTCTGTCGGTCCCGAGACTATTAGCTACAATGTTGTCTATTGCAGCGGCTTTCACGGTACGCCTTGCGTCCAGGGTCCTACTTCTTCTCCTCCTCCCAGCCCTGCGCAGAGCAGTGGCATCGAGATCAGGAGCCCCAGTATCAGCACCTCAGTTGTCCTGCAGAATAATTCTGTCTGGTACAGTGCTGCGGACGGCATCTATTTGAACAATGCCCCTTACGCCAAAGTACAAGCAAACCAACTCTACTCCAACGGTTGGGATGGTTTGGAGTTGAGCAACTTCTCGGTCAACAACACCATTTCCAACAATTCCATTTACCAAAATGGGAACGACGGTATCGAGGTCCAGTCCGGCAGTACCGGCAACACAATTTCTAGCAACAAAATACCGCCGTCCTATGATGCTTCCAATTTACAGTTTGATGCCCAAGACGAGAGCTCGGGGGGCACCGGACCAGGCCACGTAAACAACAGCTGGACGAACAACTCCTGCTCCAAGGCTTCACCAGCAGGGCTGTGTCAGTGAGCGCTCAGGCATGCTGAACCACTTGGGTTGTCCCTCCGGACGGCCCTTTTTCATTAACTTAAAAAGGCGTCCGTCGTGATTCCATGATGTTTGCGAGTGACTGAATCAGGATTCAGGATTGATGCTCGTGGTTGCTGTCGGTGCAAGACTACTTTCGGTGCGCAGGCAGGATTCGCGTTTAGGGTAAGGACGGGTCGAATGCCTTCTGTGGGTTTAGGTATTGGCGAGGACGCACAGGGCGGACGGAGTGCCGGTCGGTGCGTCCAGGCTAAAAGCTATGACTCGACGGTCTGCGCTGGTGTTTGGACACAGCGACATATCACCTCCAGACTTTAGGGTTAGTGTGGGCGGATCAACGTTATTTGTCTAGCGCGAGGGTTGCAGAGTAATTGCAGAGTAAAGGCGATGCGATGGCCGAAGCAAGATCTGTATCTGAAGCAAGAGACGAGTTGCAGTATTACCTTGGACCACGTTTTGTGGTCGAGAGACAGCTTGAAATAGGCCCAGAGAGCGCGGCCTTCCTCGTTCGTGATTCCGAGTCCGGCGAACGCAGAGTAGCAGTATTTCGACCTCGCGCCCGCGAGCATCGAGAAGTACTGACATAAACTCCGGAAGAAGGCTAATGCTCCTTTACAGTCAGCAGCGAACCAACGGTACGCAACGCGCCGGGGGAGTAACTCTGTACAACTAAGTCGAAATGCAGCGACATTCCTTTTCTACGTCGCGTGCAGGAATCTAAAAGCAGCAGAGGGGGGCGTTGCGGTACGCATGAAAACCCCGTCTGAAGTCTAGCAGGCTGCTGAAAAAATCCCTTTGAGGGACAATTTTCGACGTTCAGGGGCTAAAGCCCACCCTATTTTCAACGCCTTACGGCACGACTAAAAGTCGTGCCCTGAGACAAACCTGATTTTTTCAGCAGCCTGCTAGGCCGCGATGTCTCTGGTTTTGCAGGTCCCCGAACACCGTCCGCTCCAGGCAGAGTTAGGAGAGAAAAATGAGCACTTGCCCAAGACTCTTTTTGCGAAAGCTCGGAGTTGCGTGCCTAGCCGCTAAGGCCTTGGCATTTCTTCTGGGCTTTTCTTCTGCCGCCGGTGCGCTAGACGCTGCGGAAAACCACGCGCGCCCGCTGATCACGGAGGCAATTGACGAAGCCAAACGGACCCGTCTCAGAGGAAATACCCGCCCAGAAGCGCGAACGGAAAATGATCGGGGACCGGTCGTCGATGATTTTGCCTTGGAGCACATGATGTTGCAACTGCAGCGCACTCCCGAGCAGGAGCAAGCGCTGAATCAACTCATTGATCAGCTTCATGATCCAGCTTCGCCGAACTTCCACCGATGGCTGAGCCCGAGAGAATTTGGCGCCAGATTCGGCCTGGCGCAACAGGACGTTGACATCATTAGGGGATGGCTTGTCGCTCACGGTTTTACCGTTAACGTGGTATATCCGAACCGCATGCTGATTGACTTTTCCGGCAGTGCGGGCCAAGTTCGGGAGGCTTTCCACACGGAAATCCACAATTTGGAAGTCAAAGGAGAGAGGCACATCGCAAACATGGGTGACCCACAGATTCCTGGCGCCCTAGCTCCGGCGGTGGCGGGTATCATCTCGCTGCACGATTTTCGGCCGCGGCACATGGGGAGGCCGCGCAGCGAGTACACACCCCCGGACGGGGTCACGCAGGCTGAGATTGTGCCCGGGGATCTGGCGACCATTTACAACTTGAATCCACTATTCAGTGCGGGTATTTCGGGCCAGGGCCAAACTATAGCCTTGATCGAAGCTGGAAATCTTGTTTCGGCGACTGACTGGAGCGACTTTCGCTCCATCTTTGGCTTGGCCACCTACACGGCCGGATCTCTCACCCAGATCCATCCGTCAGCCCCCAACGGCGCGAACAACTGCTACGATCCCGGAGGCAACGGTAGCGCAGAGGTGGAAGTGGACGCGGAATGGGCCAGCGCCGCAGCGCCGGGCGCAGCCGTCATGGTGGCGTCTTGTGGCAATTACGGTTTTCCGGGGGTTCTGATCGCACTGCAAAACCTCCTCAACCAGAGTAACGTCCCACCGGCGGTGATGAGCATTAGCTACGGCGAGGGCGAAGCAGAGATTGGCGCAAGCGCTAATGCCGCCGTTAATTCTGCCTATCAACAGGCCGTAGCGGAAGGGGTTTCGGTGTTTGTCGCGGCTGGCGATACTGGAGCCTCATTCTCCATCCAGCAACAGGCTGCCATTAACGGCGTGGAGGTCAACGCCTATGCTTCTACACCATATAACGTTGCCGTGGGTGGCACCGATTTCAGCGACGTCTATTGGGGGACGAGCGGCACCTACTGGGGTTTGACCAACACTTCCGCCTACGGTTCCGCACAATCATACATTCCGGAAATTGCATGGAATGACTCCTGCGCGAGCACGCTGCTCGCGGCCTCCAAGGGGTACCCCACCACCGGGTCAAACAGCCTCTGTAACACCGGCGGTGCCGTTTCTACGAAGGCGGGTGGTGGTGGTCCGAGCGCTTGCGCGACAGGATCGCCTTCCGACGGCTCCTGCCGCGGTTACGCCAAGCCTGCGTGGCAGTCGATTGTTGGGAACCCGCAGGACGGGGTCCGCGATCTCCCTGACGTTTCCCTGTTTGCCTCGGATGGCGCGTGGGGACATCAGTACGTCTTTTGCCTATCGGGGGTTCACGTCCCTTGTACCGACGATCCTAACACCTGGGCAGCTGGGGGCGGGACCTCATTTGCCGCCCCGATTATGGCGGGGATGCAAGCTCTAATCAACCAGAAAACTGGTTCACGCTGGGGTAATCCTAATCCCGTTTACTACAGCCTGGCTGCGGCGGAATACGGCAATAATGGCAACAGCGAATGCAATTCTAGCGCCGGGAATTTGGTGGCCAGCTCCTGCATCTTTTACGACATAACCCAAGGAGATAACGTGGTGCCCTGCATTGGAAACGCTAACTGCTACGGTTACGATCCATCTCACGGTGCCGCTTATGGTGTGTTGTCTACCTCTGATACTTCGTATAGTCCAGCATTTGGCGCACACACAGGTTGGGACTTCGCAACCGGTATTGGAACAATCAATGCCGCCAACCTGGTCAACAATTGGCCCCCTCCTCCTCCCCCGTATTTGCTCTCGATTAGCGTGACACCTGTAAATCCGTCCATTGCCACAGGATGGACTCAGCAGTTCCAAGCAACGGGCACGTATTCGGACAACAGCACCCGAAACCTTACCAGCCAGGTCAGTTGGTCTTCGGCCAATACCACAGTAGTCACAATCACTAGCGCCGGGTTGGCCACCGGGAACACAGTTGGTTCCTCGCTTATTACGGTGGCGCTAAATGGCATCAGTGGTTCGGCTATATTGACGGTGGTGAGCCCGCCACCACCGTCGCCGTCCTACA
>Ga0326728_10011199_pt1 | contig 20608 bp, 14 predicted proteins | sample MB3enrmetagenome_FD_207602 | JGI IMG/M metagenome (GOLD analysis project Ga0326728, IMG submission 207602) | Lab enriched peat soil microbial communities from McLean, Ithaca, NY, United States - MB31MN | ecosystem: Environmental > Terrestrial > Soil > Wetlands > Peat | place: USA: New York... | reverse complement strand
TAACAAGTTATATTTCACTTTGGGGCAGCGGGGGAATGACTCTCTGGGAGACATCCTGCCAACATTAATCGCTGTTGCAGCAGCGGTGGTTCAGACAAACGGGTAAATTCAGAAGCGAGGAGCGCAATGAGGGTTCAGAAAATCCTAGGGATGATCGCAATCAGCGGGTTGTGCTTAGCGGTTACAATGATCGCGGAGGCGCAAACGAAGGTGACCAGTCAACCATTTGGAAAAGTACCGGACGGAACTCCGGTGGAAATCTACACTCTGAGCGACGGCGGGTACGAAGCTCGAATCGCAACCTACGGCGGGATTGTGGTGTCCCTGAAGGCTCCAGACCGGAACGGCAAGCCGGCGGACGTGGTGCTTGGCTTCGACGATCTCGACGGCTATGTGGCCAACTTCAACGGCCCTTCCTCCGCGTTTTTCGGGGCCATCATTGGCCGCTATGGGAATCGCATCGCGCACGGCAGCTTTACCCTGGATGGCAAGAAATACTCGCTGCCGCTGAACAACGGCGAGAACTCGCTGCACGGCGGACCGCACGGCTTCAACAATGTGGTCTGGAAAGCGAAGCCGGTCGCGGACGGAGTGGAGCTGAGTTATGTGAGTAAAGACGGCGAGGCGGGATATCCGGGTAACTTGTCGACGGTGGTTCGCTACACATTGGTGAAAGGGAGTTTGCGAATCGAGTATTCGGCAACGACGGACAAAGACACCGTGGTCAACTTGACCAATCACTCTTATTTCAATCTGGCTGGGCAGGGCGACATCCTGAATCATCAACTCACTCTCCACGCGTCGCGCTTCACGCCCGTGGATGCCGGACTGATTCCGACGGGTGAGTTGAAGCCGGTGGAATCGACGCCCTTCGATTTTCGCAAAGCGACTGCGGTTGGAGCACGGATTAACGCGGAGGATGAACAGCTTCACCGGGGTCACGGCTATGACCACAACTGGGTACTGGATAGCAAGATTGGAAAACTGGCCGAAGCCGCCGAACTCTACGATCCAGGCAGCGGGCGCGTGCTGAAAGTCTTGACCGATCAGCCCGGAGTCCAGTTTTACAGCAGCAATTTCCTGGACGGCTCGATCAAAGGCAAGGGCGGGAAACCGGACCAGTTGCATGGGGCCGTGTGCCTGGAGACGCAGCACTTTCCCGACTCACCGAACCATCCCGATTTCCCAACGACCGAGTTGAAGCCCGGTCAGCGCTATCACACCGTAACGGTCTATAGCTTCTCAGTCCGCTAAGGAACGCCGATTTTTCGAGGATGTGTTTGAAGCAAGACTAGTCGCTTGAGCACGAGCCGGGCGTTCTGGTATTGTCTTGCTCTTTTCTCAGTCTTTGAGGGGAAGACATGAAGAATCTCCGCTTTGTCGTCTCGCTCATCACTCATGACAACGACTATCAGCGCCAGCAAGCTGCCGCTGCTCAGGAAGCCGCCACCCGCCTGGGAGTTGATGTGCAGATCCTCTTTGCCAACAGCAACGCCATCGATCAGAGTCAGCAACTTCTCGACGCGATCCATGATCGCGACGGCGTGGATGGCATTCTGGTGGAACCCGCCGGCCGAACGGCTTTTCCCAAGGTCGCGGAGGCGGCGGTGGCATCGGGCAGGGCGTGGGTGCTCCTTAATAGCGATCCCGATTACCTAAAGGAACTCCGTTCCGGCAGCACAGTCCCGGTCTTTGCGGTCAGTGCTGACAATCATGAGGTCGGCCGGATTCAAGGGCGCCAGCTTGCCGCCCTTTTGCCCAAGGGCGGTTCCGTCCTGTACATTCAGGGCCCGTCCCTCAGCGCCGTCGTGGAGCAACGCACCGCAGGGATGCTCGAAACCAAACCGGCGAGCGTAAGTGTCAGAATCTTGAAAAGCGCGAACTGGACCGAAGAAGCCGGCTTTCATGTGGTGGCCTCCTGGTTGCGCCTCTCGACGTCACGTGACGAGGCAATCAAAGTTGTGCAGGCGCAAAACGACGCCCTCGCAGTGGGCGCGCGGCGCGCCATTGAGGACCAGAACACTGGACCCGGGCAGGATCGCAAGTCTGGCTTGCCCTTTCTCGGCGTCGACGGTCTCCCGCAAACCGGGCAAGCCTGGGTACGACAGGGCATTTTGGCAGCCACCGTCGCGGTGCCCGCAATCACCGGGCAAGCGCTCGACGCCTTAGTCACGGCGATCCATGAACAAACCCGGCCGCTAGAACACACTCTGGTCGCGCCCGAGTCGTTTCCCGATCCCAATGAGTTGCTCCACTGGATTCCCCACAACTAAGGTGGGGCACAATTCGTCACGCGTGGAAAAATGAATACCAGGAACGAACGATTGGTGCGAAAGGGGGGACTCGAACCCCCACGGGTTGCCCCGCCAGATCCTAAGTCTGGTGCGTCTGCCAATTCCGCCACTCTCGCATAAAGATCGGCCATCACAAGTCTAGATGCGAACCTGTGCCGTTTGCAACGTTGCATCCTTGAGTGGTGAATCCGAATATCATTTGGCTTCGTTCAGATTTTTCTCGCCATTGCGTTTGTGAAGCTTTGCAGTGAGTGCGATCATCTACACAAAGTGAGCGTGGGATGCGGGCAGTTCGGTATTTTGCCGCGCCTGCTCGACTCCGGCCTCGGGGAAATTTTGTAATTTGGCAATCGGGTAGTTTTGTAATCTAAAATCGTCCCGCTTGAAGCTTTTTTAAATTACCAAATTACCGATTACAAAATTATCAAATTGCTAATGGCTAATCCCGGCGGTTCCAATCCCAGTCGAAGCACGTGGTGGAGATGCCCCGAGTGACGCCCATTTCGACCCGAATCTCCGGCCACAATGGCGCTTCGCTTCCGCCCCGCGCTGGCGGAGGTGACGACGGCCGCGACAACGGCCGCGGCGACGACATGCCGGACTCTATTCCTAACTACGGCGAGCGCCTGCGCCGGGCGCGGATGGGACTGGCCGTCGCCATGACTCCCATCTTCATGCTTTTCATTTCTTTCACGGCGGTCTATCTCATCCGGCGCGGATTCCTGAGTCTCGATTCGAGTGACGCAGGTTACATCCAGAGCTGGGTTCCGGTTCGATTGCCCTGGACGTTATTGCTGGCCAACACAGCCGTCCTCGTCGTCAGCAGCATTGCGATCGACTTGGCGCGGCGTGAAATCACGCGCGCAGCCGCGCTGGCTCCAGTGCAGTCGATTCCGGGCGTCTCGCTGGGCGATGAGCGCCGCTTCCCCTGGCTTGGCGTAACCACCGTTCTCGGCCTGGTGTTTCTTGGCGGACAATTTTTCGTTTGGAGCAGGCTTTCCGCTGGAGGCTTTCATCTTGCCGGCGGCACCAGCAGTTCCTTCGTTCACATTCTTACGGCGATGCACGGGCTGCATCTGGCCGGCGGCGTACTCGCGCTTTTGTTCGCCGACGTTGCGGCTGTGCTACATCGTCCGATTGAAACCCGCCGCATGGTCGTCGACATTACGTCTTGGTACTGGCACTGCATGACGGGACTGTGGATTTACATCCTCGTGTTGCTCTCGTTCGCGGCAGGGTGAGGCGGTCGGTGGTCGTTGGCAATCCGTCGTTCGCTATTCGCTGTTCGCGATTCGCCAGATCTCCCCGGCTAGCTTGTGAGCTCACGGCTGATCGGGACGTAACTGCTTTCAGGTCGTGACCGTGAATGTCGCTTTACTGATGGCAGTCCCTCCCGGTGTGGTAACTGCAATCGTTCCCGTCTTCGCTCCGGCAGGGACGGTCACGATGATCTGCGTTCCCGAATTGACGATGTAGGTAGTCGCTGTCACTCCTCCGAACGTGACCTTTGTGGCACCAATGAAACCCGATCCTGTGATCGTAACCTCTGTGCCGACTGGCCCACTCGTGGGCGTGAAGCTGGTAATCACGGGCAGGACTTTGAAGGTCTGGCTGCTCGTCAGCGCTCCGGAGGGCGTGGTCATGGCAACATAGCCAGTTGTTCCTGTCGCAGGCACCCTCGCAGTCATGTATGTATCGGACACGACCGTGAAGCTGGCCGAACCCGTGCCGAACATCACGGCCGTTGTTCCAGTGAATCCTTGCCCGAGAAGCTGAACGATCTGTCCGGCAGTACCCTGCGTGGTCATGAGCTTTGCGAACGGAGCCAGCCCCACATCCAGGCTGTAGAGCACCCCGTCACCGTAAGCTCCTCCTCCGGCCAGCCCATAAATCTTGCCATTCGTGTGCTGCGTCGGAGTCGGGGAAAAACCCCAACCATATTGACCGTCGCCGGAGTCGTACAAGACGGCGTAATCGCCAGTGGCCGTGACTTCGAATAGAACTCCGCCCAATCCCATTCCTGAGATGGTGGTGCCGCCGTAGAAATTGCCATCCGTTGCCAGCACAAGACCGGCAACGGGTTCGCCCCCGGTCGTACCGTCAAAATCGTGCAGCACAGTTAACACACCCTTCGTCGTCAATCTGAAGACCACGCCCAAGTCAAAAGAACCTCCGGACCAGGTAGTTCCATACAAGTACCCCTTGGCGTCCTGAACCAGCGGCCCGACAGGATTGCACCCATGAGTATTATCGAAAGTGTAGACGGTGCTCACCGTGCCCGTTGCAGACATTCTAAAAATACTTCCACAGCCGCCGTTGACATTTGTGGATACACTTGGACCGTAGAAATTGCCGTCGCTGGCTTGCAGTAATGGAGCTTCTACATAGGGCGGGCCGGAACTGCCTACCGTCTTATAAGCACCCGCCGCGCTTATCTCGTAGGCGGTGTAATTGTTGGGTCCATAGGTAACTCCGTAGAAGCTCTTGTCCTTACCTTGAATGGGCGGAGCGACAGGGCTACCCTCTGAGGAAGCACAACTATGCAGTGTAGTCAGTGTCCCGGAAGTCGAGACTTTGAAGACAGTGCCGTTTTCGTAGACGCCTCCTCCCCAAGTTGTTCCGTAGAAATTTCCGTCCGTTCCCAATGTCAAGCCACTCATGGAGTCCCCGCTTGACGAATCAAAATTGTAGAGCGTGGCAGCAGTTCCCGAGGGTGTCGCTAGGAACACGGTGCCCAAGTTGTACGTTCCGCCGCCAGCAATGTCTCCGTACAGGTTGCCATCCCTTCCCTGGGCGAGGAGTTGCGGATTCGACGGCTGGCAACCTTCCGTGGCGCAGTTGAAATCATGCAGGTCGGTGTAGGTTTGGGCACTCAGGTTTGAAGATGCCACGCTCAGAAGAAAACCGATTGCGCATAGCCCAAGCACAAGTAGCTTGCGTTGCAGCATGTGCGGGTACCTCCTTTCGGGAGTTCAAAAAAAACGAGTTTTTCCGCGAGTTGTGAAGCCGTGCCCTGACCAAAACCAGTTTATGACCACGCTCTAGCCTTTTATTGCCGCTGCGCGCTTGCACGTCTCGGTCACGAATGCCTCGTCCTTCGGCGAATCGTTCTTTAGCGCATCGAGGTTGATCTCTACGTTCGCGAGCGCGCCTTCGAGGGCAGCTTTGGCCAAGGCGATCGCGGTTGTCAAGTCGGATTTCATGTTCGGATTGGTGATGGCCTTCAGCTTGGTTGCGATCTCGGCGACCTCGACTACCTTTTCGGCGACGCCTAGCGGGACGCTCGTCGCTTGTTTGAGAGCCGATCCAATCCCTGCGTTTCCATCCGAAGATGACTTGGCCGACTTGTAGGCTTTCATGACTACGTTGTAGGACTCGGCGTCGGCGTCGATGGCGGACTTTAGTTCTTCGCGAAGCTGGCTGAGGCGGGCGATGGCTTCGCTGAGCTGGTTTTCGTATTGTACGTACGCTTTCTTGCCGCGCGACATGGAGGCTACCATGCTTGCTAGTGCGGCAGCCATCGCGCCACTGGCGGCGGCGGCGCTGCCTCCTCCGGGAGTCGCGGTGGGAGCGGCTAGTTGCTCGATGAAGGGCTCGACTCCGGCGCGCAGGCCGCCTACTGCCATTTTGCCTCCCATGACGGCAGTTAGGCGGTTTTCGAGAATCAGCGAGGAATCGAAATTCTCTACTTGCAGAAACCATTCCGCGGCTTGCTCCAGCGCCTTCTTGGGAATCAGGCCCACGATCTCGCTGGAGACTGGGATGACGCCGTAGCGGGCGGCTTCGCGTTTCACGAATTCGAAAACGCGATGGATGGGAGTTTGCTCGAAGTCGGTCAGGTTCATCGAGACCTGGGCTAGGCCACGCACCAGGAATCCGGCGCCCTTGACGAAGCGCAGGCCTCCACTTGAAAAACGCACGGCTTTGGCAATTTTCTTGGCGATGTCTACGTCGGGCGTATTGAGGAAGACGTTATAGGCAACGAGAAACTTGCGCGCGCCTACGACGGTTGCGCCGGCGGTGGGATGCACGCGGGGCTCTCCGAAATCGGGCTTGCGCACGGGGTTGGTGGCAATATCGGCGCGAATGCCTTCGAACTGGCCGCGGCGAATATTCTCCAGATTCTGGCGCTCGGGAGTGGCTGCGGCGGCTTCGTAAAGATAGACGGGAATCTGGAAGCGTTTCGAAATCTCGGCTCCGACGTGGCGCGCCATGGCTACGCAGTCTTCGATGGTAACGCCGTCGATTGGGATGAAGGGCACTACATCGGCTGCGCCCATGCGCGGGTGCGCGCCTTGATGCTTGGTGAGATCGATCAACTCGGCGGCCTTGCCTACGCCGCGAATGGCGGCTTCCTCGATGGCATCGCGCTCGCCGACTAGAGTGATCACGCAGCGGTTGTGGTCGGAATCCATCTCGCGGTCGAGGAGATAGACGCCGGGGATTTTCATGGCTTCGATAATGGCATCGACTTTGGCCGGGTCGCGGCCTTCGGAGAAATTGGGAACACATTCAACTAGAGTGCTGGGCATGGCCAGAAGGATAACGGGCGGTGGATGGGTCAGGCAACTACAACAGTTTGAAAGGACGTCGACTCGACGCCAACGAGGGGTAGCGCTTGGCGGTAGAAGAGTTTTGGTGTGTGACGAACTTCGAGCGATGCTAGAATCCGGGTTCGCGGCTCAGCAGCCCGAACTTCAACTATAAGGAGCGCACCATGCCGAAATATGTCATCGAGCGCGAGATTCCCAACGCCGGCAAATTGACTCAGCACGAGCTTCAGGCGATCTCGGAGAAGTCGTGCGGCGTTCTGCAGAAACTTGGTCCGCAGGTCCAGTGGCTTGAGAGTTTCGTCACCGACGACAAGATCTACTGCATCTACATCGCACCGAATGAAGAGATCGTCCGCGAACACGCGCGCCAGGGAGGTTTTCCGGCAAATCGAATTTCAGTAGTCCGGTCGGTCATTAGTCCAACCACCGCGGAAGGTTGAAGTCTGTCCACAGTGCACAATTCACGCAGGCCGACAATCGGCGTTTTTGACTCAGGCGTAGGTGGGCTCACCGTACTGCGCGCGCTGCTTGATCGCATTCCCGACGCCGACTATCTCTACTTCGGCGACACGGCGCGGCTTCCTTATGGATCGAAATCAGCGGCCACGGTCGCGCATTACGCGGTGGGGGCGGTGCGCTATTTGCAGGATCGAGGAGCGGAACTGCTGGTGATCGCCTGCAACACGGCGACCGCGCTGGCGCTCGACGAGATCAAAGGGGCGGCGGGCGTGGAAGTGATCGGCGTGGTCGAACCGGGAGCGGAAGCGGCGGCGGCGGCCACTCGTACGCGGAAGGTGGTGGTCATCGGCACGGATGCGACCGTCCGCAGCCATGCCTATCGGCGGGCTCTCGAATCTCGCAAGGTTGAGGTGCGCGAGAAGGCTTGCCCTTTATTTGTGCCGCTGGTCGAAGAGGGTTGGGTGGAACATACGGTTACGGAGCAGGTGGCGCGGATTTATTTGTCGGAAGCTTTTGCGCGAGTCCCTTCGGAAGACGCGGGTGATTTTAATGCCGACGTGCTGGTGCTCGGCTGCACCCACTATCCGCTGATCAAGCCGCTGTTGCGGCGAGTGGCGCCGGAGCACGTCACCATTGTGGACTCGGCCGAGTCGACGGCGCGAGCAGTGGAGCTTCAACTGGCGCGCGAACTGAAGATCGAGCCGGCGCCGTCTTCCATCAAGGACGAGCGAAGAGGCGTTCCCGATCTCAAGTTCTTTGCTACCGATTCGGCGGAGAAATTCAGGATGATGGGGACGCGGTTCCTCGGGCTTCCGGTGGAAGATGTGGTGCATGTCGATTTGAAGGAGTAGCGGCGGCTGCCGTGCTGCGCACTGCTTGGACCCTTCGGCTCCGCTCAGGGCAGGCTCGCTGGGACGCCCGTCTCTCCACTGAAAAAACGGCCGCTTGCGCGGCCGCTTTCTGGGCTCCTAAATTTATCGGTACCGCCGAACTCCTTGGTCGCGCTCAGTACAAATGGAAATTGACTTCGACGTTGATCTGCACGGCGACTGGCTTGTTATCTTTCATGGCCGGCTCGAAGCGCCAGTTTTTCACCGCTTCGATAGCCTTCTCATCCAGACCCAATCCTAAGGTCCGCAACACTTTAATATCGCGCGGCTTGCCGTCGGGGCCGACCACCAGCCACAATACGACGGTGCCCATGTGCTTAACCTTGCGGGCTTCCTCCGAATACTCGGGGTCCGGCGCATAAATCGCTTTCGGAGCGGAAACACCGCCGCCCACGCGGAATGCTCCACCACCAACGCCACCACCGTGACCCGGGCCATATCCGGGACCCGACCCTGGGCCTACGCCGCCGCCGTTACCTTCGCCAATGCCACCACCATAGCCGGTTCCATTCGAAGGCACGGACGGTAGATGCGAAAGCGGATCGCCCAGTTCGGGCATGTTTGGCTGCTGCAGCTTAATGTCAGGGGGAACCACGATGGTCGGTTCCATTGCCAGTTTCGGATCCGGGTTGCGCACCACTGCCATGGGCGGAGTGAACTGGTGCATCGACTGCTTGGGCAAACGGCCTTCCGACGCCTGCAACTTGTCGCGGTCGCCACCACCGCCGCCGCCACCGCTCTGGGTCTTCGAAGGCTGCAGGGCGGGAATGTCATCGGGCGCGATCAATTCGACAGTCGCTTTCGGCTTGGCCACGTCGACGATCTTCCGTCCCAGATATGTCGCTGCGATGATCAAGGCCAAGGCCAGCACGTGGATGACGGTCGAACCGGCGACTCCGCGTCCCTTGTAGTTGTAGAAGCCCCAGATGTCGCGCACCGGCACGGGCTTCGAGGTCAGGACCAGCGGAGGGAGTCTCTTGGGAAAGAAAAAGTCGTCAATGTTGCGGAACAGGGATTTCCACAGCGGCTCATCCAGAGTCTGATTGTTCAGGAGAAGATGCAGCTCGGGCTCTGGCTCCAAGATTTGCGGATTCGGCGCTGTTTCAAGTTCTGGCATATTTTCCCGAGCAATACACCCAGGGTCCACGGTACCGGGAGTCGCTGATTTAGATGCGCGGGCGCTGCTTAAAGGTCGCTTGAAAAATGAGCGAACCTCCGCGGCAAGGTTTCCCAGCCAATTAGATGCGCGCAAGCTGCGATCTACCGAAAATTGTACACGCTTTTGCCGGACGGGAAAAAGTACTTTTTGAATTCGTCCGCCAGTGCAGCATTCCCATGGACGTGACCTTCCGCGCTCCCTATATAATGAAAAGATTCAATCAGTTGGGAGAACGTTGCCAGTGCCGATGGACCTGAAATCCAGCATCAATTTGCCCAAGACCGCCTTCCCCATGAAAGCCGGGTTGCCCCAGAACGAACCCAAAATGCTGGCTCGCTGGGAGCAGATGAAGCTCTATGAGCGCATTCGCCAAGCCCGAAAGGGGAAGCAAAAGTACATCCTGCACGACGGGCCGCCCTACACCAGCGGGCCCATCCACCTGGGCACGGCGATGAACAAGTGCCTCAAGGATTTCATCGTCAAATCGAAAACCATGTCCGGCTTCGACGCGCCCTACGTCCCCGGATGGGACTGCCACGGGCTGCCCATCGAAATCAAGGTCGACAAAGAACTTGGCGGCAAGAAGCTGGAGATGCACCCGACCGACGTCCGCGCCGAGTGCCGCAAATACGCGGAGAAATATCTCGACCTGCAGCGGCAGCAGTTCAAGCGCATCGGCGTCTTCGGACGCTTTGACCAGCCCTACGCCACCATGACGCCGCAATACGAGTCGGTGGTGCTCCAGACTTTCTACTCTTTTTATGAAAATGAGTTCGTCTACAAAGGTCTGCGCGCCGTCTACTGGTGTATGCACGACGAGACCGCGCTTGCCGAAGCCGAAGTCGAATATGAAAATCAGACCACTCCCACAGTCTGGGTGAAATACGCGCTGCTCGACGATCCTGCAAAACTCGACGCCGCGCTCGCTGGCAAGAAACTTTCCACGATCATCTGGACCACTACTCCCTGGACGCTGCCTGCCTCGATGGCGGTGGCCTTTTATCCCAACGAAGAATATGTGGCGCTGGAATCCGGCGGCGAGGGTTATATTGTTGCCTCGAAGCTCGCGAAAGAGGCGGCCGAGAAGTGCGGCCTCACCAACCCGCGCGAACTCGCCCACTTTCCTGGACACAAGCTTGAACGCCTGAACTTCCAGCATCCCTTCCTCGACCGCAAAGTTCTTGGCGTGCTCGCCGACTACGTCACCATGGACACGGGCACGGGAGTCGTCCACACCGCGCCCTCGCACGGCGCCGAGGATTTCGCTACGGGCGTGAAGTACGGCCTAGACGCCACCAGCAACGTCGACGAAAAAGGCATCCTGCGGAATGGCCTGCCCGAATACGACGGCAAGAACGTCTGGGATGCCAATCAGCTCATCATCGACCTGGTCAAGAGCCGCGGCGCTTTGCTGCACGCGGAAAAGACCGAGCACTCTTATCCGCACTGCTGGCGCTGCCACAATCCGGTGATCTTCCGCGCCACTGAACAGTGGTTCATCTCCATGGAAGCGCCGATGCCCGGCGGTAAAGGGAAAGACGACACGCTGCGCACGCGCACGCTTAGCGAGATCAAGAACGTCAAATGGGATCCGGCCTGGGGCGAAGAGCGGCTCTCCAACATGATTCAGACCCGCCCAGACTGGTGCATCTCGCGGCAGCGTGTGTGGGGCGTGCCGATTGCCGTCTTTCTCTGCGAAAGCTGTGGCAAGCCGCTCAACGACCATGCCATCAACCGCAAGGTGGTCGAGTTGTTCGCTCGCTCGGGCGCCGATGCGTGGTTTACTTCCGAGCCCGACACGATTGTTCCCGCTGGAACAAAATGTCCAAATTGTGGCGGCGCGAAGTTCGAGAAGGAAACCGACATCTTCGATGTCTGGCTGGAATCAGGCGCCAGCTATTTGGCGCTGGTCGCGGCTGAGCCGGAATATCCGTGGCCCTCCGATCTCTACCTCGAAGGCGGCGACCAGTACCGCGGCTGGTTCCAGTCTTCGCTGCTGTGCGCGATGGGCACGCACGCGACTCCGCCGTATCGCGGCGTGGTTACGCCCGGCTGGACGCTCGACGAAAAAGGGCAAGCCATGTCGAAATCGCGGGGCAACGACGTGGACCCGGTGGACATCGCCGGCCGCCTGGGCGGAGAGATTGTGCGCCTGTGGACAGCTTCGGTCGACTTCCGCGAAGACGTGGTCGGTTCCGAGGCCCTGATGCAGCGCGTGGGCGAAAATTACCGGAAGATTCGGAACACGTTTCGTTACGTTTTGAGCAATCTCTACGATTTCGATCCGGTGAAAGACGCGGTGCCCTTCGAGAAGATGGAAGAGCTCGACCAGTACATGCTGCGCCAGACCTGCGCTTTCGCCGCCGACGTGCGCAGCGGGTACGACGAATTCGCCTTCCATAGGATCTATCACCGGGTAAACCATTTCTGCATTGTGGACTTGAGCGCCTTCTACTTCGATGTGCTCAAGGACCGGCTCTACATTTCCGCGCCGAATTCACTGGGCCGCCGCAGTGCGCAAACCGCGGTCTGGAGGATTGGGGAAGCGCTGGTCCGGCTGCTGGCTCCGATCATGAGTTTTACTTGCGAGGAAATCTGGCCTTATCTGCCGCAAGTCTCGGGCCGCGAGGAGAGCGTGCACCTGGCGTCGTTTCCTACGCCGGCGGAGATTGCATTGGAAGGTGTGTCCAATACCGACGACCAGGCCGGCCCCAAGTCAGACGAAGATTGGAAGGCGCTGCGCTCGGTCCGCGACGAAGTGCTGAAGGCTCTTGAAGACGCCCGGAACACCAAACTCATCGGCGGCGGGCTCGAAGCCTGCGTCCACGTCACCGCCTCCGATGCGCTGTACGCGCTGCTGAAACGCTACCAGGACCAACTGCGTTACTTGTTCATTGTGTCGGCGGTCAGCTTAACCGATGGCGCTGGTAACGGCACGGGCAGCGTGCAGGTTGAGGTCAAGAAGGCCGATGGCCAAAAATGCGAGCGCTGCTGGAACTATTCGATCCATGTGGGCGAGGACAAGGACTATCCCACGGTGTGCGAGCGCTGCAGTGCGGTGCTGAAAGAAATTGACCGGGCGTGAATGCGGCTTCGGCAAACGCGATAAGCTAGTGTTGCGCCCTGCAAGTTCGCGGCGTAAATCCATAGTGTCATCCTGAGCGAAGCGAAGGACCTATGTATTTCGCCGCGGAATGCATAGGTCCTTCGCTTCGCTCAGGATGACAACTTAGACTTATGGCAACTTAACATATGTCGCGAATGTGCGCGACTTAGCAGAGAAAGAATAGAAGAAGTTTCGGGGTCATGCGAAAATATCATTTCCTGATCGCGTTTTTCGTCGTCGCTCTCGATCGTGTCACCAAGTGGACGATCGCACGCCGGCTTTCCTTGCACGACAGCATCTCAGTGATTCCCGGATTTTTCCGCATCATCCACGCGGAAAACCCGGGCGCGGCGTTTGGGATTTTTGCGGATTCTCCGTCGCAATGGAAAGTCGGCCTGCTGATTTCGTTTTCTGTCGTTGCGCTGGTGATTGTCTTCGCGCTGCTCTGGAAAAACAGTCACAGGCTGACCCCCACGGGAGTTGGGCTGTCATTGATTCTGGGCGGCGCGGCCGGCAATCTGTGGGACCGCCTGGTGAGCCATCGCGTGGTGGATTTTCTGCTTTTCTATGTGGGACGGTACCAGTGGCCCGCCTTCAACGTGGCCGACAGCGCGATTGTGGTGGGAGCGGGGCTGCTGGTGTTTGAGATCCTGTTTACGAAGTCACCCAGGCAGCTGTCGGCCTAGGCAGGCGAAGTTTCCGCGTCGCAGTCGCACCTCAGCGGCTGAAGAGGCGGAAAGAGTCATCCAAGCCGCAAAAAGCTCGCCTCAGGCGCTAAAGCGCAAACGCATACTCAACGACTTACGGCACGAGTGAACTCGTGCCCTTCCCAAAAACCTGCCCGAACCAGAGTTCCCCGGTGATCCCAGACGGGGCAAGCCCCGTCTCTACACGAGTTTTTCCGCAGCCCGTGAAGCCGCATTCAAGACACTGCAGTTATCGCAGCGGTTATCCGCTGCGCCACCCAAAATCAAGTGCGCGAAACTCGCTGCGCTTTTCGATGAGCCGAATTCATTCGAGTGTTTTACCGAGATCGAACAAGCTCAAGTAGAAGGACGAGAAGACGATCTGCAGGCCGAGCAGGAATAGGAAGATACAAAGGGCGGCAAGCTTGGTGACCGGAATACTTACCTGCGTCAGCGGTTTTGAAATTTCGATCAACAGATGAATCGTAAACGTGCCCAAAATCACACTGAACAGCAGAATCGAACTGCCGATCGCCAACCCCCACTCCAAACGGAAATACTTTTTGATCGAACGGCTGATCCAATCCTCCTCCGCAAAGCCCTGGGAAGTGCTGAAGGCGATGGCATAGACGCCGAAGAGGGCAATCTGAATTCCCATGAAGGACATCGCATTCACAAACATGGTGGCCGATAAACCCAGCGGAATATGGGATACGCTGACGTCCTGCAGCAGGAAGAGCAGAGAAAAGCCGAAGCCGAGGCCGGACATGATCAGTCCCGGAAATAGAAAGACATATTTGGGCGCCAGCATGAGCATGAAACGCAAATGGCGCCAGCCATCGCGAAAAGTGTGCAGATTGGGCACCCGGCCGGGCAAGGAAACGAAGTAGTCGATGGGCGTCTCGCGGATAACCAAGCGCTTCTGGGCCGCCTTGACGACCATTTCCGAAGCGAACTCCATGCCATTGCAGCGCAGGTTCAAAGTGCGGATCGCGGCGGCGCTGAAGCCACGCAGGCCGCAATTCGCGTCGGAGATGCGGGTATTGAATAAGAGGTTCAGTACGGCGGTCAGGAAAGGCGTGCCGACCCAGCGGTGAAGCCAGGGCATCGCGCCGCGCTGAATCGTTCCGCGAAGACGGCTGCCCATCACCAGATCCGCGCCTTCTTGAAGCAGTTGAACGAAGTCGGGGAGAGCTCCGAAATCATAGGTCTGGTCGGCGTCGCCCATGATGATGTAACGCCCCCGGGCCTCGGCAATGCCGCGCTTGAGCGCACTGCCGTAGCCTTTCACGTCATGCGGAACAACCCTGGCACCGGCTGCCGCAGCCAACTCCGCGGATCGGTCGGTGGAACCGTTGTCCACCACAATCACTTCGCCAATGGCGTGCAGGCTCGCGATGGCCGCGGTTGCGCTGGCAACACAGGCCGCGATGGTGCGCTCTTCATTGAGACAGGGGATGACAACACTGATGACGACACTGACGAGCGGCTCAGTCATGATTTGTGGTTGCCCGGAATCCGACCAGATTCATCCAATCGCCGAAGTTGGCCAGACGCAGCGTTTGGCGCAGAGAGATGTCGTGGAAGATTTTCTTGAGGATATAGCCGGGCCGAAAGTAGAAGCTCCTAAACGCCTTGCGGCGGAAGTAATCGACGTCTTCGCGGGTCATGGTGTCGGTTTGGAGAATGGAATTCCCGCCGAAGTCGTACTCCGACCATTTGTCCGCGCGAATCCATCCGCGGGCTTTGGCCATCTCGCCGAGTTCAGTCTTGGGATAAGGAACCGCGCAATAACTCTGCATGTAATCCAAATCCAAGTCGAGCATGAAACGGATCGTCTCCTCGGCGGTTTCCTTGGTCTCACCGGGCAAGCCGAAAATGAAATGGCCCATGGTCTGGATCTTGGCCTGCTTGGCAAGCCTCACGGCGCGCCGGGTTTCCTCCAAGGTCTGCTTCTTCTTGGCCCCGTCGAGAATGGATTGACAGCCGCTCTCGATTCCCAAGCCGACCAGGTAACAGCCAGCGCGCCGCATGAGCGCCAGCGTTTCTTCATCGAGGGCGCCAACCCGCGTGGTGGCAGCCCAATGAATATCCCAGCGATTGTCGATGAGAGCCTGGCAGAATTCGTGCACGAAGTCTCTGTCGAGGGAGAAGACCTCTTCCCAAAGCAGAAACTCCCGGATGCCAAATTTCTCCCGGCAAATCTGAATCTCTTCGAGGATATGAGGCAGCGAGCGGCGCCGCACTTTGCGGCCGTAATACGTGTTGACGATGCAGTAGATGCAGGGATAGGGACATCCTCGCGCGGTATTGATCAGCGTAAAGGCCTGGTTGTTATGGGGCAGCCGGTAACGCTCATTCTTGAGCAGGCCCCGATCCGGCAAGGGCAGCGAATCGAGATCCTGGAGCAAGGGGCGCGGCGGATTGACGCGGAGATCGCTTCCCTCCCGGTACATCAGGCCTTGTATGCGATCCAGGGCGGGCTGCTTTTGATTCAAGGTTTGCAACAATTCGCCGAACGTCGTCTCGGGCTCACCCACAATGCAGAGATCCAGGAAGGGATAGTTTTCGAATGCTTCCTTTGCCAGCATGGTGAAGTACACGCCAAAGGCCAATACCAGAGTTTGGGGGAAGGCGTCCTTGATGCGTTTGGCAATCTCCATGTCACTGTCGATGCTGGGGAAGCCGGTATTGACGACCACCAGCTCGGGAGCGAAAGCCCGCATGTCGGCGAGCAGTTCATCCATGGTCAGGCTTTCCACGTCGCCATCGAGCAAGCGCACCGGGCCCCACTTTTCGGCCAGAGTTCCGAGCAATGCCAGAGTGATGGGCGGCCATACCGTAGCCCACGAGGACGCCTTCTGCATGCAACGTCCTTCACGGATGAACTTGGTATGGTCCTTGAGCGTGGGATTCAGTAAGTAGGTTTTCATCTCAGCCTGCGGTCTCCTAAGTAATGGCAGCTACGCAGGGCTGGGACAACGATTCCCAGAGAACCAGCGGATTACGGCCAGTGCCCCGCCTGTAATAGGGGGATTCTCAAAACTTTAGGCGAAAGCAACACGCATGTCTGTGAGGCAGATCACAGGGGCGGGTTCGGGGCGGATTTAGACGGCAGGGCTGAAGCCATGCCCTACCCAAAACCTCCGAAACGAGAGTCGTTCAGCGGGCTGAGACGGGGCAAGCCCCGTCTCTACCGAAGCTGGAGTTTTTCCGCAAGCTGTGAAGCCATGCCTTTTCAAAGCTCTCGTGAAGCGCCCGTGTTTACCAAATCGCAGAGCCAGCAGTCCATGTAGAACCATTCCATCTGCCTTACCTTGCCTCCTTGCCTTACCTCGGTAACTGGAGTCTCCACCGCCCTAATGCCAAGATCAGACGACAGCTTCCAGGAGACTCTCATGCGAAAACTTTCAGCCGTCATTCTCTCTCTGATCTTGCTCTCTCCGATCTTGTCCAGCGCTGGCCTGTGGGCCAAGAACACAACTCAGGAAGCTCCACAAACTGCGCGGCAGGCTTTGATGGAAATGTTTTTCAGCAAAGAGCCCGGGACCTTCCTCAAGCACTTGCCTGCGGTCACGCGCGCCACGCTCGAAAAATCGGGGGCCCTGACCAACGTGCAGCAGTATTCCGCGCTCGCCGGGCAGCTTCAAACGCAGGGGAAAAAATTTCAGACATTTGAGACGGGGCCGGTGATGCTGGCCGCGGAGGATCCCAAGACCGAACAAAAGGTTGAGATCGTCGTCGACAACGACTCGCTGCAAGGAGATGAGGACGACATCGAGCTGACTTTCCGCACTTACAAAGACAACCAGGTACAAAAGACTCCATTCATGCCTCGCCTCGTCTTCTCCATGAAAATGGAATCGGGGCTCTGGACATTGAACAACATCGCCATCACTATCAACCTGCCACTGGCCGACCCCTACTTGTTGCAACGCATCACCGACGGAATGAAGGCGCGCGCGGCAACTGGCGGTCCGCAGATTCAGACGCTGGGCACGGGGCAGGTTTCGGGGCAGGTTCCCGTTAGTAACTTCGGGAGCGATGCGAGCACTCTCGCCGCCCTGCGTAAGATTCTCGCTGCGGAAACTACCTACGCGGCGAGCTATCCTGCCGTGGGATACACTTGCACCCTTTCCGAACTCGACGGTTTCGGAGCTGCCGAGGCCAATGAACATCAGGCCATGCTCATCAGCAGCGGACTGGCCAGCGGCAAACATCTGGGCTACATCTTCTCGCTCTCGGGATGTACGGGCACGCCCGCGGCAAGCTTCCATCTCACGGCTGCGCCCGCCGGAAACAGTTACGGTCGTCGAGCATTCTGCAGCGATCAGTCCGGAGCAATCCGTTCCTCGGCTGATGGCAGCGCAGCTACGTGCCTGAGTAGTGGAACGCCTGTCCAATAGGCGGGGCTTCGCCCCGCTGGACAGCCGAGGGCGCCTCTCCCTACGTAAACTTGCTACGGCGTGCCGTAGAGCTGGCGGTAGACATTTGCGTTGCGCAGGATGGCTTGCACGTATTCGCGGGTTTCGGTGAAGGGGATGGACTCTACGAACTCCTGCGGATCGCGGTAGTGGCCCTCACCCAGCCAGTCTCCCACGCGGTCGGTGCCAGCATTGTAGGCGGCCAGCGCGTATTCGTATTGTCCGTTGTACTTGTCGACCATCTCTTTGAAATAGCGGGTGCCGAGTTCGAGGTTTACGGCGGGAGTGTAAAGTTGCGGCGCGTTGTATCCCTTAAGCTTGACTTGTTTGGCGACGGCCTTGCCGGTCTTCGGCAGAAGCTGCATCAGGCCCACGGCGTTGGCGCGGGAGAGCGCGAGCGCATTGAATTCGGACTCCTGCCTTATTAGAGATGCGACGAGATAGGGATCGAGGCCATTTTGCAGCGAATATTTCCGCAGATCGGCCCAGTAGGCTTTGGGAAAAAGCGCTTCCCAGTAAGAGCGCGGCAGGTCGGGAATATCGACGGCGAAATAGTTCGGCGTCGAGCGCTTCATGATTTCGATGCTGCGATCGTAGCGGCCGATGTCCTGATAAACGCGCGCCATCTCGGGCGGCGCCCAGGTTCCTCCCTCTTGACTGGCGGCGGCCTGCAACTCGCGCACCGCCATATCCGCTAGGCCGCCGTTCGAGAGCAGACGCGCCCGCTCGACGCGCAGGTTGTCGTCGGGGGGATCGGTGGCGGCAATTCTTCCCGAGGTTGAAAGCGCCGAGACGCGGTCGAGCAAGGTGTAATGCGGCGGGGGTTCGGCTGGGCTTCCTGGCGACGTGGCGCCTGCGCTGGGCAAGCCTTTCAAACGCTGCCGGCCAAACTCCGCGTAGTAGTAATTGCGAAAGCGGTCGGTGAGTTTCTGATAAAAGGCACGCGCCATCGCCGGGTTGCCTTCTTCTTCGGCGAGACGCGCGCGCCAATAGAGCGCGGCAGGAATCTCGGCGGAATCGGGATAGAGTTCGATTTGTTGTTCGAATTCCTGCCGGGCTTCATCGGTCCGGCCTTGCCGGAAGGCGAGCCATGAAGCCTTCCAGTGCGCCGACGATGCGTGCGCGCCGTTCGGAAAACGCTGCTGCAACTCGCGGAAGTAGTCGATGGCTCGATCGTAGTCGCGCTTCAGCAGATACATGTTTCCGGCCGACAGCAGCGCTTGTTCCAGCCACGGACTTGCCGGGCCAAATTGCCGCAGTTCGTTGAGCGTCCGCTGGACGGCATCTTCATCGCTGGTGGAGCGCTGGGTCTCACTTAGCAGGAAGAGGCGCTCGGCTTCGTTGTCGCCGCTCTGCGTTCCCATGGCAGTGAGAATTTGGCGGGCATCGTGACTGCTGCCGCTTTTTTCCAGCGCTCCCGCAAGCGCTAGCTGCACCTCGGGACGGTCCGCCGGACTGACTTCTCCGACAAGCTCCTGGTAATCGTGGGCCGCGTCACTGTAGTGCTTGGCTTTCAACAACAGATCGGCTCGGGTGCGGCGCTCGGCGATGGAACCGGAGATTCCGAGCTTGCGCAATTCCGTTCCCGCCGCATCCGCCTCGATACTGTTCGGAAGGTTGAAGTGAACGTTGCGGAAGGCGCTCGCCGCTTTCTGATTATCGCCAGCGACTTCATAGGCGCGCCCGATGGCGAATTCCACATCGCTGCGCACCGGAGCGCGATCTTTTTCGAGTAGAGCGGCTGCCTCCGCCGCGCGGCCTTCCTCCAGCAGCGCGTTCGCATAGAGCAGGTTGGCATCGCGGATGAGAAGTGAATCGGGGAATTTCTTGCTGAAATCGGCGAGCGTGGAGAGCGCCTCGGCATTGTGCGCTGTTTTCAGGTAGGCGTCGCCGAGGTAATAGGCAACGTAGTCTCCGAGCTCGCTGGCGCCGGCCTTGGCGCGGTTGAGCGGGTCGATAGCACTGGTGTAGTCGTGATCGAGGGTGCGGGCATAGCCGACGACTAGCCAGGCTAGCGCGCCGGCATCGGCATCTTCCTTGGCGTGACGGCGGGCATAGGCTTCGACTCCGGCATAGGCGGTGGGAGTGCGGTCCTGCAACAACTGCTCCGCCATGGTACGAAGATTGGCGGAAGCGACAAAGGCACGCCGCACACGACGCACGCGCGGAGAGGGGGGGGTACGTTTCTTCTTATTTTTGCTGGAGGAAGCGGCGCCCTTGCCCTTAGCTGGCGCGCGCTTAGCCGAGGTGCTCTTGGCTGGCGTGCTCGTGGTTGACGGGCTCTTCGTCGTTGACGCGGTGGTTGAAGCGCTCGGGGCTGACGTCGTCTTATCTGGCGAAGATGACTGGGACTGGGCAACTGCGGGCGGCAAAAAGCCGAGCCAGAGCAGGGAGAAAATTCCAGCGAATACAACAACTGCAATACGGCGCACTCAAACCCTACTTACTGCCGAAAATTGGCACCCATGATGGAGAGATCGTCTTCTGCGAGACTTCGTATTATTTCATGCTGGAAGTAATTGGCGGAAGCAGCAACGGTGTTCCCGTAACGTTTCTGGTACGTGGCGCGGCTTTTCTCAATCGCATCTTTCAGCCGGTCGTAGAGATCTTTGTTTTTCCGGCCTTCGGCAACCTTGGCCTGATTGTAGAGTTTGACCTCGTCGACCAGCAGGCGGGCAAAGCGCTGGGCCTTGCGGTGAACTTCCTGATCCTCGGGCGAGATCGCGGCAACCGGGGGTGTCGCGGGCTCTGCCATGGTCTCGGCATGACCAATGGGCAGGGGCCCGGCCAGTGCCGGGTCCAGTTCAACCACGGCAGACTGAACTTCGGCGGCTGCGCCCGCTGCGGCCATGGCCGAAGCCTCAACGGCGGCGCCGGCCACTGGCGACGAGGCTTCGCTCGCGGACGCTGCCGCGGCCTTGGCGTGGCCTGAAGCAAACGCGGGAACATGCGATGCAAAGGGATCGTTGAAAGCCGGCGCCGGATGTGCCGGCGCGTGGAATGACGGCGCCTCCGCCGCCGGGACGGCATGACTCTC
>Ga0326728_10011198_pt1 | contig 20609 bp, 22 predicted proteins | sample MB3enrmetagenome_FD_207602 | JGI IMG/M metagenome (GOLD analysis project Ga0326728, IMG submission 207602) | Lab enriched peat soil microbial communities from McLean, Ithaca, NY, United States - MB31MN | ecosystem: Environmental > Terrestrial > Soil > Wetlands > Peat | place: USA: New York... | reverse complement strand
CGGGCGGGACGGGGGTGGTTCTGGCCGGCACCGGGGACCCCAACAACGCCATGGATTCCTACTATGGCGCGGGGATTCTGCGCTCGGCGGACGGCGGCAAGACCTGGAGCCTGATTCCTTACTCTGCCGATTTGGCCTGGAGCTTCGTGGGTGAGGGCTTTGCCGGCTTTGCCTGGAGCACGGTCAGTCCGCTGACGGTTGTGGCCGCGGTCTCGCAGGCCTATGAGGGCACGCTGGTCAACGCGGTCGAGCCGGGGGTGAGCAGCCAGGGGCTTTATTACTCGACCGACGCCGGCGCCACCTGGTATTTGGCTACCATCTCCGATGGCGCGGGCAGCGACGTGCAGGGGCCGAACGATGCGCGCGCCCTGCCCGACGGCAATGCCGCCACGGCGGTGGTATGGAACCCGGTGCGCAAGCTGTTTGTGGCGGCCGTGCGCTTCCACGGCTATTACCAATCGACAGATGGGGTGAGTTGGACGCGGCTGGCGGCGCAGCCGGGAACGCATCTGACCAGCGCGCTCTGCCCCACCAATCCCGGTTTCACCGGTTCGCAAGCTTGCCCGATCTTTCGCGGGGCGCTGACTGTGAATCCGCTGAGCGGCGACACCTTTGCCTGGAGCACCGACATCTACAACCAGGATCGGGGCTTGTGGCAGGATTCCTGCGCCCTGACTGGCGGCGTGTGCGGCAACCAGAGTATCGCTTTCGCCACCCAACTGAACACCACGGCGCTGGAGAGCGATACCGACCAAGGCGCGGCGACTATCGTCAATGGCGATTACACGCTGATGCTGGCGGCGATTCCCTATCTGCCGCAGGCCGGGGCGGACACGATTCTGTTGGCCGGGGGCGTAGATCTGTGGAAGTGCAGCCTGGCCATGGGCTGCGCCTGGCGCAACACCACTAACACCACCACCTGCCGCAGCGCCCAGGTGGGCAGCTACCAGCACGCGCTGGCCTGGAATGCGGCCAATCCCGACGAGATCTTCGTGGGCAACGACAGCGGGCTGTGGCGCTCGACGGATCAGATCGGTGAGACCGGTTCGGTGTGCAACGCCAGCGACTCCAGCCACTTCCAGAACCTCAATGGAGGGTTGGGCTCGCTATCCGAAGTCGAGAACCTGGCGCAGTCCGCCTCCAATCCCTACGCCCTGATGGCCGGGCTGGGGGTGAATGGAACCGCAGGAGTGAATGACACGGCCGCTCCCAGCGGCGACTGGGCGCAGATCCTCAGCGGTGAGGGCGGGCCGGCGGCTATCGATGCGGTGGGCGGCAACTGGTATGTAAATGACGACATCGGCGTTTCGATTGCGGTGGGTACGCCCAGCGCGGGCAGCCCGCCGGTGAGCTTCAACACGGTGTTGAGCTATTCCACCACGCCGCTGCCGCTGGTGGTGGAAGACGGTTTGACGATGGGCGCTCCGGCGCCGTTCCTGATCGATCCGCTAGACCCTACGCAACTGCTGATCGCCACCTGCCGGGTGTGGCGCGGGCCGGTCAGCGGCGCGGGCTGGACGGCAAGCAATGAGGTCAGTCCAATTCTCGATGGAGGTGAGAGTGTTTATTGCTCCGGGAATGCGCTGATCCGCTCGATGGCGGCGATGGCCCTGGGCAATGGCACGGAAGCGGTTTATGTGGGTATGTACGGGACGGGCGACGCCGGCGGCATACGGGCCGGCCACATCTTCGGCGCGGTCATCAATCCCAAGAGCAGCACCGCGCAGGTGTGGACGGACCTGACTTTCAACCCGGTCAGCAACGACACGCATACCCTCAACTACTACGGGTTGGACATCTCCAGCCTCGTGATCGACCCCCACGACGCCACGGGAAAGACCGTCTACGCGACGGTGGAGGGGATGGCGTCGCGCTTGGAAAACGTGATTGCGGTGTATCGCTCCACCGACGGCGGGGCGCATTGGGCCAGCCTGCAAGGCAATCTGCCCAGTGCGCCGGTGAGCGGGCTGGCGGTGGACCCTCAGGACGCCAACACCGTCTATCTCGCCACCGATCTGGGAGTCTACGCCACGCGGCAGATCGCCAACTGTGCCACTCCGGCGCTGAATTGCTGGTCGATCTATGGGACGGGCCTGCCGCTGGTTCCAGTGACAGCGCTCAGCGCGACCGGCACTTTGGCAACGGCTCAGCTCCTCACGGTGGGAACCTATGGTCGCGGGCTTTGGCAGATTCCCTTGTGGACGGCGGGCCAGACGCTGACCACGGCCACGGCTGCGCCCACGACGCTGACCTTTGCCAGCCAGGCCCAGGGAACCACCAGCGGCGCACAAACCGTGACGCTGACCAACAGCGGCAATTCCCCTCTGTCCGTGACGGGGATTGCCGTCAGTGGGGACTTCGCCGAGAGCGACAATTGCCGCAGCGCGGTGAGCGCGAGAGCGTTCTGCGCAATTCAGGTGACCTTTACCCCCACGGCGACGGGCAGCCGCACGGGCCAGATGGCGATCGGAGCGAATATTCCGGGGGGCCAGGTTACGGTAGCGCTGAGCGGGACGGGAACGGCGGCGCTGGCGGTGAGCGTAAACCCCCCGACGCTGAGCTTTGGCGGCGTGCAGGTGGGCGCGACTTCGCCCACGCAGACGGTTACCTTGAACAATGCCGGGCCAGGTGCGGTGGCGATTGCGTCGGTGGCGATCAGCCCTGCCGGCGCGCCCTTTGCCGTCGCCGGCAACACCAGCAACGGCTGCGTCGGTGTGTTGGCGGCCAGTTCGAGCTGCCCGGTAGCGGTGTATTTCGCGCCCACGGCGGCGGGCTCCTTTACCGCGACACTGACCTTTACCGACGCGGTGGGAACGCAGACGGTGGCGCTGACGGGCAGCGGCCTGGCGGCGCCCACCGATACGCTTTCAACCCTGTCTCTGACCTTCGCCAGCACTGCCATGGGGCAAACCTCGCCGGCGCAAACGGTGACGCTGACCAATGGCGGCGGCGCGCCTTTGACGGGAATTGTGGTTACCGCGGGTTCGCCGTTTCAGGCGACGAATTACTGCGGCGCGCAACTGGCGGGGGGCACAAGCTGTTCGATCGGCGTGGTCTACATGCCCACGGCGACGGGCAGCCAGAGCGCCTCGCTGACCATCGCCGATGCGCTGCGCACGCAATCGGTGGCGCTGACGGGGACGGGCGTGGCGGCGCCGAGGCTGGCCGTCACTCCCGCCAGTCTCAACTTCGCCGCGCAAGCGGTGGGGACAACCAGCCCGGCCCAGACGCTCACCGTGAGCAACACCGGCGGCGCGCCGTTGGCCAATTTGAGCTTCCAGATCACCGGCGACGCGACGGGCAGCTTCATCACCGGCGCCACCACCTGCGGGACCACCCTGGCCAACGGCTCCAGTTGCACCATTCAGGTGACGTTTACGCCCACCACGACCAGCGGAGTTACAGCCGCGTTGGTGATCGCTTCGCCCACGCCCGGCGTTTCATCGGTCAGTGTGCCGTTGACCGGCAATGGCGGCGCCATTGCGCCCGCGCTCCAGGTCACGCCGGGGGCGCTCATTCTGGGGGTGGTCGCCGTGGGCCAGACGGGCAGCGCCGCGACGGTGACCATCGCCAATCCCGGCACGGCGGCTAGCTTGAACAATCTGAACCTGACGGTTACGGCGGGCTTCCAGTTGGTCAACAACACCTGTACCGCGACCCTGGCGGCGTTGGCCAATTGCACCGTGGGGGTGGTCTTTGCGCCATCGAGCGCCGGGGCGCAGACGGGGACGCTGACGGTGACCAGCAGCACCGTCACGGGGGCGGCTACGGTGGCGCTGAGCGGGACGGGATTCAGCTTCAGCTTCTCCGCCGTCAATCCCAGCCAAACCGTGACTGGAGGCCAGGCGGCCAGCTACACCCTGACGATTGCGCCGCAAGGCGGGGTTGCGGAGACGTTTTCCTTTGCCTGCGGAACGCTGCCCGCCTATGCCTCTTGCTCCTTCAGTCCCGCCAGCGACGCGCTGAGCGCCAACGGCTCGGCATTGCTGGCGATCTCTACCGGCACGGTCAGCGCCGCCGCCGAGGCTCCGTTGTGGCGGCGAAGTCTGCCGCTGCTCTGCGGTCTGCTGGTAGTCGCCCTGGCGTGGCGGCGGCGCAGGCTTCTCTGCAGCCTGCTTTTGGCGGCGCTGATGGGGGTCCTCCTGGGCGGCGCTGGCAGTTGCACGGCTTCGGGTGGAGGCGGAGGAGGAGGCGGGGGTGGAGGATTGGGGTCCACAACGCCCGCGGGAAGCTACTCGATCCCGGTGACGGCGTCCGCCGACGGCTTGTCGCAGAGCGTGACCCTAACATTGATCGTGGATTGAGCCGGATGGGCTTGAAGGATGCGCCCAAAGGTCATTCCCCGACCCGTTATACTCTATTTTCGGTAGGTTTGCGGCTCTTACCTGCCGCCAATCCGGCCCTGGAAGGGGAATGAGCAGAAGCATGACCGCTAAAGTGAGTGTGGAAGAAGTGGAGCGCGTGGCCGAACTGGCCCATCTGGAGCTTGCTGCGGAGGAGATGCCGCGCATGGTGCAGGATCTAAACGCCATCCTCGACTATGTGGCCGAACTGAACGAACTGGATACGACGGGCGTAATTCCGCTGGCCCAGGTAAGCGACTTGTTCGAAGCCGGGGGCGTGGGCGTGTTGCGGGCGGATGTGTTGGCCCCGTCGTTGGATCGCGCTACCGTGCTCGGCCAGGCTCCCGAGACCGACCAGGCTTTCTTCAAGGTCCCCAAGGTGATCGAGCGTTGAGAGCCTGAGGTGAAGGCCGGGTTTTGAAAGGGCAGGACATCTCAGGCTGCGGAAATGGCCTTCTTGAACCAGCTTTGTATCAGGGCAGGACTTTAGTCCTGCCGCAGAGGATCGAATACAAACGATGGGCTTTAGCCCCAGAGGGATGCCCTCCGTCATTTAGCCCCATCGACGCAGAGATGAGACGGTTCCGGCAGGCGCCAAGAGAGGAAGACAACGTTGTCCAGCGAAACCAAAGTGACGGAAACCTTCGTAGAAAAGCCCCAATCCCTGGCCGATTTGCGCGCCGCTCTGGTGGCGGGCACCAGCAAGGCCACGGATCTGGCTGCCGGCTATTATGAGCGCATCGAGAAGAAGAATGGTCGTCTCAACGTCTACCTCAACCTGACCAAAGAGCGGGCCATGGCGCAGGCGGCGCACATTGACGCGCTGGCCGCCAAGGGCGATCCGCTGCCCCCGCTGGCCGGCCTGCCCATGGGCATCAAGGACGTGCTGGTGATGCGCGGCGCTCCGTCTACGGCTGGCTCCAAGATTCTTAAAGGGTACGAGCCTCCCTACGACGCCACCGCCGTCGCCAAGCTCGACGCGGCCGGGGCGGTGCTGCTGGGCAAGATCAACTGCGACGAGTTCGCCATGGGCGGCTCGAATGAGAACTCGGCCTACGGGCCGGTGCGCAATCCCGTCGATACCGAGCGGGTTCCGGGCGGGTCGAGCGGCGGCTCGGCGGCGGCTGTCGCGGCCAATATGGCCGTGGCCACGCTGGGCTCGGATACCGGTGGCTCCATTCGCCAGCCGGCCAGCTTCTGCGGGGTGGTGGGCGTGCTGCCGACTTACGGACGCGTCTCCCGCTACGGCCTGATCGCCTACGCTTCTTCGCTGGACCGCGTCGGCCCCTTCGCCGCCAACGTGCGCGACGCCGCCACGCTGCTGGGCGTCATTGCCGGCCACGATCCCCACGACGCCACCTGCCTGGCCGCGCCCGTCCCCGACTACGCCGCCGCAAGCGATCAAGGCGCGGAGGGCCTGCGCATCGGCATTCCCGCCGAGTACTTTGCCGAGGGCCTCGATGCCGAGGTGCGCGCCGCCATCGAGAAGGGCATTGAAGCCCTCAAGGCGGCGGGCTGCACCGTCCAGCCGGTCTCGCTGCCGCACACCAAGTACGCCGTGCCGACCTATTACCTGATCGCCACCGCCGAAGCCAGCGCCAACCTCTCCCGCTTTGACGGCGTGCGTTATGGCTACCGCTCCCCGGCCTCGGAGACGCTGACCGCGATGTACTCCCACTCCCGCGACGAGGGCTTCGGCGCCGAGGTCAAGCGCCGCATTCTGCTGGGAACTTACGCCCTGAGCGCCGGCTATTACGACGCTTACTATTTGAAGGCGCAGCAGGTGCGCCGCCTGCTGGCCGACGAGTTCCTGACCGCCTTCGCCCAGGTCGATGCGATTGTCACGCCCACATCGCCCACCCCCGCCTTCAAGTTGGGCGAGAAGTGCGACGATCCCGTCGCCATGTACCTGGCCGACATCTACACCGTCACCGCGAGCCTGGCCGGCATCTGCGGCGTTAATGTGCCCTGCGGCGCCACGGCTTCGGGATTGCCGATAGGCATGCAGGTGCTGGCCGCGCATTTGAACGAAAGCACAGCCTTCCGCGCGGCGCGGGTGGTGGAGGCGGCGGGGCTGTAAGCGGTTTTTCTGGGAGTTTCCTCCCCGGTCCCAAAAGCGGGACCGGGGGCACCCGTATGATGGGTTTCATCGATTCCCACCCTTCCCAAAAAGCGCGGAGGATGGGGCACCGGTTTGACTATGTAATCATTAACGGTTACATTGCGACCATGACCAGCAAGGAACTCAAACGCTGGCTGGAGAAGCGAGGGGCAACCTTCACGCCGGGCAGAGGTCGCACCTCCACGTGGAACTCAATGGAAGGTTTTCTGTTCTCCCCCTGCATGGGAAAGACCTTGGACTCCTCGCAAACGCCATCAAAAAGCAGCTTGGAGTGAAATAGGAGGGTTATGCTTTATCCGGTAAGGATCACCCATCAAAACGTCGGCAACTATGCAATTGCGTTTCCCGATATTCCCGAGGCGCTGACCTTGGGCAACACAGAAGAGGAGGCGCTTCGCCATGCTGTCGATGCGCTGGAAACGGCGCTCGATTTCTACTTCGATCATGGCCGGCCGGTTCCTCTGCCTTCTGCCCCGAAGCGCGGCCAGAGGCTGGTCGAACTTCCCGCAAGCGTTTCCGCCAAGGTTCTGCTTTTTAATGAATTGATTGGGCAGAAGGTACGCCCTGCCGATCTCGCCAAGCGATTGTCGATCCCGCGGCAACATGTGACCCGTTTGCTTGATCCGCGGCACGCAACCAAGATCGATCAAATTGCCGCGGCATTGAAGGCGCTGGGAAAAACAATGGAGATACGAGCGGTCTAGCGAAATCTTCCAGTTTCCCAACGCAGAACCGGGGGCCCCCGGCAGCTAAGGAACGATCATGCGCAGAACAATTGCGAAATGTTCGCTATTTTACTTCATCGTTCTGGCCGCAGCGCCAGCGGTCGCGCAGCAGCCAATCTCAAACTCCGCAACCCCCGAGATTGTGTGGACTTGGTCCAAGCGGTGCATGGGCAATCAAAAACTCGGTGTGACTGTTCGTCTCGATCACAAGGTGCTGTACCGCGGCGTTCTTTCGATCTGTCATGGCAGCCGCGATGAGGAGGATGGGAGAGTGGAGTTTCACTTTGCTGGCGGTCATACATTCCAGGGTGAGTACCACACGCGTTCGACGGACTCGATTGAAGGAGACATTTGGCAGGCCAGTGGAGATCCAGACGCACTGATCCTCGGTATTTCATTCGATGCCGGTAAGCAGATACTCCTGAACAGGCTGCACGTTGCCAAACCGGAGAAGAAAACCTCAACGGAACTCGACCAGGGCCTTTTCATCACCACCTGCACCGTCCCTAGCCGTTAGGTTTTCGCGAAGAATCCTCTTGTTTGGCTATTCTGACAGGGCTAGAATCCCGTCAGGGAGGTAAGGCCATGGTGCTTCACGTAACGCTGGAAGAGTCTGAGGACGGCTGGATTGTGGCCGAATGTCCCGCTCTGCCGGGGTGCGTCTCCCAGGGCCGCGATGAAAAAGAGGCTCTCGTGAACATTCGTGAGGCCATCACCGGCTGGATGTGGGCCGAGGATCAGAAGGCTCTTGGTGCGCTCTCTTTGCAGCGGCCGCCGGTTGCTGTCGCGGTCTGAGGTTTTTGAGGATTCTCCGCCGGGGGCTTTCGCCGAGCATTCCTCCCCCATCCCATCCAACATATCCGAGTTGCGCTCTTGCGCTTTCCTTGAGCCTGCGGGAGCAGAGATGGGAGAGTTGGGCAACATCTCAGGCAAGGAAGCCGTCCAGGCATTCCAGCGCTCCGGTTGGTCGGTGCGGGGGCAGGTCGGCAGCCACGTGATGATGACCAGGCTCGGCGTTCGGGTCAATCTTTCTGTACCTCAACACAAGGAGCTCTCCGTCGGGATTCTGCGCAAATTGATCCGTCTTGCCGGACTGACGGTCGAGGAGTTTCTGGAACTGCTTTAGGCGCAAGATGGGCCCTGCGCAACAAGTGGAGCCAAGAAGATGCGTTTTCGATTCCTTTCCGCATTCGCGATATTGGCGGCACTTTGCGTCGCGCTTCCGATAGGGGCGGTTCCGCGCAAGGCGCATGTGGTGGTGCTCGGTGCGGCGCGCAAGGTCGCTTACTCCAAGGTGGGCGATCCGGCCGGCGCTCAGCCCGGCGAGACCGAGCTGAAGATTCGCGCCCTGCTAGTCGATGGAGCGTTGAAGGAGTGGACCACCGGCGAGGCCCACGATGTGACCGACCGCAGCTTTGTGGTGCGGCGGGCGATCCGGCTCAATGATGCGCTGCCATCCGATTCATCTACTGAGCAAAAAGAAAAAAACGTAAAAACGCCCACGGCGTGGGTCTGGCAGCGGGGTCCCTGGCTGCTGGTGGACCGGGTGACGGGCCGGGTGACGGCGCTCAAACTGCCGGACTACGATCCCGGCGTCAGCCAGGTGGCGTGGTTCCGCGACTACGGCGCTTATTGCGGCGTGACCGCCAGCGGCAAGAGCCTTTTTGCGGTGGTGGCTCAGGTGGCGGCGCGCAAGGCTGTGCTGGCGAGGAAGTTGATGGCCTTCGACCCCGAGAACCATCCTGAGCCGGTTTGCGCTCCGCCCGAGTGGCAGCGGGAGCCGCTGCGGGTCACCTTTCACCCCGCGGGCATGAATGCGGTGGGCTACGATCTGGTTCCCGGCTCGGCGGTTCTGGTCGAGGAGACGGAAGACGAGTGACGCCGAAACAGTCCGTCCGCAGAGCGGGATCGTTTGATCCCACCCTCAGCCAGTGCCGAGGTTTCCCACCCCCCGCGCAAAGAACGCGCGAGGATGGGGCACGGAAGAATTCCCCCGCGGGAGTGCGCAGGCTCACTAGCGGGCGGTATCGTTCCAGAACTTCCACAGCACCCAGAGCATGAAAACGGCCGCCAGGGCGGCGGGGATCAGCAGCAGCACGGCGCCAACGAAATTTTGCATGGTGTGCCCCCTTTCCCACTTCCCGGTACGCAGGCGGCTCTTGACTTGTTGCCGCAGCGGAGAAGTGCTTACTTTCAGGAGACTTGCCCGAGGCTAAGGATGGAATAGGGAAGGCGTAAGAGCTTTATAAGAGGGGAAAAGCGGCAGGCGGCGCCAGCGCGGAAGAGGCGCGGAGCGCGATTCTGACAGGCAGCAACCGTGATCCTGTGTTGGCGCGTCTTGACACCGGATGGGGCGCGCGTATCTTATCTTGGAAGGCATTCTTTTGGCCTCCCAACGGAGCGGGGCGGGTAAGACCGTGCAATCTCCGCACGGAAGCGCCGCAAGGAGCCTGTGTCGAACAGGAAATAGATGCTTGGGCTTCCGATTTGGATGCGGGCGTGAGGTGGTTGGCTTCGCATCGCGGGATCCGAGGCTGGATGGATCGCTTCAGCGCTCCTTGCCAGGCCGGGATCGCAGGCGAATCGGGTTCAGCCCGGGTCGACAGGATTTCCGGGTACAAATTTTGGGGACGACTGGCCTGAGGCCGGATGGGTCCATGCCTTGAGCGGTGGCGGCAGAGCGGCGCCGGGGCGAGCAAAGGATGAGTGTGATTACGAGTTTTGCGACGATCTTTGCACCAGCCGCGGGAGCAGGCGGCGGTTTTCTGGGCTTTTTGCCCATCGTGGTGCTGATCCCGGTCTTGTATCTGGTGATGATCCGCCCCCAGCAGAAGCGGCAGAAGCAGTGGCAGGAGATGCTTGGAAACATCAAGACCGGCGACCGCATTACCACCGCGGGCGGCATTCGCGGCGTCATCCTCTCCATCAAGGACGACAGCATTGTGATCCGCGTGGCCCCGGACGGGGTCAAACTGGAAGTGGCCAAGCACGCCATCGCTGCGGTCACGACGGACAGTGCGCAGTGATCAGTGGTCAGTTGTCAGTTGTCAGTGATCAGTAGTCAGTGAACAGTAGTCAGTGAACAGTGTTCAGTTAACAGTGGTCAGCGGCAGTGAACGATAAACGGTGAAACGTGGACAGTGAGTAGCAAGCCGTGGCCGGTTCCGGCCACTGACCACTGACCACTGTTCCCTGATCACTGTTCCCTGATCACTGACCCCTGCACTAGAGAAACGGGACGATGAAGAAGAATCTCAACGGTAAAATTGCCCTGATTGTTGCAGTCCTTCTGGTCTGTGTCTACGGTATCCTTGGGGTGCCTGCGGGCTTCTCCGGCAAGGCCCTGACGGAGGCTTTGACCAAGCGCATTCATCTTGGTCTGGATCTGCGCGGCGGCGCCCACCTGATCCTTCAGGTGGTGGTGTCGGAAGCTGTCAACGCGGAGACGGATAATGCCGCGCAGCGCATCCAGCAGGATCTGAAGACGGCCAACCTGAGCTTCACCCAGGTTTACAAGCCCGACGCCAAGGGCCATCCCGACGCCTTCAAGGTCGAGGGCGTCTCGGCGGCCAACGCCAGTGCTGCCCGTTCCTTGCTGGAGACCAAACTCTCCAACGAGTACGACATCAGCGGCGGCGGAGAGAGCGGCTTTACCGCAACCATGAAGATGCCGGTGCGCCAGGCGCTGGAGAAGAAGACCGTCTCCCAGGCCATCGAGACCATCCGCGACCGCGTTGACACCCTGGGTGTCAGCGAGCCGGTGATTCAGGAGTACGGCCTGGGCGACAACCAGATTCTGGTGGAACTGCCGGGCATCGACGACCTGGACCGGGTCAAGAGCATCATCCAGTCCACCGCGCGTCTGGAAGTTCACGCCGTGGTCGGCGGTCCCTTCCAGGACGAACCGGCGGCGCTGGCCAGCGTGGGCGGGGCTCTGCCGGGCGACCAGGTCATGACCCACGGCTCCGGGAATCTGGCGGCGGGCGGAGAAGCGGACAGCGTTTGGATCTTGCAGCGCGTCTCGGTCGTGGCGGGCAGCGACTTTCGCTCCGCCGACCCCTCGACCGATCAGAATGGCCTGCGCAACGTAACCTTCACCCTGACCAACGAGGCAGGCGATCGCTTCTGGGAGTACACCAGCGCCAACATCGGCAAGAGCATGGCGGTGGTGATGAGCGGTCGGGTCAAGGAAGTGGCCAACATCAAGGGCGCCATCCGCGACCGCGGCGAGATCGAGGGCACCTTCTCTCCCGACGAAGTCATGATGCTGAGCAAGATGCTCCGCACGGGCGCACTGCCGGCTTCGCTGGAGTATCTGGAAGATCGCACCGTGGGCGCCTCCTTGGGCGCCGACTCCATCCGCCAGGGCGTAACCGCGGCGGTGGTGGGCGTGCTGGTGGTGATGGCCTTCATGCTTATCTACTACCGCGGCTCGGGCATCAACGCCGATCTGGCGTTGTTCCTGAACCTGGTCATCCTGCTTGGCTTCCTGGGCTACTCGTCGGCTACGCTGACGCTGCCCGGCATCGCCGGCGTGATTCTCACTATAGGCATGGGCGTGGACTCCAACGTGCTGATCTTCGAGCGCATCCGTGAAGAGATGCGCGCCGGCAAGGCCGCTCCGGCAGCGGTGGACCAGGGCTTTGCCCACGCCTGGATCACCATCGTCGATACTCACGTCACTACCATCGTCTCCGCAGCCTTCCTCTTCCTCTTCGGCACCGGTCCGGTCAAGGGCTTCGCAACCACCCTGACCATCGGCTTGCTGGCCAACCTCTTTACGGCTGTCTTCGTCTCGCGGGTGATCTTCGACGCCCACCTGAACAAGATGGAGCCGGGCGAGATGGTTTCGATCTAGGGACCGAGGGAACAAGGGAACAGATGGGGCGGCGGAAGAAGCTGCCAGGAATTCGAGCAATGCCGAGGGCCCGGTGGGCCCGCGGCCCCGAAGAAGGGAAGAAATTCAAGTGGAATTGTTTGGCAAGGTAAATATCGACTGGCTGGGGAAGAAGTGGTACTTCCTCAGCTTCTCTCTCCTCTTCAGCATTGCAGGCATCGTCTCCATGGGCATGCATTGGGCGACCATTGGCAGCCCGGTGCCCTTGGGCGTGGACTTCAAGGGCGGCACGCAGGTGCAGGTGCAGTTTGACCGGGCTCCAGACGCCAACAAGATTCGCCAGGCCATGGAAGCGGCGGGCATCAAGGACGCCAAGATCCAGAGCTACGGCGTGGCTGGCAGCAACGAGATGCTCATCAGCCTGCCCGAGCAGCACGACGAGAGTTCGCTCGACGCCGGCCGCCAGCAGATCATGGACGCTCTGCGTGCCCATTACGACAGCACCATCGGCACCCGCAACGTGCGCAATGTGCAGGTCGTCGGCCCCACGGTGGGCAAGCAGTTGGAGAAGCAGGCGCTGGGCGCCACCCTGCTTTCCCTTTTGGGAATGCTGGTCTATCTCTGGTTCCGCTTTCAACTGATTTACGGCGTCGCCGCCGTGGTAGCGGTCTTCCACGATACTCTGATAACGATTGGTTTCTTCGCCCTCACCAACCAGGAGATCGGCCTGACGGTCATTGCCGCCATCCTGACCTTGGTGGGCTATTCGATGAACGACACCATCGTGGTCTTCGACCGCATCCGCGAGAACCTGCGCCTGACGCGCAAGGAGACCCTCCCGGAGGTGGTCAACCGCAGCATCAACCAGACGCTGAGCCGGACGGTGCTGACCTCGGGATTGACCTTCCTGACGGTCCTATCGCTCTTCATCTTCGGCGGGCCGGTACTGCGCGGCTTCTCCTTCGCGCTGGTGGTGGGCATTTTGATTGGCACCTATTCTTCCATCGCCATAGCGGCGCCGATGCTGGTGGCGTGGCAGGAATGGCGGGCACAGAAGAGTGGCGGGGCATCGGTTTTGCCGGCCGCCCGGCGCGCCCGCGTTTAACCTTTTGTTTGTGGTAGTTGCAGTAGTTTCGAAGTGCTTTTTGCAATCGTTGGGGCGGTTCTGCTATAGCTGGGAAGCGTCCCTCCAACACCGATTCGGCGCCCGGGAACATTTTTCGTTGCTGCGGTGTCTAAGTAGAGGTAACCAAACACCGATTCGAGGCTGGCCATGTTTGAAGACTCCACATTTGAATCCGCAGGCAGGATCAAGAGCAAGAGCAAGTATTGGATGATGGTGACGTTTATCGTCAACGGATCCATCTTGTTGCTGCTGGTTCTGATTCCGCTGATCTACCCCGAGGCGCTGCCCAAGGCTGCCATGCAGATGGCCCTTGTGGCGCCGCCACCGCCACCCCCGCCGCCGCCGCCGCCGCCGCCGCCCGAGGTGGTGCACGTGGTCAAGGTGCAGTCCGAGATGATGAACAACCAACTCGTCGCTCCCACCAAGATTCCCAAAGACATCAAGGTGGTTAGCGAGAGGGAAGCTCCGCCCTCAGCGGGCTTCGGCGTAGCCGGCATGGAAGGCATGGGCGGTTCCGGTGGCGGCGTCATGGGTTCGGTCTTCGGCAGCGGCAGCGCACCGAAGGTCAAGGCCGCCGCTCCCACTCACGTGAACATCTCCCAAGGCGTGGCCCAGGGCTTGTTGCTGCAGAAGACGCAGCCCATTTATCCTCCCATCGCCAAGGCTGCCCGCGTGCAGGGAACCGTGGTCCTTCAGGCCACCATCTCCAAGTCGGGCACCATCACCAATCTCCGCGTCGTCAGCGGTCCGGCCATGTTGCAGCAGTCTGCCATGGACGCCGTCAAGTCCTGGCGGTATCGCCCCTACCTGCTCAACAACGAGCCGGTGGAAGTCGATACCACGGTGAACGTGATCTTCACCTTGGGTGGATGACGAATTTCCTGGCCCCTCTCTGCGTCTAGAGTGAGGGGCCGCGTTTTTGACCCGAATGCCTAGGCATTCCCAGCAACCGGTGGAACCTTTCAGTTCACAAGAAACTCCTTAGGAGGAACGATTCAGTGATTCTCGCTCAGCTCGCACATTTCGCTTCGCACACGGCCGCCAATCTGGCATTCTTCTTTGATGGTGAAGAGCAGACGGTCAGCTTCAGCCCCATGGGATTGTGGGAACACATGGGCAACCTGGCCCGTGCGGTTGCCGTTCTCCTGTTCATCGAGTCGATCTGGTCTTTGGCTGTAATGATCGACCGCTACCTGTATTTCTCGGCGGCCCGCAAGCAGTCCCGCGAGTTCGCGCCCAAGGTTGCCGGCGCGCTCAAGGACGGCAAGCTGGAAGAGGCGATCAAGATCGCCGACCGTAACAAGAAGTCGCACCTTGCCGAGGTTGTCACCGCCGGTCTGCAGGAGTTCCGTTCTTCCGGCGCCAGCGAAGCCTCGATCGAGAGCTCGGGTCGCGCCCTGGAGCGCGCCGAGGCCATCGTGCACGCCAAGCTGAAGAGGGGCCTGTCGGTTCTGGCCACCATCGGCGCCACCGCTCCCTTCGTCGGTCTGTTCGGCACCGTCGTCGGCATTCTGAACGCCTTCCAGCAGATCGCCACCCAGAAGACTTCGGGTATCGGCGCGGTTGCCGGCGGTATTTCGGAAGCCCTGGTCACCACGGCCTTCGGCCTGCTGGTCGCCATCCCCGCCGTCATGGCCTTTAACTACTTCACCGGTCGTGTCGAGTCGTTCGACGTGGAGATGGACAACTCCTCCAGCGAACTGATCGACTACTTCATCAAGCAGAGCCACAAGCGCTAAGCGAGGCGGCTTGGGCGAGAGCGGGAAGTTGAGGAGGGTGGGAGAGCGCGCAGGCTCTCTCCCACCCACCGGTTTACTTCCCCCGCCGGTCAGGCGGTTCGCCAGTGATCCCGGCAGCCATCCGGAATACAAATTCACAGGCACGGAGCCAAAACGATGGCAGTATCAGTTCGCAACGAAGGCACTAAAGTCAACGCCAACATCAACGTGACCCCCATGGTGGACGTCATGCTGGTGTTGTTGATCATCTTCATGGTCATCACCCCCATGCTCCAGAACAAGGTCGCCGTCGATATGGCCAAGGTGGAAAACGCTGTAGCCATGCCGGACGCCGACAAGGAAGACGCCATTGTTGTTGCCGTTACGCGCGATGGGCGGGTCTTCCTGGGGCAGGACAAGGTCGCAGTCAGCGAGTTGGGCGGCAAGGTCCGCGACAAACTTCAAGACAAGACCACCAAGACCATCTTTATCCGCGCCGATGCGCGTGCGCAGTTCCGCGCGGTGGAAGACGCCGTCGACGCTGTGCGTACCGCAGGTGTGGACGACGTGGGCTTGCTCACGCAGAAAAAGGAAGGCAACCTCGCGGGCGGTGTGTAACCGGCTCCCTGAGTCCATCTAACGATTCGCAGTATCGAGGAGTTTTAAGCCATGTCAATGACAACTGGGGGCGGGGGCAGTTACTCGTCTGACATCAATATGACGCCGATGATCGACATTCTGCTGGTGCTCTTGATCATCTTCATGGTCATCGTGCCGGTGACGCCCAAGGGCCTGGATGCGCTGGTTCCTCAGCCGCCCAAGGACCAGAAGCAGCAGAATTCCACCGATCGCACCATCGTGGTGCAGATTCTGGGCAAGGCCGGGGTTGTTCCTGCATACAAGATCAACGAAACCGATGTGCAGAAGTCCGAGTTGCAGGCACGTCTGACCGAGATCTATGCCAACCGCGCCGAGCGCATCATGTTCGTCAAGGGCGACGACGATGTGGACTTCCGTTATGTGGCCGAGGTTATCGACATCGGGCGCGCAGCCAACGTGGATCACATCGGCATGATGACGCCGAAGATTCTGGCCGGTCAGTAAACAGCGCTGCCGCACGCTGTCTCTCGCGGTGGAGGGATGGCGGGCAACGTCGGCACCCGCCTCGCGGCGGGCGCGGATGGCAGGAGAGCTGGAGCCTGGGCTCGATGCTGGCAGGCGAGCGGGCGGCGGGCAGCTTGGCCAAACTCCGTTCTCGGCGTGGACCGGTGCTCCAGGGGGCGGTCCCTCCGACGAAAAACAGGAGTACAATTTTTCCATCCTGGTTTTATGATTCTGGTTCCGGTATCGCCCCGCCCGCGGCCAGCAGCAACGAGATTCCAGGCACGCAGCCGACAAGGCACGACCTGAAGGAGAAGGATACGAACATGAATGGACCCGCACGTATTACGGCGCTCGCGGTTGTTCTGGCCGGCATGGTTCTTTCCATGAGCGGGTGTAACCGCCTGGCTGCCCGTGACCATCTGAACAAGGGAGTGGAAGCCTACAAGAGCGCCCACTTCGAAGAGGCTATCGGTCACTTTCAGAAGGCCACCCAACTCGACCCCAGCCTGCCCATGGCCAAGAGCTATCTGGCCACAGCGCTCTCGCAGAACGTGGTTCCCGGCCTGGACACGCCAGACAACCTGAAGACCGCGCAGCAGGCCATCGACATCTTCCAAGAGGTTCTGGACAAGGACCCGACGGATGTCAACAGCATGAAGCAGATCGCCGGCATCTTCTTTAGCATCAAGAAGTTCGACGACGCCAAGACGTGGCAGAAGAAGGTTCTGGCCGCCGATCCCAAGGATCCCGAGGCGGCCTACACCGTCGGCGTCATCGATTGGACTCAGGCGCACAAGAACAAGCTGGATGCCCTGCAGGCCGCCGGATTGAACGACGACGGCGCGGGCAACGCTAAGGCGCCCAAGAAGGTCATGGAAGAGCTGGCAGCCAAGAACGGTCCGCTGGTGGAAGAAGGCTTGCAGTATCTGAATCAGGCCGTGGCCAATCGCGCCAACTACGACGACGCCATGCAGTACCTGAATCTGATCTATCGCAACAAGGCCGATGTGGACTTCGGCAACAATGCCGCTGTCGCTGCCGATATGGCCGCGGCCAAGGATTGGACCTCCAAGGCCATGGGAACACGCAAGGCCAACGAAGAGAAGAAGGCCAAGGGCCCTGGCGGCATCGTCATGGACGCCAATGGCAACATGAAGTAGTTCTTCCTTCACCCTGCTTTACAGACGGCCTCCGCAAAAGCGGAGGTCGTTTTGTGTACAGGCTGTCTCTGTTTTGGACGCGGATTTACGTTAAATCTGAGGAACCTCTGAAGAAATCGAAAAACTCTCTATCCCGGTCCAGCGGCGAGGATAAAATCCACAACCGGGGCACATGGAGCGTCATCGGATCATCGATCCCCACGCCGCTGCGCTGGGTTCCTAATGCGCCGGACTCCGAAGGCATCCAGTTTGTCGTCGATGCTGAGAACCGGTAGATTGTGCTGGATCGCGTGTGCCGCGATCATGCGGTCAAAGGGGTCGGTATGAAGGTCCTCGAAGCGCGCAGCTCGCACTATGACCTCCGGTTCCAGAGGGAGAACCGAATACCCCAGGCTCTCGATGTTCTTCACCAAATCGCTCTCGAACGGAACAGCCTCGGGCAATTTGCCCTTTCGAACCTTCAGGCTGATCTCGTAGAGCGAAGCAGCGGATACTATGACCTCGTTGTTGAGATCGATCATCATCTCACGAGCCCAAGGTTCCATAGTCTCAGGATGCAAGGCCGCCCAGATCACATAATGGGTGTCGATGAGGATTCTCATTCCAATTCACCGTTCCAGCCTTTCAATTCAGCCTCATCTAAATCGTCAAAGTCGTCTGGAATGCGAAAATCCGGGCAATAGAACTGTCCCATCTCTCGTTCCTTCACCGGCTTGAGGGCGACGATCTCGGCTACAGGCACTTTCTTTCTCCCCATGGTCAACACGATTTTCTCTCCCCGTTGTGCCCGTCTTACGAGATCGGAAAGCTGTGTCTTGGCCTCGAACATGGTCGCTTCGGCCATCGTTGCACCTCCATACTGCTAAGAAAATATTAGCTAATGAAAATAAAGATTGCAACTCCCGCGCACACCGTCATCGCTCTCTACTCCTACTGAGTCTCCACCGTCTTTGCCGACTTACGGGAGTTGAAACTGTAGCGCTGGCCTCCCGGCCGGCTGGAATGAGGACGTCCTCGTTCGCGCTTGTCCAAATCCAGAATCTATTCATTGTGCTCGCCCCGCTTGAAATTGCGTTTTCTCTCCAATAACCCTCCAAAATCCTACGAATAAAGCCAAAAAAGCGGCCACTCCCGAAGGAATGGCCGCTTACCAGTGCTCGAAAAAACTAGTTGCCGCTCTGTTTGAGGACCTGATCGGCAAAGTAGTTGTGGACCTTGGCTTCGTTGTGCAGCATCTCGAAGTAGGCGTTCTTGAGCAGTTGGGCGCGGGCGTCGCGCAGGCCCTGGCGAATGACCTGTTGTACGCGGGGATCGGTAAGGTCGCGCTGGCCGGCGGGCTCGTGGCTGATGAGCTTGTAGATGGCGTAGCCGACGGGATGACGGCCGGGGCCGGCGCTGTCGTAGACAGGAATCACATCGGTGATCTGCCCAGGAGAGAGCTTGGAGACGGCGGCAAAAACTTCGGCGTCACTGCGCAGCGAGGACTCGGGAATGAGGCCCATGTCGCCGCCATTCGAGGCGGTATTCGCGGCCTCGGAGAAGTTCATGGCGATGGCCCCGAAGTCCTCGCCATTCTGCAGCTTGGTGTGCAGCGTCTGAATCTTGCGGCGGGCGTCGTTGTCTCCCGAGGCCTTGTTGTTCTGCAGGTTGCCGGGCTGTTGCGAGGCAGCGCTGCTGACCGCGATCTGTGCCAGGTGATACTGCGGCTCGATGAAGTTGTACTCGGCTTTGTGCTGGTTATAAAAGGCCTGAATCTCGGCGTCGGAGATGTTGATCTTGGACTCGATCTCCTTATTGAGCAGCTTGGTCTGCGTGAGCAGGCGGCGCTGGTCGCGCTTGAGGTCGTCCAGGGTCAGGTTGTGCTGCTTGAGCTGCTGGTCAAACTGCTCCTGGGTGTAGGGCGCCTTCATCTCCGTAACCTTGGCGTTGACGTCTTCGTCGGAGGCGGTGAGGTTGAATTTGGCGGCGCGCTGCTGCAGGATCTCCTCGTCGATCATTTGGCGCAGCACCGCCAGGCGGAGAATATCGGATTGCGCCGGGGAAGGTTCCTGCGGGCTGTTGCCAAGACTAGCCTTGTAGTTTTCGTACTTCTTCTCCATCTCCGCGCGCAGAATCTCCTTGCCGTTGACGGTGGCCATCACGTCGGGAGCGGGGGAACGATGGCAGCCTACGAGAGCGGGCAAAAGAAGTCCGCTGCCGAGGACGAACAGCACCAGATGAGAACGATTGTTTCGATAAGCTTGAACGTGCAACCTGATCACTCCTGTGGGGCCGCGACGACCCCAGACTCCCACGATAAATCCATAGACCGGTCGAGCGATAGCGGCAAATGTGACTATTTCGCGGCGGGCGATGGCAATTGGGCGGTTTGCGGCTGGGGAGCAGGCGAAGGCGGGGGGTCCACCCCGGCGGCGCGCAGAGCGCGGTCGACCACCTGCCAGAGCAGATTCTGGGGCAAGGCGCCGTAGACCTTTTCGCCTTCGATAAAGAGCGCCGGAGCGCCATCGACATGCAGCGCCTCCGCCTGGGCAGCCGAGGCGCGCACCTGGGATTCGTCCTGGGCGGCGATGCAGGCGTCGATCCTGACCGGATCGAGTTTGGCCAGCATGGCCTGTTGGCGGGCGATGCGGTTCAAGGCGTCGAAGCTCTTGGGGAGGCTGCGGTCCTCGCCGTTGATCTCCTGGCCGTGGTTGTGGACGTAATCGACGTAGGCCCAATATGCCTCGCCGTTCTGTGCCGCCAGGCAGTTGGCGTTCACCGCCGCGTGCATGGCCCAGGGGTGAAGCTCGGTGAGGGGATTGTCCTTGTAGATGACGCGAACCTTGTCCTTGTAGCGATCGAGCGTGGCGGGAAAGAGCTCGGCATGCATGCGCGCGCAATAGGGGCAGGCCAGATCGTCAAAGTTGATGATGGTGACCTTGGCGGCGGGGTTGCCGCGCATCGGGCGGCCGGCGATGGGGATGTTGAAGAGCGGATCCTTGGCCAGATCGAAGGTCTCCAGGCGGCCCAGCGTCTTGTTATCGGTGGAGATGAGAAAGTCGATGGCGGTCTTGCTGCTGCCATGGGCCAGTGTCACCGGCAGAGCATCGTAGCCGTTGATCGAACTGGGCTTGCGCGCGCCCAACAGGACATCGTAATCCTGGGGAATGTTGAACTGGGAGCGGATCATCACCTCGATATGGCGGTCGAGGCTGAGGCTGACGGGCGTCTGCGGGGCGGGTTGAGCCTTGCAACCGGCAACCATGCCGATCGCCAGCAAGCCGGCTAAAAAATGAAGTCGAGACAAGTTGAAAACCCTCTCCAAGAAGAATACTCCAGGCATCTATCCTGCGACCGACGCCCGCAGCATGGACGCGCCGGCGGGAAAAAGGCGATCCGCAAGGAGGACGAGTCGATCAATAGGCAGGAGGCAGAGTGGGATCGCGAAAGACGGTGTTACTGCGGCGAATGTCGCCCACAGAGCCGAAGTTGGCG
>Ga0326728_10011195_pt1 | contig 20611 bp, 15 predicted proteins | sample MB3enrmetagenome_FD_207602 | JGI IMG/M metagenome (GOLD analysis project Ga0326728, IMG submission 207602) | Lab enriched peat soil microbial communities from McLean, Ithaca, NY, United States - MB31MN | ecosystem: Environmental > Terrestrial > Soil > Wetlands > Peat | place: USA: New York... | reverse complement strand
CCCAATCGACCCCGCCAACAACGGAAACTACCTGTACCCGACATTCTCCGCGACGGATCGCACATTTTCCGCAATCGATCCGCATACCGGCGCACTGGTCAAGAACATGGCCCTGGCTGGAGACATCATCGGGGTCGTTCCAGGCATGGGTTCTAGCGGAACCGGCGTCTTCTGCCAGCCGGTTCCCGTGAAAGCCAGCAATGAGAACGTGTACGGCTATCATTGTGAGATCAACACGGCCGGGGCATCGCCGGGGTTGTACTGGGTTGCAACGACGGGCGAGGTGCGCTTTCTAGGGGTGATGCGGACTAGCTACAATCTTCCGTCGTGGCCGGAGATTGCCTGCTCGGGCACGCTGTCGGCGGTGTTTGACGCTGTTGATCCAAACACGTTCTACTGCGGCACTGCCGGGGCACTGGTGAAGGGGGTCTATACAGGCCATACGGTGTCCGGGCAGGACGTGGACCTGACCGGACAATCCCAGGCTCCGCTATCGGGGATGCCGCACACGACATGGACGCTCTTACTGCCCTCTGCGCGGGGAATACCAACCCTGCTGACCGAGTTCGACTCAAACTACGCCTCCGTAGGATCGGTGTGTTGCGGCTCCTATCTAGCAGGGGATTGGGCGAACAATAAGTTCTATTTCCATTCCTGGGGTGCAACTCAGGACACGTTGGGATGGCTGGGCGAGTTCGATCCGGCTGCAACGGCAGCCACGCAAACGGCGAAGTTTGGATCGTCTGCCGGGTGCTTGGATAATCCGCCGGTCACGGGGTCTACTTATGCGGGGCGATCCGGGTGTGTTGTCGCCAGCACGGGGAGCTTCACGGGCGGCCAGGGGTCTGGTCTTCGGTGGTCGGTTCTACATACGTTCGATGTAACGCCGGCCTCGACCTGGGAGTCGATTACACTCAACGCGCCGAGGATGAAGATCGGTGTGTGGTACAGCGCTACGCTGAGCAGCGCCCTATCGGCCACGCCCGGAACATGCACGATGGCGCAGCCGGTGGGGAATACGATTGCGGGATGGCCGGACACGTCTTGGACGATGGGATGCTCCACGATCACGGTGACCGGCGACCCGGCGCTCGTCGGAAGCGCACCGACTTATCCCGCCTCCATACCGGCGCTGCCTGGGGACCTGCTGAGCGTCAATTCCGGGAGTTATACCCATTACGAGGTACTGCGCCTGTTGGACAAAGGAACGAACGGCAATACTTGGTATGTGCAGCGGCAGTATTACTACCGGACACCGGACGGGGGAACGACTTGGTGTACGGGCACACAGATAACGGGGTGCACCAACTTTTGGCCTTATTCGTCCGTTGCCGTCGGGGGGACCCTCGACATGCTTTCTCCCGCCGTCTATTATAACGCGAACACCACGGGTATGCAGATGTGGTGGGACACAGTTAATGGAGCTTTGACGAACAACGGCACAACCGTCATTGAGGACCCGTTGTCGCAAGGCCACGCGACCTACCTCAACAACGCCACGTACGGGCGCTGGACCGACGTGAGTAATCACACTGCCGTGTTTGGGATGGAACCCGGAAGGCTTCTCAGCCCACCCGCACCAATCCAGATGCAGTACCCAGCGTTCAACGGGGTTGGTGGGAATGCAATTGAGACGCACCCGTCTCTTTCGGTTTCCAACCCGCTGAACAACGATGCTTACAGCCAGTTAGTAGACAATCATCCATACTATGGGGATACGTCGCTTGCCACGGCGTCTACGGTATCCCTGGTGAGCGGGCAGTTGTACCGGATTCGCGGGACCAACGTCGCGAGCAATTATAAGCTGATCCCCTATTTTGCAAACTCAGGGAGCCGGGCGATGAAAGAAGTATCGGGTCCGGCCGCGCTGCTCGCAACGGATTCCTCGACGCAGTTCCAATGGTGCGTGGCGTTGAAGGCCGGGGAATGCTACAGCGGATCTCTGAGCGGGGATGTCTACTTTAACGCGCCAGGCATCGCGAATGCGTACTGCACGTACGACTGGCTCACCCTGCAAACCACATTGACGATTCCAAACGACATTTGCATCAGTCCATCGGCAGCGGTGGTTCAGGCCGTCGAAATGCAGGAGATCGCCAACGACCCGTTTGGCCTCCAACTTCGCGTGATCAGCAACGCACTCGGCAAGTACGATCAGCAATCCCTGTTCTGGAACTCGCGCACCATACCGGACGGCTCCTGGCTCTTCACGTCCCTGGCCGCCGATCCCAGCAGCCTGAAGCTGATCCAGATCCCGCCGCGGATGAGCGACAGCATCAGCAGGACGTCATATGTGCCCATTGCCGTGTCGCTGCCGGCGGCTTCCGGCGTGGCCACCGCGATCGTCGAATTTGGATATGGGGAGAACGTCGCCCCGGGCAGTTTCTACTGCACGGCACGGCAGGAGGCGTGTGTAGCGCAGAGCGCGACAATCAATGCATCGCTGCCATTCTATTTCGCTACGACGGAAGCGGGTTCGATCGTGGGAGCGCCGTGCGGCTCGGGCTGCACCATTACGCTGCCGGGTCTGTCGGGAAGAACGATGTACTATCAGATCGTTTCGCGCAACAGCCTGGGAACGGTGGTGGGCGAGCAACTGGGAGTGCAGCCCGTGCCATAGGTCGAAGGCATCAATCCACCGGGAACGCGTCCTTATGACGCACGATCCATGCGTTCAACTCCTCGGGCGTGGAGATCTCCTTCTTCAGGATGGCTAGCAGCAGGTCGTGAGAACGCAGTTGCAAAGGTCCGTTCTGGTACCGGACTCAACGTCCAGGATGTTCTGGTTCGCCCGCAGCGCATGGACGTCGTCTGCTAGACTGTAGGATCAGCTCATCGCCAGCTCGGTGCAGACGTCGCCAGGATGTTGACCTTAACGCTGCTCACGGAAAGTCAGATCCCATGGGCTTCCTTAGACGCCTACCACGACCGAACTGTGTTCCAGACCCAGCAGTGGCTTCAGTTCATCGCGGAGATCCACCAGGCGACCCCGGCGGTGATCGAGATTCGGGAGCAGCGCGATCTCGTTGGGTACTTCACGGGCTTGGTGATCCGGATCTGCGGCGTCAAGATCCTCGGCAGCTCCTTCCCCGGCTGGATCACACCCTACATTGGCTTCAATTTGATACCTGGTTTCCCTCGCCGGGAGTTGCTGGACCAAGTTGCCGAATTCGCCTTCGATCAACTGGGCTGTTGGCACATCGAAATCAGCGACCGTGCCCTCCAGCCAAAAGACGCCCAAGGAACCAAGTTCCAGTTGGACTTTCTAGAGTCGTACGAGACTGACCTGACCCGAGCTGAGGATGATATCTTGGCCTCCATGAATAAGGAGCGGCGGCGCTGTATCCGCCGCGCGGCGGAAGCCGGCGTGATCGTCGAATCCGCGGCTGATGAGCGGTTCGCGGACGAGTACCATGATCAGCTTAAGGAGGTCTTTGCGAAACAGAAGTTGCCCCCGAGTTACGGAGTTGAGATGGTTCGGGCGCTCGTCAGGATCATGGGGCCAACCGGCCGCGTCTTGTTCCTGCGCGCGCGAGACCCCGCTGACGGGCGCTGCATTGCCACCGGCATCTACCCCGGCATGAACCGAATCGCCGAGTTCTGGGGCAACGCCAGCTATCGTTCGGGACTCTCCCTCCATCCAAACGAAGCGTTGCACTGGTATGCAATGCGTTACTGGAGGGCCCGCGGGCTCCAGGTGTTCGATTGGGGCGGCGGCGGCGACTACAAGCAGAAATACGGCCCCATCCACCGGCCCATCGTCTGGCTCCGGAGGTCTCGCTGTAAGGCGCTGGCTCGCGTACGCGACCGCGCCCGCGACTTGTTCAAACTCAAACAGCGCATCCTCTATCGCATGCGCGGCCGTCCCGGGAGCTGAGGGCCTCATGATCCGCGAATCCGGAGACGCCGAACTGACCTACGGCCCGCTGCCGCAGGGCCTGTGGCCCGACGCGATTCGCCTGCTTGCCGAGGAGCGGGTCTCGATCGCCGGTGTGGCGGAAGAGCCTGTCTGGCGCGCGTTCCTGGAAGATAGCCGCGCCACTGCCCATCCCCTCATCGTATCCGCGTGCGACGCCCACACCATACATGGGGTGGTGCTCTGTCTCATAGATCCGGCGCGATACTGGCGGCGCCTCCTGGTGCGTCACCCCTTGGTCGCGGTGCAGATCTTGGCCGTGCGCCTGAAGAGGAGGCTAAGGTGGAGGCGGGCTGGCCCGTCCGCACCGCGGCCGGACCCGGGCATCCTCAATCTCATGGTGCCCAATGTAACCGGCAAGAGGTGGGCCGACTCCTCGCCCGAGATCGCCAAGATCATGTTCATTGGTGTGGACCGCCGGAGCAGGAAGAAGTCCATCGGCCGGCGCCTTTACCAGGTACTCTTCCGCCAGCTGCGGTTGCGAGGCGTGCGGCGTGTGGATGCCTGCATCGACTGGCCCAATGTGCCCAGCATCCATCTGCATCGTTCAGCCGGGTGGGAATTGTACGCCCGCCCCCAGTCGATCATGGCCAGCTACGACCTCTCCCAGATCCGAGACCAGGATCGCGACGGTGGATAACGACCTCTTTGGGGGGCATCACCATGTCAGAACGCTGTAGTCAGATCTGCTGGCCCGAGGGCAAGTCCTTCGCGTTCACCATCTTTGACGATCCCGACAGCCAGAGCCTGGAGGCAGGTCGGCAGGTCTATGGTCTGCTCCGGGAACTGGGGTTGCGGACCACGAAAGGAGTCTGGCCCGTGCGAGGGCCGCGCGAACCTTCCGACTCCGGCTGGACCTGCGCGGACCCCGGTTACGCGGAGTGGGCTCGGGAACTCCAGGAAGCCGGCTTTGAGATCGGACTTCACAACGTGACCTCCCACACCTCTCTGCGCGAAGAAACCGCAGCGGGCCTGGACCAGTTCGAGCGTATCTTCGGCCACTATCCCCGGTGCTTCGCCCAACACTACTCCTGCGCGGAGAATCTCTACTGGGGAGATGGCCGGCTGAGCGCTGAGTGCCGGCTGCTCTACAACCTGCTCACGCGCTTTCAGAATCGCAACCGCTTTCATGGGCATATCCCTGGCCATCCCGAGTTCTGGGGCGACCTCTGCCAGGCGCGGATCCAGTACGTCCGGAGTTTTGTCTTCGAGGAGATCAATACTCTGAAGATATGCCCTTTCATGCCTTACCACGATCCCGTCCGCCCCTACGTGAACTACTGGTATGCCTCCTCCGAAGGATCCAACGTGCAGCGGTTCAACGCCGCCATCTGCGAGGCCAATCAGGACCGGCTGGAAGCGGAGGGCGGCGCATGCATCATGTATACGCATTTCGGGCACAGCTACTGCACACCCCAATTGAATTCACGCTTTGTGGAGCTAATCGGGCGCCTGTCCAAGCGCAACGGATGGTTTGTCCCCGTATCCCGCCTCTTGGACTACCTGTTGCAGCACAACCCTGGCGGTCACACCATCACCCCAGGCCAGCGGAAGCGTATGGAGCGGCGTTGGCTGCTCCACAAGATCCACTATGGTACGGCCTGACCGGCCGACTCGGAGCGGCCATAACCTGCCGGCATCTGGCCGGACTTCCGGGACAGCCTCGGAACGGTGGTGGGCCGGCAAATGGGAGTGCAGCCCGTGCCATAGGCCGAAGGCATCAATCCACCGGGAACGCGTCCTTATGAGGCAAGATCCATGCGTTCAACTCCTCGGGCGTGGAGATTTCCTTCTTCAGGATGGCTAGCAGCAGATCCTTAGTGAGCAGGGCGCTGAAGTGCGCAGAGCAATTCAAGGGCTGATGCTGTCCGGCCAATTTGACTATGAATGGGACATAGGGGACGATCGGTTTGCCATCCAGGAGTCGCCGCTCCCGATACGGGTGGTCGGCCGACAACAGGATCGTGGTGTCGTTCCAGGTTCCCGCCGCTTCCATGGTTCGGCGGAGCTCTCCGATACAGCGGTCCACCAACGCGAGTGCGTCGACGTAGCCGGCGCCGCCGGATAGAAGAAGGGAGCGGATTGGAGTTGCGCCGTAATCGTCTTTCCCAGTAACCCGGTTGTAGAAGAATGGAGGATGGGGAACGGGAAGATGGAGCAGAGTGAGGTTGTATTGCCGTTGGGATACGATCCCTCTGGATTTATCGAGAAGCTGATGGTACAACCAGGCTTGTTCACGAGTCAGGAGCGCTTGCCCGAACGGAGAACGAAAATCCGTCTCGCACAGGCTTCGGAGCTGATCGGCCATGGCTTCAGGCAACGAATCGTTATCGACAGCCTCCGCTTGCGACAGCCATCCACACCCTGTGAGACTGGTATTCAACACACGGCAATACGGCAAAGACCATGAAAGTACGTTTGTATTGAAGCCGAGCTTTCGCGCTTCGGAAAAGACGTTAGGTTGGATGCTCCAGCGTACCGTGCCTTCACCCCCGGCCAACGTTATCTCCAACTCGTCGGGGGAAGCCGGTCTGACTGACGAGACCCGCTTCCCGATCGTCAAAGCGGGCATCGAAAGGCCCGTGGCGTATCCTGGCGTGCCCGCCGTGTCCGAGTAAAAGGTCTCCCGCCGGAGGCCATCGATTTCAGGCAACTTGAGACCCGCTGGACGGTGCGCGAAAGTCAGATCCTCGTCCCACTCATCGAAAATCACCCAAAGCACGTGAGGCGCCAATACGGGAACCGAGAGACGGGAGGCCGTCGGCTTATCGGTTAGACGGTTCGGATCATATGTCACGACTCGAAAGATACTCTGTGCAAAGACCAGCGCAACGGCGGGTGAAACGATGGTGAGAAGAACCAGAGCGCCTCTGAGCAAGCTCTTGCGGCCGGCCCAATATGCGACGGGAAACACTAGCGCAAGACCCTCAGCAAGGATAAGTGCAAACCGATTCAATGCGCCCAAGGCCCTGGCTAGCGAAGTCTGTTCAAACCACATGGTATAGATGTTCAGAATGAGCACCGCGACGGTGACATAACCCGCGAGCCCGAGCATGGTACGTAGCGCGAACCGTCCGGGACCTGAGGGGCGGTGCTCCACGCGGCGCGCTAATCGGAACAGAAAGAGGAGGAGCAACCCCAGCAAAATCTCGTTCGCCATCAAGGCTATGAAGGCGAGCGGCTTGGGCTCGGCCTTCATCCAGTAAGCGTTGGCGCCGTGCCCGGCGGCAAGCGCGCCCCAAGTCCGATAGCAGAGGAGATTTGCCAACGAAACGGCGGCTAACGCGTCAAGCCAAAACCGCCGGCCGTTGGCCTCCCGGCGGGCAGCGGGGGCCGTCGGCGAAGACCGATCAGGGGGTGTTGTGGTCAAGAAACCCTCTCAAGTTGAATTTGGTTCCGGGGTACCATCAAGTTGCGGCTGCAGACGTAGCGGACTCGCCTGACCTATTGATCATAGCAGAACTGCGAGCCTGCGCGAACCTCCCGACGGGACGTCCTCTCCGCTCCCTGCCGACCCGTAGGTTTGGGGGCCCCGCAACGGGGCTCGGGCGGGGCTCCTTACTGCAACGGCGGCAATCCGCTTCTCCGAGCGGCCATGCTCTTGCCGAAAACACACAGCTTGATCAACTTACGGACTTGCACTGCCGGTTATCGACCATCGACCGTTTACGATTCAGTAGACGACCCGCGAGCGAATGCGCTGCGAATGCGGCCAGAAGCCAGATGGACCAGTCGATGGGATAGCGATAGCGCGGGTCGATCTGAACTAAATAGAAAGGAATCGGAAAAACGATCCAAAGCACCGCCAGGAGCAGAGCGTCCCTGCACCCGCTCAGGCAGAAGATCACGAGTCCCACCCCACCCAGGAGCACCAGAACTCCATAAAAGGCGGACTTCGGCCAGGAGTTCGTGGTGGTGAACCAGAATTCCCGCACCCTCATCGACGTCAGTAACAAAAACCGGGAGGGATGCTGGAAAATCCAGCACTTAGCCGAGTCGAATCGCATCGCGTAGTACGCTCTTTCACCCATCGCTTTCATCTGGCCCGCTTGTGCTCTGTTCCCAAAAGGGTGGGACAATCCACGCCGAAGATTGTCCGCCATCAATGGGCTGGCTAAGTCATTGTTCGAGACGCTGAGTTCAAGACCATAATTGTCGCGGATAACACTAACCGATCTAACGGCGAAATAGTTCCGGACAATCCAAGGGAGCACCACAACGCCGCAACAGAGTGCCGCCACGGTGGCGCGCAACAATGCTTTCCTGAGACCCCACCAGCCGAGCCACAACATTACGGTGGCCGCCGCCACAGGCAGCACGGTAGGACTTACCAGCGCCGCCACGCCCCATCCGAGTCCAAAGCGAATGCAATCGCTAACTTCGGGGATCCCCCTTTTCAGCCAGCGCGAGGTACACAGGAACAGGATTGCGATCGCCAGACCGGCGTAGACGGCTTCGTGTTCGCCTGCCGATTCCAACCACAAGTGAAATGGCAATGCCGCTCCAACAAACCCCGTCCAGATTCCGATTCGGCGATTCCCAAAGAGAGCCCCGGCCAAGGCGGGAAACAAGGCATATTGAGCAGACGCGGCGGCTACGGTCATGGCGTGCACAGCGACTGCGAACGGGGCTCCGGTACCCAGGAGCCGCATCAAGAGACTGAGTACAAACGGATATAGCGGCGCAACGTGCGCCGTTGGGCCAGTTTCAGCGAGCTCGTAAGGATTCGCGAATGCGCCGCGGGCGGTGATCGAGCGTGCTACGTTAAAGGGTTCCGTATGTACAAGCGGTCCGATGTAATGAATGTGAACGATCAGGGCCATGCGGACCGTGAAGGCGACCGCAAAGATCAACAGCGGCCACGGAGCTTTGGAAAGGAATGCCCGGAAGGGCCGATCATCTGGGTTTTGAACGTTCATATGGCGTCAACAGGAGGGCTCTGGCGGCAGCGCACCGTCCCGAAGCCTTCGGCGAAACACCTCCGCCAAGTGCTCGGCGTTTCTGGCTAGGTCGTACCCCTCAAGCACAGCGCGGCGGCCCTCCTGAGCCAGCCTGAGGCGAAGCGCCGGGTCGTTCTTGAGGCGCAGAATAGCGCGCGCGAGAGACTGCTCGTCTCCGGGAGGCGCCAACAGGCCGTTTACGCCATCGCGGATCAGCTCCGGCACGCCGGCCACCCACGTGGCAATGCAAGGTATCTCCATGGCCATGGCTTCCATCAGAACCACGGGGAGTCCCTCGCTGAAGCTGGAGAGGACGAGCGTGTCCGCCTCCCGGTAGATGCCGCGCAGCTTGTCCTGATCGACATTTCCGGAGAAGAGTATGCTCCGCGATATCCCGCGGGCTTCTACCTCCCGCTTCAGCTCGGACCGGTCGGGGCCGTCCCCCACGAGGCGGAGCAGGACGTCGTGACCTTCGCGGAGCAACGCGTCGACGGCTCGAATCAATACATGCTGTCCCTTCACGGGAGCGAGCTGGCCAACGCAAACGATCTGAAAGGGAGAAGGGTTGGCCCGAAAGGGCCGCGGCGCGAACTCCGCAAGGTCTACCCCAAGGGGCGTCAACTCCAACTTGGCCCATTGCGGACGACCGGAGCTATACATCAACCGGCTCAGGCCGTGACGGCTGATCGCGCAGGAGAACAAAGAGGCGTGGACCTTCTCGCGGAGGCGGAAGGCCTCCGGGTTCTCGAACTCCCCGGTTCCGTGAAAGGTGGCCGACATGGTGACGGGGAATGTCCGGGCCACAATCAGGCCCACTGTGGAAGCGAAGTGCGTGTGCAGGTGGGATAGGCCCAGGCGCATCATGGCGCGTCCCACCACGAGGGCCTCCGTAAAGTAAAACCATCCATACAGAGCCTTGCGGGGGGACCACGTCCCCACATGCAAGGCGCAAGACAAGCCGCGGAAGTAAGAGACCGGCCGCAAGAACAACGTGGCGATGTGGGCGCCGGCAAACCGCAGAACGCCCGCGCTCTTCACGTAGCTCGTGGTCCGAACCTCCTCACGCTCGAGATCCGTCATGGCGGAGAGCGGACGGTCGGGACCGCGGATCGAGAATGCGTGGATCTCAAATCCAGACCGGCGCAGCAGGCTCAGTTCCCGCAGCAGGAAGACGTGGTTCACGGCCGGGTACTGGCTCAGCAGGTACGCGAGCCGCACCGGAGAGCGCTCGGCGATCACAGAGCAATTGTAGCTTAGGCGACGGGCGCCCCAGCACAAGCGCTGGCTGAACCTGGCTCACTCGGCCACAACGGCCCGCTTCAGCATCCCGAAAAAGCAAGCAGACCCGCATAGGCTCTCGGGCTTATGTCCCAGGCCACGCGTCGCGACAGCGGCCCCGTGGGCGGGTCACCGGGCACCGCCGGCAAGGGCGGAAAGGAGGATGCGCCCGTTGTGTTCGGACCTCTCCAGCCGCAAGAAGCCGTCGTCGCCTCCCACGTCGGCGCCGGTGTCCAATTGGTGGAAAAAGCGTGGCAAGCTGACCCATGCGATGCGTCTATCCTCGGATTCCACCCAGTTCCAGTCGGGTTTGGGGCGCGCACTCAACAGGCGCTTGGAGAGCCAGACCTCGCCGCCGGCCTTCCATGTCTCCAAGACGCAGTTGGCGAACTCGCTTGCCCACGTGGCAGTACCGGCGGTTCCGGCGGTGATCACGGCATAGAGCGGAAGGCCACCGCGCACGTTGATCGGATCGAACGGATGGCGGTCGAAGAACCGCGACATCTGGTCCCGGTAAGACAGCAGCACGACCACGCTGTTGGGCGTGAAATGCTCCTGGAGAACGGTGATCCGTTCGATAGCCGACCTGTCCCCCCGGTGCGCATCCAACCCGTAGCTCCCCAGGTTAGCCGCGACGATGCTCACGAACAGGAGTGCCAGCACGCTCTTTGACCAGTCGCGAAGGGAGAAACCAGCAAACGCGGCCGCAAACGCTGGAAAAAGCACCGGGAAGACAGGCATGAAACGTTCAGGGGAGCCCGGCTCGAACAACAGCAGGGCGAACAGGAGGACCGGGAGCGCCGCGATCACCAGCGCGAGGAGGATACCCCGCTGGCGAGTGCGCCAGAGCCGGTAAACCAGAACCATGAGCGAGAAATATACAAGCACAACTTTCCACAGTCCCAGCCGCAGCAAGCCGGCCGCGCTCACTGGAGCGTACGGGTCCCGGAACAAGAACCGCTTGAGGATGAGCCCGTCATTTCCGAGGTCCATCAGCGCGCGAGGCAAGCCCGTGCCAAGACGCAGCAGGGTCCGATCCTGCGACCAGCCATGGCCTGCCGTGGCGACCCACGCCCGGGTTTTGCCGAGGGTAGTGATGCCGTTCGGGAGCATGATCGAGGCATACACGAGACCCACGACAAGAGCCGCGACAACTACGACGGGGACCAGGAAGCGTATCCGGCGTCGAGCTTCCTCATCCCTCCACGGAGAGGGATCCCTCTTCCAGAAGAGAGCCGCCGCCAGTATCCCGGGACACGACAGCACATATGGAAACCACAGCAAGACCGATAGCGCTAGACAGACGCCCGCACCCCAGAGGCGGCTGCGGGTGGCGGGTGCGCCTTCGGCAACCCCGGCCAGGAGGTAAAGCGCAGCGCACTGGCAGGCGAGCCCAGGCACGTAAGCCATGCCGGTCTGAACGTAGTTCAAGATGGGGTTCGCGCAGATGAAAACCAAGGCAACGACCCACGCCTCCCAGGTGCGCGCCGTGAGTTTTCGGGCAAGCCCGTACACCAGCAGGGCTGCGAGAAACCCCAGAATCAAATTGAGCACGACCAGCGCCGCCGAGACCTCCAAAAGGCGATTGCCTGCAAAATGTGGCTGCAACAGCGGCTTGCCCGCGCGCCAAAGTACCCAGGCAGCGGGACGCCAGAGGACGTGGCCAAATTCCCAGAACGGGTTCCCATTCTCAGAGAAGCCATGGTCCTCGTAGCCGACGGCAGCACTGGCGTACGCGGATGTATCGGAGTAGCTGGCGGGGCTGGTCGCGAGAATGACGACCCAATAGGCCAGCGCGACGACCAGAACGCCGAAGAGATTACGTCGTGTCCACATCGATATGGTCACAACCATCTGGGACGCGCCAGAGCGGAGCCGAAGGCAATGCCGACAGCGAAGCGGCCCGGCCGGACCGCCCCCTACGCCCAACGGTCAGGTCGACCAGCACCACCGGGCTGTCCCTTTTGCATCCGTTCAGTCTAGCAGAAAACCTCATCCAGGAAAGCGGTCCCTCTCAGGCCATCTCAGGCCTGTGGCGTTGACGTACGCTGCTTGCTTGGTCCGCCACGCAAGACCTAAGCCGGCACGCGAGACAGCAGCGCCGCGTAGACTTCTTCCACTCGACGCGCTGCGAGGTCTAAACGAAAGCTCCGGCGCATCAGGCGGCTGGCATTGCAGCCCAATTCCGCACGCCAGGACGGTTGGTCTATGAGCCGATTCAAGGCCAAGGCCAGGCCGGAGACGTCGCCCCGATCGAAGAGTAGTCCAGTTTCGCTGTCCGCCACGAGCTCCGGGTTGCCGCCGACTCGGGAAGCGACGACGCAGCATCCGCACGACATCGCTTCCATCAGGGAATTGGAAAGCGCTTCGGTCAGCGAGGGCAAGACGAAGATGTCGATGCCGCGGAGCCAAGGGGCGACGTTCGAGACGGCCGGCTGGAAAACGCAGTCCTGAAGAATGCCCAGAGCCGCGGCACGGGCGTGGAGCTCCTCCGCACAAGCTCCGCTGCCTACAATGGCGAGTTTCATGCCGGCCTGCCGTGCACGGACGAGAGCGAAGGCCTCCAACAACGCTGTCAGACCCTTTTCCGGCCGGAGCGCACAAACCACGCCTACCACCAGCGAGGCATCGGACAGCGCTTCCGGGCGGCAGCGGCCCAGAGCATGGAACACATCGACGTCAACACCGTTGTGGCAGAGGTGGATTCGTCTCGCGGGCACCCCTTCATCCTCCATGAGGTGGCGCCGGATGAACTCACAGTTCACGACGATGCCATCCGCCAGCAGGTCCGTCAGACGTAACAGGTAGCGGAAGCGTGGCGCCAGATCCCGGTGCGCCCTCTGGCTGGAGAGCACGACGGGAGCGCCAGCCATTCGCGCGGAGGGCACGCCATACACATTGGCCGGAGTGTCAAAGGTATGGACCAGGCGGATGCCATGCCTGCGGACATAGCCGGCGATCGCGAAGGCGCCCTTGACGCTGGTGATCGAAGGGACGGGGAAATGGATGAGCGGGATGCCGGCCGATTCGAGCTCGCGCCAGCGCAGGCCATCGGGACGGAATGCGCCGACGTGCGGGCTGAACAGGGAGCGGTCCAAGGCCTTGGCCATTTCGGCGAGTTGCCGTTCGCTGCCTCCCTGATCCAATTGCCTGGCCATCAACAGAACGGATTGCGGTCGGGACATGGGCTTTTATCGGGAGCGACGAGAGATGAACCGCGGCATGCCTCGTAGTCTATCATCCGGGTGCAAGACATTTCCGTGGATGCCGAGGTCGCCGATTCCGAGCCGCCCGGCCGGCAAGCCGGTCTCCCGCGCGCCCGGGAAACCACTTCCCCATAAGTGCCGCGTCCACCGCAATCGCCAGCGGCTCAGCAAACGGCCTTATCGAAACTGCCCCGGCGCCGCGCGCGCTCCTGCACCCCGAGGCTCACTGCGCCGGGGCAGCTCCGATAGGGACCTAGCGTTTCCCGGGAGCAATCCGTGGCTTGGGATGGGGCCGTGCGGTCCCAGGTCTCCAAAGCGAGACCTCCACCCCACGGACCTGTCCGTGGGGGCCCCGAACCCGGGGCACCCGGAGTTTTTGAGCGGAGATTGTCCTATCCCGCCCTAGCAATGTTAGGATGGGGCGCCCGGCGGGCCGAGCGGGTGGTTCGGCGACTCCGGTCCTCTCGATCCCACGCTTCGCGCTGCCGCCAGGCTTCTTCATAAGAGCCAATCTTCCGCTTGACCCTGACCCTGCGTCAGGCCCGACAATGGTCGGAGAGCGATGATCGGCAGCTACCGGATTGGCGAATTCGCGAAATTGGCGGGAGTAACCGTTCGAGCGTTGCACCACTACGATCGCATTGGTTTGCTCAAACCGCAGCGCGGAAGCTCCGGTTTTCGCCTCTACCGTCTGGAAGATCTGGAGCGCTTGGAACAGATTGCCGCACTGAAGTTCCTGGGTATCCCGCTTCGGGAGATCAAGCTGCTCCTGAAACGCGGACCGCTCACGCTCGTCGACTCCCTGCGTGTGCAACGTGAAGCTTTAGCCGAAAAGCGAAGGCTGATCGATCGCGCCGTCGTTGCAATTGAAGCGGCGGAAAAGGTCGTTCAATCGGGGCAAACAACCGACGCATCCATTCTTCGAAGAATTATTGAGGCGATCGACATGCAGCCACAAGAGAACTTTATGCGGAAGTATTACACCGATCAAGCCTGGCTCGATAAGGAACGAATCGTCCACGAAACGCCTCTTGAAGTCTGGCGGAAGAATATGAAGGCGTGGCGGCAACTCTTCGCCGAGATCGAAGCGGCCATGGATCTGGACCCCGCGAGCGAGTCTGCTCAGGCTCTCACGAAGCGGTGGCTGCAACTTGCGGAAACCGCCCATGGCGGCAACGAGGCGGTCAGGGCCGGCAACATCGAGGCATGGAAGGATCGCCCCAACTGGCCGCGGGAGCAACAAGACAAGCTTCTGGCGAGCTTCGGTCTCGATCTGCACGACAGAGCCGCCTCCATGAAGCGCTTCGAATCCGTGGCAAGATTCATACGGCGGACAATTGGCCACAAGGTGCAATCGAATCTTCGAGCCCTGTACGGACTCGAGCCAACTTCTTCCGATGCCTTGGGAGATAAGCAATGCGATTGAGAGCGCTTCCCGTCTCGCCCTTCGCCCTGCTTCTGCTGACGATTGCATGCTTCACGCAGGTTTCCGCGAGTGCGGCCCAAGCGGAGACGCAGCCCGACGGGTTCCTGGTTCGGACAACCAGCGGCCCACGACAGGGAGTCGCACGGCCGGATGGTGGCGCTGCGTTTCTCGGGATTCCCTACGCTCAGCCACCGGTGGGCGATCTGCGCTGGCATGAGCCGGTGCCCGTCAAGCCGTGGACCGAAGTTCGGACGGCCAGCAGCTTCGGCGCTCCCTGCGCGCAGCCGCTAATGGCAGACTGGAACCGGCACGACGCCGAGGCAGGCGTGGAAGATTGCCTGTTTCTCAATGTGGTGACCCCGGTTTGGCCGGCCAAGCAGCCCCTTCCGGTCATGCTCTGGCTTCATGGCGGCGGCAATGAGGGCGGCTCGGCCTCGAGCGTGTTCTACAATGACGGAACTCTGGTCCGGCACGGCGTCCTGCTGGTCACGGTCAACTACCGGTTGGGCATCTTCGGCTTCTTTGCCCATCCCGCATTGAGCGCCGAATCCGCGCACCACGGCTCGGGAAACTACGGCCTCATGGATCAGATTCTGGCCCTGCGCTGGGTGCGCGAGAATATCGCGAACTTTGGCGGCGATCCCAACAACATCACCATGTTTGGCAATTCCGCGGGCGCAATTGACATCGGGTTGCTGATGACCTCCAGCCTTTCCAAAGACCTCCTCCAGCGCGCCATTGCCGAAAGCGGCACATCGTTCGGTCATTCGCTGGCGCCGCTGGCCGCTGCCGAAAAGGCCGGTGAGGCGTTTGCCGCCAACCTCAAAGTTGCAACCGGCGAGGAGGGCTTGAAGCAACTGCGTCAACTCACCGCGCAGCAACTGCTGGCATCCAGATCCAGACTGAGTCCGTACTCGTACTTCCGTCCGGATATCGACGGCTGGGTCATCGCTCGTCAGCCGGCCTCGGTTTTTGCCGCCGGCCAAGAGGCCGCGATTCCCTTGCTCTTCGGCACTACGTCGCGCGAGCTCGGGGCCGCAAGTTGGCGTATGCCGACGGCCCAGGATGCCTTGCGCAAGAGCATCGCGGACTACTTCGGCGGGCTTGCTCCGAGGGCACTGGCGGTTTACGGGTTGGCCGAGGGCGCGCAGGCCAGCGACGACCCGCTCTACGGCTCGCCGGCAGACCAGTGGGCGGCCGATCTTATAATTCGTTGCCCGGCCACGGCCCAGGGAGGCTGGCACAACGCCGCCCATCATCCAACCTATGAATACGAGTTCGCCCACGCCATTCCCGGCCAGGAGGCACAGGGCGCCATCCACGGCGCGGAGCTTCCCTATGTGTTCGGGTACTTTCCCAAGTGGGGCAACATCCCCGGCAAGTTTGCCGGCACGGACATCCAGCTCTCCGATCTGATGGAGAGCTATTGGACCAATTTCGCCAAGACCGGCAACCCCAACTCCGCGGGCCTGCCCGAGTGGCCCCAATTTGGCGTCGAAAGAAAGTACATTCGATTTCAGCAGGACGGCAAGGTGGTTCCGATGGCGGGCCTGCGCGACGGCCCATGCGGAGTGTACAGGGATTCGCTCGCAGCGCGAATAGTTCCCTAGACATTGATTAGAGTTGCTTTCCCGACTCCGGCTCGGGGAAAATAGTAACCGGCAAGTATGCCGCAGCCTTTATTGGCCATCCGCATTTGAGTCCGGAGGCGCCTCTATGTACATCGTCGGTGTGCTCTTGGTAATGTTGGTGCTCCCCATTTTCTCGGTGGTCAATGAGCGGTACTTTCTCGGCAGCCACGCTGGGCTCCTTCTCCTGGCCGGGAAGTGGTTCGTGTTTTGGGGTGTTGGCATCAGACTTGCCTCTGCCGGGGTCAGCCAAGCTATGAACCCTAAGTACACCGCTGAGAGGATACTCGGTCTTAAGACCTCGGAGCCATGGGTGGTTGTGCGTGAACTCGGCTTCACAAACCTCGCCATAGGTACGGTAGGACTTGGGAGTATCTTTGCCCCCAGCTGGCTGACGCCTTCCGCCCTTGCAGGGGCTGTTTTCTACGGCCTTGCTGGGGTCAACCATCTCGCGAGAAACGGCCGGAACCGATTGGAGAACGTCGCTATGCTCTCGGATTTGTTCACCTGTGGCGTTCTGTGCGCCTATCTCCTCGGTGTCGCTGCCCGCTGACATTCCGCGATCGCGGACCTAGTGGCGGAGTTCGGAGGCCGGAAGGTAGTCCGGCGCGTGGTGGCGGATCGCGAGGAGCGGGTGGTGGTCCGCGATGCGAAGGAGCACCTCTCGGCAGGTCAAGCGGGTCGAAGACCCGAATGGACAGGCTTCCGGCGCGAAGCCGTCGAGGAGATCCGGAGCGAGGGCGCGACCTACGGTTCCCTACGGGGCCTTCCGCCGCCACGTGCAATCCGGTTGGGGCTACAATCAAGTCATGGACCGCACCCGGAGCCTGACGGCGATTATCGAGCGCGAGGATGACGGCTACGTCTCCCTCTGCCCCGAGCTTGACATCGCCAGCCAGGGCGGCACCATTGAGGAAGCGCGGACCAATCTGGTTGAGGCGTTGACGCTGTTTTTCGAAACCGCGTCGCCCTCGGAGGTGGACCGCCGCCTGCACACTGAAGTGCTCGTGACCCAGGTCGAGGTACCGATTGGCCGGGTCGCCGCCACTTCGAATCGCATCAGACGATAAGCCCGCCGCGTTACGCCCCCAGCAAGACTCAGAGGGTAAGCGAAACCCGATCGGCCAGCGGCATTCTATCGACCAAGCTCAATACGATTGAGAATGCCTCTTCGAATTCGATGAAGGCGTTCCGCGCCGTCTCCCTCAGCTCGTTGTACCCTTCGAAAGCACGACTCCGAATCTCTTTCTGGTGAAAGGCCTCGCGCGATACGGAGACCTCGCGGGCCTTGGCCTTCTCCAGAAGGAATTCCGCCGCAAGGTTGAGGTCGAGGTCTGGATTCTCTTGCACCGCAACACAGATGTCGAGCACGTCCTGCGGCCGGTACCGGTTTCGCAGAGGTTGCTGGAGCAATGCGCGGAGTTTCTCCGCCACAATATCCTCGAGCTGACAGACCTGCAAGGGGTTCGAGCTTTCGATGTCAACCTCCACGATCCTGCAGATCGGCTCGTTGAGGCTCACGTCGAGGGGCACCGTTGCGTTTGAGCTCTTGCCTTGCTGGATGAGTTGCCGGTTGCGTCGTTCATCCGGGAGGGCGTACCCGATCATGCCCTCAAATGTGATGAAGCTCCGGTTGGGACCCGGAGGCTGTTGCTCGATTCTCTGAACGCGGTACAAAACGCCAACACTCCTGGAAACCCGCTGGAGACTCGGCGCCAGGAAGTTCCTGATTTGTTCCGCGGTGAGCGTCGGATCCTTGGACGAGAAATCAAGGTCTCTGGTGCTGCGGTTCGGCTGCCAGATGAAATCCAGGGCGTTGCCGCCCTTGAATGCCAGCACCTGGCTGAGTGCGCGCGAGTCGGCGATTGCCTGAAGTATGCCGTACTGAGCGAATCTGAACTTGGCTTCCGCAACTCTCATCCTGTTCGAGGCAGCCCATTCCCCGATGCCGCGCAGCGACGTGGGATAGGTGAGTTTCACGTCCGGGCCTCGCGCAGAACGTCAATCGGCGCGTTGATCGAGAGTTGCCAGCGTTGGCTGAACTGTGGGGAGAACTCCGCCCCTCCATTCAGCTTGCTCGACCCGCCGCGCCGGGCCTGCGCGACCCATCCATCTAGCGCTGGATGCCGGAGCTTGAGTTCTTCCATCAGGAAGCCGGCGCGCTGGCGCAAAACCCGCACCCCCAGCCGGTCCACGCACCTCACCAACGCGTTCAGATCGATCAGGTCCCGGTATCCGGCCCAGGCGCGCAGGACATTGGCAAAGCCGCCGGACCAATTCGGTTGCAGGAGAGCGTCCAGAAGAGTCCGCTCGGGAGTTGTGACGCGGACCGGATAGCCGTGGCGATCGGATGCGGACGTCTCGAAAATGCGTTTGCCGACGAGCCGGTGCCAGTGAATCCTCCGGCCGGAAATGGAATCGGCCACCCGCCCACGAACCAGCGCGATGCCTTCCCAGTCCTTCGGCCCAGTGCCCACCGGCAGGAATCCACGAGAGCCATCGTCCGGAATGGACACGTGGATATCCTTGCTCAGTTGTTCTGTCATCTGGTGGAAGCAGAGAGCGGAGATGTGGCTCAGCGCGGCATAGGGATGAAGCTCCATCAGCACTTCTTCCTCTTCCACAGTGCCACTCCGGGCGTAGGGCGCATTGACCCGGTAAAGGAACGGAAAGTCCTCAAGGCGGACCAACTCGCCTGCCTTGAGGAGCCGGTTCAGAATGGGCCGGATCTCGAGCACATCGCGCGGTGGCGTCCTCCAGCGGCGCTCGTCGAGCGGAATCTCCCTGGATGCTCGCCGCAGCAGGAGGGCCGCGCGCCACTCCGATAGCACACGCCGGTTCTCGGCGGCGAGCCGCTCTTGAAGTGCGTCGGCGATGGACGTTCTGCGGTTTAGCAACTTATTCACTCCATACTAAGGCTGCCGTCCCCAGGACGGCAGCCTTAGTATAGAGCATATTTTGTCAAACGTCAATACCCCTCATGAACCGCAACTGGCAATTTGCCCAAGTCGGCAACAGAAGAGAGCGCAACGCGTTTCGAGGCGTACGGGCGAAGGCACCCGCGCACAGCAGGCAGTGATCGCCTTCTCGTAGCGCCTCAGCGACGACGTGTCCGCTGGCAAGCCGTGGTCGGTCCTGAAAACGATCGAATGCGGCGTCCAGGAGACCAACGAACCGCGCCACCAAGTCCCACCCGAATCTGGCCAGCCCATCTGTGCGTCGTGACGGTCGCTCCAGACCCTCAGCCGTTCTTGCCCAAGCTGACTTGAAATGTGTCCCAGTGGCCATCCCAGCGGAATACGATTCTGATCGATACCGGCTTGACGTTCTCCCCGGAAACCATAACCGTGAAACGAAATGTGCCGTGCTCACGGAACAACGAGACGTAGCGGAGAGGAACAAGCTGTACTTTCGGCTCGAACTCGGGCGAGAGGCTGTTAGCCGACAGAACATCAACGAAATGTGGGACATCTTGCGGCAGGTCTGCCGGAGCATAAGCATCAGCTCGACATGCCCACGGGAGCGGGAGACTGTCGCAGTAGGTCGTCGGCTCAAACTTGTCTTCTTCCTCGGCCTTTTCGACTGCAACCAAATATGCGCGGCAATACTTCGCTACCTCTGCTTTCGTGTTGGTGACCTTGATCCGGACGTAGTAAGCTTCTTGAAGGCTTTGAACAGTTTGTCCGCTTTCCGATCTCGATGGCACGATAGCCGGTGTGAGGGATCGACACTCAGGGTCATCGCGGAACTCCAGCCGCAGCTTTGGGCGGTAGATCGCGCGCCTCACGGGCTCCGCAAAAACTGCTGCCAAGAACCCGACTAACCCGCCACTGATCGTGGTAATAGCTCCGTCCGACATACGTTTCGCTCACCTCCTGCGCCGACTCACGATCCGCAAGGGGCCGACGAAGGAGACTGGGGTCCCGGAGATCCGGGGTAATTGGACAGCACATCGCGATTCAATTGAATCGTTCATTTCCTCCGTCGGCAGTTGCGGCCGGAATTGAGTATACCGCTATTACGCGTCATCAGTACCGGGAAGTAGGCATCAGCCCGATCTTCGAGGCACCGCGAGGTACACAGGCTGAGGCGCTTGGTCGGCTGACGATGGCCCGCGCGCCTAGGAGCTTGTTGAAAAACCGTCTGAAACAAGACACCTTCCGGATGTTCTGATCGTCTCTACAGCATGCGCGGCAATGACGACCAAATGCAGTCCG
>Ga0326728_10011194_pt1 | contig 20614 bp, 8 predicted proteins | sample MB3enrmetagenome_FD_207602 | JGI IMG/M metagenome (GOLD analysis project Ga0326728, IMG submission 207602) | Lab enriched peat soil microbial communities from McLean, Ithaca, NY, United States - MB31MN | ecosystem: Environmental > Terrestrial > Soil > Wetlands > Peat | place: USA: New York... | reverse complement strand
CGGTCAAAACGCGATATTTATTGATGGTGTTCCGACCAATGGTTCCTACCTGAACGTTATCACCATGATTCCGACACAGGATGCCATCCAGGAATTCAAGGTGCAGACAAACAACATGGGACCCGAGTTTGGCCGTTTTGCCGGCGGAATCATCAACATGACGACCAAGTCGGGCACCAACTCCTGGCACGGGGGCGCCTACGAATTTCTCCGCAACAAGGTTCTTGACGCCAACAGCTTTTTCCTCAATGCCGCAGGAGGAAAGGGCTCAGATGCTGTGGGTCCCTGGACCCAGAACCAGTTTGGCGCCAACATTGGCGGGAAAATTAAGAGCGACAAGTTGTTCTTCTTCTCGAGTTACGAGGGCTACCGAGTGCGATCGTCCGCAGCCTTCACCTCGACCGTCCCCACCGCTGCGCAGCTCGAGGGGACCTTTGCCGAACCCATTTATGATCCCACTACCAGCGTCACCACCGGTCCGGGATCCTGTATTACTCTCGCCTCCACAGGGGGCGCCTGCCGCACGCTGGCCGGCACTGTCACTGCCAGTGGTGGCACCCAACTTAACACCGCGAATTTTCCCACTGCCTCTAAGGTTCTCGCGGGTTACTTCCCAGCACCTACCAACACTAAGACTTCGAATAACTTCGTAACGGGTTATGGCACGGGGGGCGACACCGACCAGATCAACGAGAAGGTCGACTGGAACGTCAGCGACAAACAGCGATTCATGGCTCGTTTCACCTATTACAAGCTGCTCAACCTTCCCGACAGCCCCATTAAAGACATCTGTACTGACCGCTGCACGGAAACCGTCAAGACCAAACAAATCGCTTTGGGCGACACCATCAGCTTCTCGCCCACCACGATTCTGGACTTGCACCTGGGCTACACACGTTACCATTACGTGCGCACTCCCCTCACCGCCGGGTTCTCAATGTCCTCGCTCGGCGGGGAATGGGGCTCCTATCTGTTCAACTCCACTCCCCTCCCGGTGGCCTGCGTATCGCAGAACACGGGTGACCAGTTCTATGGTGGTGGTTTCTGCTCCGATGGAACCGGGAGCGAAATTGGCGCCGGTGACGACACCTGGAGTTTCGAGCCCAATCTCACCAAAATCAAGGGGCGCCATACCCTCAAGATGGGGTATGAATTCCGCCTCCTGCGCAACAATTATTACCAAACCAATCAGCCCACCGGCTCGTACAACTTCGACTACTACGCTACGGCGGCGAATCCGTTAGCTTCCGGGATTACCACGGGGGACGGAATGGCTTCCTTCCTGCTCGGGTACGGCTCCAATTCCAACGGTGGTGATGTGGTCACGCCTTCGCAAATGGCCAACCAGATTTTCTATAACGCCATGTACATTGGCGACACCATGCAAGCCACCAAGAAGCTGACTCTGAATTTGGGAGTTCGCTACGATCTCCAGGGGAATTGGACGGAGCGCTTCAACCGGATTCTCGATTGGGAGCCGAATGCGACCAGTCCCTTGGCGGGTATGACCAACCCGACGAATGGACTGACTACCCCTAGCGGACTCAAGGGCGCCTTCCTTCTGGTCGATGGTCCGGGAAATCCGAATCGCACCGAAATCAATATGCCTACGACAGAGTTCAACCCCCGCATCGGCCTCGCCTATCGAGTAACCGACAAGACGGTCATCCGGACCGGCTATGGGATATTCTTCCTGCCCAACGATGTTTCGTGGAATAACGCTCCCCACAACCTGTTCATCAATACTTACACCACGCCGTGGCTGACCACCGTGAATAATGCCAATGTGCTTCCGCTCAACACCTTCGCCGCCCCATTCGGCCCCAGCGCCACTGCCAACGGCATTACCCAGCCCCCAGGGCGCAACCAAGCATTCATCAACGCGGATGCCAACGGACCCAGCGGGCCAGTCAGGACCAATCCCGGCGCTTATTCACAAGAGTGGAATTTCGACATCCAGCGCGAGCTGCCCGATGGCACCTTGCTTGACGTAGCTTATGCTGGATCGAAGGGTACCCACTTGCCCATGCATAGCCAGGACATGGACCAGATGACCGACGCGAACATGCCGGGCGGATCGGCCGGCAACACCGCGGCTCAACTTACGGCTTCGGTTCTCAATCCTTACTATGGGCTGGTTACTGGCAATTTGACGAGTCCCACGGTAAGCGCAGGACAGTTGTTGCTGCCTTATCCCCAGTACTCGGATGTCTCCATCGCCGAGCCCAACGACCGCGATTCAATCTACCACTCCGTGCAAATCAAGGTTGACAAACGGTTCTCCCACGGCGGGACAGTCATGGCCAGCTACACGATTTCCAAACTCATTAGCGATACCGACAATGAGATCAACTGGCTGGGCGACGCCGCACCCTCTTGGGGTGACACCGACGCCTATAACCTCCATAACGAGAGAAGCCTGGATGGGTTTGACGTTCCCCAGCGCTTTGTCCTCGGCTATGTGTTGGATTTGCCCTTTGGTAAGGGCAAGAAGTTCGGCAGCGGCATGTCCCCGATCGCCAATAAGGTCGTCGGCGGATGGGGAGTCGATGGCATCATCACCCTCCAGAAGGGATTCCCCCTCGAGATCGGCGGCGGCAGCAATGCTCTCTGCAATCTCGGTATCCCCAATGGGGGCGGCTGTCGCGTGACGCGAGTTGGCAATGAGTCGGAAACCTCCGGATCCGCTACCTCCCGGCTCAGCGAATGGTTCAATACCTCCACATTCGTCAACACCACATCCCTCACTCGTGGCAACGATTCCCGGGTTGAGCCGGACCTGCGCCAGGATGGGGAAAAGAACATGGAGTTCGCGGCCTTCAAGAAAACTACGTTCGGCCCGGATCAAAGGCTGGGTCTCGAGTTCCGTGCCGAATTCTTCAACGTCTTTAACCACCCGCAGTTCGCTGCACCTAATACGAGTGTGGGCAATAGCAACTTTGGCGTGGTCACTTCGCAGTACAACCTGCCACGCCTTATCCAATTCGGTTTGAGGCTCACTTTCTAGATTTCTAGTGGTGGCCTTTTGATCGACCTTCAGGGGCGAGCGATCTATCCCGGCAATGAGAGTAACGGGATGGGTCGCTCGCCCCATTCTTATCAACCCCCGTTTCGCTTTCGAACCTCGCAAACGAACTTTCACAGGGTGGGCGACATGGAAGTGAGAGCCGATCCCTCGGACTTAGCGCGGGCGTCTCGCTTGCTGGAGCGCGGGCATCCTGCCCGCACGTTCCTATTTTCTGACCGCGGTTTCGTAACGTGCTCCTCGAGCGTGCGGGTTTGGTTGTAGGGCGGGAGCGGGAGGCTCCCGCTACAGCGGGCAGGATGCCCGCGCTCCCCCGCGCTCCCCCGCGCTCCCCCCTGCGCTACCTCCGTTTTTCACTTTTGTGTGGCGCACGCACTTTCGGACGTTATTTTCTGTTATGCTAAACTTGCTCAAGGCGTTCTGGAGGCACGCCCCCAGTGGGTGAAAAACCATCCCAGCCCTTTCAACTCTCGTTCCATGCTTCCGGGAACGGAGTCACCCTACTCATCCTGGGTGCCGTCCTCGCGGCCGTGTCGATGCTCGGCGCGCGAGCGGCGGCGCAAGCGAGAAGCGGGCAAGATGCTTTGGCGGCGCACCTAGCCGTGATCACAACCGACTATCCCCTGGACGGTTCGATTTTCCCCCCTGAAATTACCCCGCCAACTTTCATCTGGCGTGACGCCGCGGAGGATGCCACTCGCTGGCGGATCGACATCGTGTTCGCCGATGGCTCGCCTGAAATGCACTTCCAATCTGCCGGTGCGCGGCTGGCTATCGGCGAGATTGACCCACGCTGTGTCTCTTCGACGAATGAATTGCCCAAGCTCACGCCGGAGCAAGCCCGGGCGCACACATGGATTCCCGAGGCGGGCGCCTGGGAGGCAATCAAGAAACACTCCGTGGCGGGTCGAGCGACGGTGACCATCCGCGGGTTCACCGGGCAAGACGCCCAGCACACGGTGTCGAGCGGCCGCGTAACGATTAGCACATCTAAGGATCCCGTGGGGGCGCCCATCTTTTATCGCGACGTGCCCCTGATGCCTTCTGAAACGGAAAAGGGCATCATCAAGCCTCTGGCTCCCAGTGCGCTCCACCTGGTGCAGTGGCGGCTGCGCGACATCGGCAAACCCGAGAGCCGCGTCGTGCTGAAGGAGATGCCCACCTGCGGCAATTGCCATTCGTTTTCCCTCGACGGCAAAACCATGGGGATGGATCTCGACGGCCCTGCCAACAACAAGGGGCTGTACGCGATCGTTTCCGTCAAACCGGAAATATCCATCCGCAATCAGGACGTGATCTCGTGGAGTTCCCTCCGGGATGATACGGCTTCGACTTCCCGCATCGGTTTCATGTCCCAGGTTTCGCCGGACGGCCGGTACGTCTTGACCAATTACCGGGGGCAGACAAAAGACCTTTCCACGGGCTACTTCACCGTGAATTTCAAGGATTACCGCTTCCTCCAGGTGTTCTACCCGACGCGCAGTATCGTCGCGTGGTACAACCGCGCCACGGGCCGAAAGCAGCCCTTGCCCGGCGCGGATGATCCGCGCTACGTACAAACGAACGCCGTCTGGAGTCCCGACGGCAAGTACGTGGTCTTTGTCCGGGCGGAAGCGAGGGACCCCTATCCCCCAGGCAATAAGATGCCCGAGCATGCCAACGACCCGGAGGAGCCCCAAATCCAGTACGACCTCTACCGGATTCCTTTCAACGGTGGCAAAGGTGGCCAGCCGGAGCCCATCGCGGGCGCGTCCCACGACGGCATGAGCAATAGCTTTCCCAAGGTTTCCCCCGATGGCCGCTGGATCGTCTTTGTGAAGTGCCGCAACGCGCAGTTGATGCGCCCCGACAGCCAGCTCTACATTGTGCCCGTGGAAGGCGGCGTGGCGCGGCGGATGCGCTGCAATACTCCCTTGATGAACTCCTGGCACAGCTTCTCGCCCAACGGCCGCTGGCTGGTTTTCTCCTCCAAGAGCCGTTCGCCCTACACGCAGATGTTTCTGACGCATCTCGACGCGGAGGGCAACGACAGCCCGGCGATCCTGATTGATAATTCCACCGCGGCGAATCGCGCCGTGAATATTCCGGAGTTTGTGAACATTCCGCCAAACGGCCTGGTGGCCATCAGCACGCCCGCCGTCGACGTGTATAAGGAAATCGACCGTGTGACCGCATTGGAAAACCAGGGCCAGATCGATGCGGCCATCGTCGGGTGGAAAGAACTCCTTGCCACCAATCCTGACGATGCCCGGCTGCACAACAACCTGGGCACCGCTCTAACCCGTGCGGGCCGACCCGCGGACGCGATCCCCGAGTTTCAGAAATCGCTGGAGCTGGACCCCGAGTTCCTCAGGGCTTACTTCAACCTCGGCCGCGCCCTGCTGGTGGCAGGACGGTCGGATAGCGCGATTCTCGCTTTCGAGAGGGGCTTGGAGTATGACTCTGAATCCGCCGATCTCCACTACCACCTGGGTCTTGCTTTGGCCAGCAAAAACCGCATCGATGAGGCCAGGGCACAGTTTGAAAAGTCTTTGCAAATTGACCCCAAGAATGCGAATGCTCACTTCGCCCTGGGCGTGGCGCTCGCCTCCAAAGGTAACGGGGATGCAGCAATCACGGAGTTTCGAGAAGCGCTGCGCCTGAATCCCCAAAACGAATTGGCGCACGTCAACCTCGGGGCGGCGCTAAAGGAGAAGGGCGACTTTGAGGGAGCGATAACGGAATATCGTGAGGCCCAGCGCTTGGACCCTAAAGACGAGATGGCGCATTACCATCTTGGCGCGGCGCTTGGGCACCAGGGCGACTGGGATGGCGAGGTCGCGGAGGAGCGCGAGGCGCTGCGCTTGAACCCGCAGGATCCAGAGGCGCATCGCGAGCTCGGCCTGGGACTGGCGAGGAAGGGCGACCTCGATGCGGCGATAGCGGAATACCGCGAAGCTCTGCGCTTGAATCCGAATGACGAAATTGCCCACTTAAACCTCGGATTGGCGCTAGTCAATAAGGGTGATTGGGATCGCGCCATTTCCGAGGAACGCGAAGCGCTGCGCCTGGACCCGAAGGACGCGACGGTTCACGTCTACCTCGGCGCCATGCTCGGACAAAAAGGTGATCGTGACGATGCCATTGCGGAGTACCGTGAGGCGCTGCGACTGAACCCCAGCAACCACCTCGCCCATTACGACCTCGGCGTGGCGCTCGAGAAGAAAGGCGACCGCGAGGGTGCCTTGCAGGAATATCGCGCCGCTTACGAACTCAATCCCCAGGCCCCCCCCTATCGGCGGGCCTACGAGCGCTTGTCGCAACAGGACAAACCGTAGGTGGCAAGACTTCCTAAGCCGCAGAGACGAGGAGGCGCAGAGATTTGGAAAATGGACGTTATTTCAATGCGTTTCGGTGTTCCAGCAACGAAGATTCCCCCTTCTTTCATGCCTCGTGGTGGTTGAAAACCGCAACGCTTGTCTTCCTACTGGCCTTCTGGCCTATTGTTCAGCGTCCCGCAAATTGTCAAACGGTTGAGGAACAGGAGGCTGCCCACTTCCGTGCGGGACAAGAGGCGCTAAGGCAAGGGGACCTTGCTCAGGCCACGAAAGAGTTTAAAAAAGTGCTGGAGCTCGATCCCAGCTTGTTCCAGGCGCGCGTCAACCTGGGCCTGGTCTATCACGCCCTCGGCGAATACAATCTGGCGGCGAGCAACCTGTCGACAGGACTGCGCCAAAGCCCCAACCTGCCGGGGCCCACCGTGATTTTGGGGATTGACTACCTTAAACTGGGCGAGATTGAAAAGGCCATCCCGGTTCTCCAGCGGGCATTGCGTTTGGAGCCTTCCAACTTGGAGGGGCACCAGGCGTTGGCGAGGTGTTACCTGGCGCGGGGGGACTTCCGGCAGACTGCGGATGAATATCGGGAACTGGCCAGCCTGAATCCCGACAAGGCGGAAGCCTGGTTTAAGCTGGGCCACGATTACTTGAATCTGTCCGCCCGTCTGGCGTTTCGAGGATCCCACGTGTATCTTGACTCACCTTGGGGCCATCGTTTTCTCGGGGATAACCTATTCCAACGCAATCGTTGGCGAGACGCGGCGGAAGAATACGTTGAGGCCCTTGCTCTCGAACCGGGAGAGCCCGGCCTGCACGTTTCCTTGGGCGAGGCCTATTTGCAGGCAGGCAAACCGGATCAGGCCGAGGCGGAGTTCCACCAGGAGCTCCAGCGCGATGCCCAGAGCGAAACGGCGTGGCTGGGCCTCGCGGAAATGCAACTGGTGAAGGGTCAGGCCACGGCAGCCCTGGAAGCGGTGGGCAAAGCATGGGAAGCCTCACCCGAGTTTATGGCTCTGCCACGAAGGTTCCCCACCGTGGAACTCGCTCGCGACGCCGCCAAGGCTTTGGTGGGGGACCTTCAAGCCGCCCCGGCAGGAGCTGCCAAGGATTTTCTCCTGGCGGGTCTCTACGCCTTGGCGGGAGACTCCGCTGAGGCCGACGAGCGATGGAAAGCCTTTCAATCAGACTTTTTGTCGTGGCAAAAGGCCCGGAGCGTCGGGGGCGTGGTTGAGGGCCCTTGTCCCACCCACCAGTATGCTGAGTGCGCGCATTGGCTGCAATCCCGCAAGCCTATGTCTCGCTCCGACCTCTTGTTGCTGGGGAAGACCCAATACACGTTGCAGCAGTACGGCAGCGCGGCGGAGGCCCTGGGGAAGCTGCTGCCGGCCACTGACAAGGTGAGCGCGGAGGCCAGCTACTGGTTGGCGCTAACCTACCAGGCGCTGGGCGCCGAGAGTTATGACCGATTGGAGGAGTCGTTTCCGGAGTCCTGGCGGACTTTGGAGCTGCGCGCGGAGGGCCTCAACCTGCGTGACGCCACGAACGACGCCATCCAGGAATATCAAGACGCCTTGCTGGTGCGTCCCGACGAACCAGAGCTGCATGAAGCCCTGGGAGAGCTTTTTCTGAAAAAGAAGACCTACGACGAGGCGCAGACGGAACTCGAAACCAGCCTGAGGCTTGATCCCTCCCGCGCCCACACTCTCTACCTGCTAGGGCGCTTGCACGTGCAAAAGCGCGAAAACCAAGAGGCCGTCCCTTACCTCGAGAAAGCGCTGCGCTATCAACCGGACCTTCCGGAAGCCTGCGGCTTGCTGGGGACCGCGTACGTGCGCCTGGGACAAGATGCCAAGGCGATCCCCGAGCTGGAAAAGGCCGTGGATATCGATTTCTACGGCGATATACACTACCAGATGTACGTGGCTTACCGTAAGTTGGGCAAGCTGGAGCTGGCCGAGAAGGCTCTGGCACGCTCACAGGAATTGCGCCGCGACTCGGCAGCGGCACACCAAGCCATGGTCAGCGGGGTAGAGAAGGTGGAATAGGGTTCCGATATTAAAGAAGGCGAAGAGGGCAACCACCCGCAATTTGGTCAAGTCATGCATCCCAGGCCCACCGTCAGGCCGTGCCGGCGAAACTTCACCGCCAAGCTCCCGTCCAGTTGTTGCTCCACCCGTACCCGGCCCCCTCGGAGTCCGGCACGAATATCGCCGTGGGCAGTCAGAATCAGATGGCTTGGCGAATTACTGCGAAATATGGGCAACTGAAAGGCTATCAATGCTCCGAATGACGGCAGGGAAACAATTCCCCCCGATCAGTCGCTTTGGAGACGCAGCGCGTTCCGCACCAGTTGCAGTTCTTCGAGGAGGTTGGTGCGTTGAAGGGGCGATGCTAGCAGGGGTCCGACCCCAGGGGAGGCTTCCTCCATTGCTGCCATCAAACGCTCCGCACCCAGCAGGGTGGCGCTTTCTATGATCGGAGCGGCGTCCAACTTGTGGACTGTGGAGGGATTGCTCGAGCAGTTTTGCAGCAGCGTGATGGCCTCGTCGACCTGGGTAGCGAAATTATTGGCGATCTTCCGGTAAGTTTCCAGGCTCAGTGAGTACTGGCTGATCACCTCCGATGAACCCATCAAAATGACCTTTTCCTGCCGGAAGACCTTCGTCACCCTTTCAATCAAGCGGGCGGGCCTGACGGGTTTCAGAATATACTCCTTGCATCCGAGCGCAACGGCTTGGGCGACAGTCTCCGGGTCATCTCGCACGGTGGCAACAATAGTGGGGAGCTTCTTCCAAGCCTCGTGTTCTCGCAAAGCACGGAGCAGATCCAGCCCGCTGGACTGCGGCATCATGATGTCGGTGATCACACCCTGAATGTCGGGGTCGGAACCTAACAGGCTCAATGCCTCGGAACCGTTCCGCGCCAGGACCACGGTATAGCCATGGCGGGTGAGAATTCCCGTCATGAGGATAGCCGTCACCGCATTGTCTTCTGCCACGAGGATTCTCATGCTGGTGGGTTTCCGGCGAAGATCCTCTGGGGTCCATCCCTGAGTACCACATCCCTCATCCGGCTGCGGGGCCCCGTCCCTCCTTATGCAGTTTTTTTCTCAAGATTGCGCAGTTCGTGCACCAGCCGATTGAGAGTGACTTCCAGGCCCGGCAGCGCGGCATCGGCGTCCTCGAACTTCCCTTCCTTTGCCATCTGCTCCAAGGTGCGCGCGGCGCCAAATGCCTCGGGCGCGGCAATATCTCCAACGGAACCCTTAAGCGTGTGCGCGGCCCTCTCCAACAAGGAGGCGTCACGCTGCTTAGCGGCATTGCGAACGCTGTCCAGAAGCTTGGGGCACTCCTGTAGAAACATTTCGATGATCTCGCTGCCCAATTGTTCGTCACCATCTAACCGGGACAGGAAACAGGATTTATCAAACACTGCTTGGGGGGGAAGCTCCGCCGGGGCGGCTGCGTCCGGTGGCGTTGCCACTCGTTGGATGATTTCAAACAAGGCACTGGCCCGAAGGGGTTTGGCAAGATAACCTTCCATGCCGGCGGCTCTACAGGCTTCCTCCTCGCTCGGCAGAGGGTGAGCCGCCATGGCGATGATCGGCAGGCGCCCCCCGGTTTGGCGCTCGATCTCCCGGATTGCCCGGGTAGCCTCCAACCCGTTCATGCAGGGCATCTCCGTATCCATCAACAGCAGGTCAAAGTCCTGCGAAGGCGCGTCCTGCATGGCGGCAAGAACCTCACAGCCGTCCGTAGCCACGGAAACCTGGTGGCCGCGCTTCTCCAGCAGGTGGGTCACCAGCAGGTGGGTCACCAGCAGTTGGCTCACCTCATTGCTCTCCGCCAGCAGGATACGCAGGGCGCGTCCGAGTTCCTGCGAGGAGCCACAGATCTTCGGAGGGGCATTTCCTGCCGCGGAGGTTTCCAGCGCTTTGACGACGGCCTTGACGAGGTGTGAATCCCGGACGGGCTTGGTGCAGTAGTCCACAATGCCCAACTCGCGGCAACGGGTGGCGTCACGCCCAGCATCCGTGGGAGGAAGCATCATCAGGATAGGAGCCCAGAATCCCGGGATGCGGCGCGCCTGTTCCGCCAGAGCAAATCCGTCGCCGCCCGGCATCTGCGCATCCAAAAGCGCCAGACGGAAAGGCGAGTTGGAATTCTGCGCCTCGCGGACCGCCGCAAGAGCCGCTTCCGCGCCCTCCACAATCGTGGGAACCATGCCGCGATGGCGCAACATATCTGCCAAAATCTCGCGGCTGGCCGCGTGGTCATCCACTACCAAAACCGGCACGTCGCGCAAGAGGTTGTTTGCCCCCTCACCCGGAGGCGAAGCCGCGCCTGCGGCCAAACCCAAGTGCACGGTAACGTGGAAGGTGCTTCCGCGACCCGGCCCGCTATCCACCCAAATGGAGCCTCCCATCATCTGTACCAATTCCGAGCAAATGGCCAGCCCCAACCCCGCACCCTCGAAGCGACGGGTCAAAGAACCACCCGCCTGCGTAAAGGCCTCAAAAACCATTTTGATCTTGTCGTCGGGAATTCCCACCCCCGTGTCGGCCACAGCGATGTGCAGCCCTACGTCCGTTTCCCGCTGCGACTCCACCCAGGCGCGAACCACCACTTCACCCCGCTCCGTGAATTTGATCGCGTTCTCCACCAAATTCGCCACGAGCTGCTTTAAACGCACCGGATCGCCCAATAGCGGGGACGGGATAGTAGGCTCCAGAGCGCAGGCCATCTCCAAACCTTTGCGATATGCCTGGATCGCCAGCGGACGAAGGGTTTCTTCCAACACGTCCGCCAGGATGAACGGGGTGGCCTCCAGTTCGAACTTCCCCGCCTCGATTTTGGAGAAGTCCAAAATGTGGTTGATCAACTCCAACAACGAGTCCGCCGAGGACTCGACAAGCTCCAGGTAGTGGCGTTGCTCGGAGTCCAGGTCAGTGGCGAGGGCGAGCTCGGTCATGCCGATGACCGCATTCATGGGCGTTCGGAGCTCATGGCTCATATTGGCAAGAAATTCACTCTTGGTGCGATTGGCCTCCTCGGCTGCCTCCATGGCTTTCCGCGTAGCAACCTCCACTTGTTTGCGTTCCGTAATGTCCTGCACGAGTTCGGCGATGCGCACCACTTCCCCCGCTGAGTCGTGGATGGGGAAAGTGCGGTCCCACACCCAGCGTACCGTTCCATTGGGACGAATGACGCGGTATTCCCACTCTCCCCGGCTGCGATGGGAAAGTTCCAAGCTACCCACAATAAGCGGGCGGTCATCCGGATGGATGCCTGCCAAAAACGAACGAGGGCTCGCGTACAAACTCTCGCAACTCCGGCCCCAAATCTTTTCGTAGGCGGGGCTGACGTAGAAAACCTTGTTCACCTGCGGATCGAACAGCAAGAAGACCTCTTCCACGTTCTCCGACAATTGCCGGAAACGCTCTTCGCTTTCCTGCAACATTTCCTCGGCGAGTTTGCGCTCCGTGATGTCTTCCACAATCCCGTCGTAATAGAGAATCTGACCATCCTCGCCGCGAATAGTTCGGGCGCTTTCCCGCACGAAGATCGCCGACCCATCCTGCTTTGACCAAATCGCCTCCAAACCCTTGACTTCCTCTTCCCGCGCCATCCGTTCGTGGAAGAGATGCCGGGGGTAAGTGGGCTCAAACCCGTGCTCTTCCAGGTTGCGTTTGACCAACTCATCCAGGCACTTGTAACCCAACATCTTCACGAGTGCGGGGTTTGCCACCAGGATCTGCCCCGTGGGGGTGGTGCGGTAAATGCCGACGGTAGCGTTTTCAAAAAGGCTGCGGAAGCGCTCCTCGCTATCCTGGAGGGCGGTTTCAGCGCGTTTGCGCTCCGTGATATCCGAAAGGAGGCCTTGCAGGTACTGGACGCCGTCCTTTTCATAAGCGCCCATGGCCCGTGCCCGCACCCAAATCCATCTTCCGTCTTTGCGTCGCCCCCGGTACTCCACATCGCGCGGCTGATGGTCCCGGAAGGCCGCCTGTAAAGTCTCCTTGATCGCTTGAAGATCATCGGGATGAATCGTGTGGGAGAAAAGTTCCAGGCCGCCGCGATAGAACTCGTCCGCGGTATATCCACTGAGCCTTTCGATATTGGGGCTGATGAAAACGATACCGCCTCGGGAATCGACCGTCCAGACGACATCGGGAATATTCAAGACGATGGAGCGGTATTTCTCCTCACTTTGGCGGAGCGCCTCCTCGGCTTGCAGGCGCTGGGTGATGTCGCGGGCGATGACGGCGCCCCCCACCACCTCCCCGCGAGGGTTTTTGAGGGGCGACATGCTCAGCGACACGGCAATCCGCCGCCCGTCCTTACTCATACGGACCGTCTCGAAATTGGTGATTCTCTCCCCCTGCTGAACCTGCTCGAGTAGATGGGAAACTTCATCGGAAAGGCCGGGCGGGGCGAGAATGGATGCAGGCTTCCCCACGATCTCCTCGGGGCGATATCCGTATAGAACTTCCGCGCCTCGGTTCCAACTAAGAATCGTGCCCTGTGGCGAAACGCCCTCGATGGCGTCGTTGGAGGATTCCACGATGGCAGCCAATTGCGCGCGAGTTTCCTCCGCTTGCTTGCGGGCAGAGATGTCCTGCCCAATGGCCACAAAGTGACGAATCTCACCGGACGTGCGGCACACCGGCGTTATGGTCAATTCCTCGTTATAGAAGGTCCCGCCCTTATGGCGGTTAACAATCTCGCCTCGCCACACCCGCCCAGACAGGATGGTGGTCCACATGTCGCGGTAGAACTCTACGTTATGCTTGCCGGATCTGAGCAGGCGGGGATTCTTGCCGATGACCTCCTCCAAGGTATAGCCCGACATGGCCACGAAGGCAGGATTGACCCACAGGATGTTGCCGTCGCGGTCAGTAATGACGATTCCGACGGCAGCCGCCTTGAGAGCGGCGGCTTGCAATCGGACCTGCTGTTCCACTTGCTTCCGCTCCGTCACATTGCGGACGATGCCCTGCGCCCCCACTGCCTTTCCGTCCTCATAGAGCAGGCGGCCGCGAACCTCCACGGCCACTCGGGCCCCGTACTTCGTGATGAGTTCAAGTTCAGTGTCTCGAAGCGCCTCCCCCCCCACCGCGCTGTCCACTGCTCGGCGCACCAGGTCCCGGCACTCGGGAGCGACGATCTGTGCCATATTCATGTGCAGCAATTCTTGCCGCGTGTAACCCAGGAACCTCACGGCCGTATTGTTCACCGAGGTGAAGTTCCCCTGAAGGTCACGCGTATAGACTATGTCAATGGCGTTTTCGAGCAGGTCGCGGTAACGATCCTTTAGCGCCGCCCCGCGTCGCAGCCATTCCCGAATCTCCGAGGTCTTCGCCCGCACTTGCTTTCGCAGGATGATCGCCCAGGCGGCCGCGGCAAGCATCAAGGCGCCCATCAATCCCAGCAAGTTGCGCGTCCGCTGGAGGTTCCACCACGGAGCCTTTTCCAGCACCTCCACATCTTGGGGGGAGCGAACCAACAGGCGGAACGCCGGGGGAGCTCCGTTTTCCTCCCCCAACATTTGACAAACCCCAGTGATCCGCATGCGGCTTCCCACCTCCAACCGGCTGAGCGCCGCTTTGGCCCCTTCCCCGAGCACCCGGGCCCGGAAGGCCACCTGGCCCGACACCACCAACAACGCGGGAGGATCGCCTTCCGTAATCAACTTGAACATCCGGCCATGCACCCGCACCAGCGAACTGTCATAGTTCCCCTGGAGGGCCTCCTCCACGGAGATGTCAACCGGCAGCGGCGGGGGCCCACTGGCGAGCTTGTGGAACTCCGCATCCTCAAGCTTTCTGGAACCCACCCCCAGGGCCGGGAATCCCCACACTTCCACCGCGTCACCTGGCTGGACAGTCGTCGGCTGGGACGTTTCCACCGCAAGGCTCTCCGTCGCATCCATGATGTACAGCGAGCTGAAAGGCTTCTGCAAAGTCACGATTCCGCGGACCTTTACCCGGTGGCCAGAGGTGGTTCGCGCGCTCAACCTGGCAAGGTCGCGAATCGATTCCACGGGGGGAGATTTTTCCGTGAGTGGACTCAGTTCCAGGACTCGGACAAAACTGACGTCTTGGGCATAGATGGCAACTCCGATCATCTGATGTTTCGCATTGAATAAGACCCCGCAAACGCCTCGAACGCGGATTTTGGAATCAACCAGTTCGGTCAGCGCGCTCTTGGGGTAGTTTCGCACGGAGATCCTGAAGCGGCCTGACCCTATGGCCAGGGAAAGGATGAGCTTTTTCGAAGGCTCTTCAATTTGAGTGGAATGGACGATGCCCGTGATTTCAACCCAATTGCCGTCTTCCCGCCCTAAGGCTAGTTCCTCAATGCGAGGACGTCGCGGCTCCGGTAGCGGCGCGCGGCCGAGAACGCGAATCTCCGGCTTTTCTACCACGTTAGCAAATAACCCATGGCCGGTAACTCCCTTAACTTGCACAAGGTCGCCGACCGTAAGGCCAAGGTCTTCGTCCAACGCCTCAACATAAATGCCATCCGTGGAATCCTGGACAAAAAGCACCTTATTGCCTTCTAGAGTTGTAGGCCCGTCATAAAAGGTAACCACACCGCGAACTCGCACCGGCCACCCCAGGTCGGCCTCTTTGTCCGAGAGCGCGCGAATGTCGCTAACCCGGGTTATGACGGGGAAGGAATGAGGTTTCGCAGCGGTGGAGCTCGGCTGTCCCCACATTTGCCCCAGTCCTACAGACAAGAGTAGGCAAGAGAGAATTGTAAGGCGTCTTGGCGACGACCGATTATTCATCGCAGCAGTTGCGCTTTCCTGCTTCTTGGTTCCAGATCCGCCGGAGTTTTGCAGTCGGACCGCCGCGCGGCCGCCCGTGGGCTTCCAGGCCTCTCCCAGCAGACTGCCGGCCTCATCGCAGGAACTAAAGCCTGGTGGGAGCTCTCGGGTGAAGCAGAGAAAGCCCCCCGGACAGGCGTATGAAGCCTTCCTCTATTTTTTCGGCAGATTGCGCGATAACTTGATGGGAATATTAGGACGATTTGCGCATCGGGGCGGGAAGCAGTAGGCAGCGAGCACCCGTTGCGAGTCCCGGCAAGCCGGGATAGGCCGTAGGCGGAAAGCGGGAGGTGGGCAGCTTTCTGTAGCGGCCGGATTTACAGGTTGCGGAAAAACGCTCCAATGCTGTTCCTCCGGAGCCCATCCGCTGCCTCTCAGGTAGACTTCACCTGTTCGGCCGGTCCGCGGCTTTTCGTTTCAAGAGCGGATGAACCACAGAGCTTCAAACCAGGTTTGCGCTACGCCTGCTTCCCACCATGCGCCACGCGCCTAGCGCCCAGGTTGAATCGTCATCCCAGGTTGCGCAGTGGGCGGTGGTTGCGGTGGCTTCAAAGCGTAGTTGTGGAGGGACCCGCCCACGCCCACGCCGATATGCACGATGGAAACCCAGCGCTCCAAGCTATGGTGGCCGGTGCGATGGAAGAGATAGGAAACGCCGATCGAGGCCGCCGTGCCGGCAAGTTCAATTCCCACAAAAAGCGGCCGGTTATCCACAATGGAATTGGAAAGCAGCCATTCGTCATTCCCCTGATCGCGCAAGTGCCGGGTGGAAGCGTAGTCCAGCATGCGTGCGGCGCCGACGCCGGTGAAAAGGTAGATGTTTTCGGTGTCCCAGAACTTGTGCGGCTGCGCCGGGGTTTTCGAGTTGGCTGGCGGCTTGGCCGTGGCGGGTGCGGTCGCTGGCGTCCCCGGATTCTCCTGCGCAAACAATCCCCCGCTGCCCGCCAGGACAAAAGCCAACAAGAAAAGGTTGTGGATTCTTTTCATGGGACGGATTTTAATTGCATTTGCCGACGCTGGCCATTATTTTCCGCAAGGCGCGCGCGCTTACTTTCCGGGAGCGGCGGGCAGTTCGTCCCCTATTGACAGCGAAGAACCGCGGACCTGCCGACCAGGTCCGCGCTGCGCTTGCTCACAAGCACTTCAGCAATTCATCCAAGGTTTTCTGGATACCGGCATAAGGATCGCCCGGGCCGTCGAATTCAATCGAGTAGACTCCCCGGAAGCCCGCCTTTTTGGCAATCTCCATCGCTCGGGGGAAGTCGTAGGCCGTCTCCTTTCCGTCCGCGTCGAATTCCAGGCCCTTGGCGTGGCACACGGTTTGCGCGTAGGGGAAAAGCATCTTCAATCCCTTTTCGCGCGTGGGTTCATCAGGAAAGTTGGCGAAGTCCGGCAGCGCGCCGATGCGTCCGGGGCCGACGAGCTTGAAGAGCTTCACCAATTCTTCCGGATGCTCGGTGCCGAAGCTGTCGTGATTCTCTACGATCACATGGACACCCCTGGCTTGCGCGTAAATCGCGAGCGCCTTGTAAGACTCGGCGGTGTGCGCCAGGTTCTTGGGGTCCACCTTGCCGGGACCGACACGCACCGATCTCACCCCCAGCGCGTGTGCCACGTCCACCCACGGCTTCGCGGCGTCGAGGGCCGCGATGCGCTTTCCCCGGTCCGGGTCGGAGAACGTTCCGTCGCGCCCACACTCCTTGATATCCACGGGGATATTCACGATGGTCGAACGCGTGTGCACCAGCGCGTACTTGATCTCCCGCAAATAGGCCGAATCTGTGGACCCAAAATGCGAGGTGCAAAACTCAAAGTGATGCACCTTGTACCTGTCGACGATCAATTCGGGGAAATCGAGCAGCGCCAGCATCGGGCCGGGCAGGTTGAAATCGCTGCCGCGCGTCGCGCGGAAGTAGTTGTGTAGACTCCAGGTGGAAATGGAGATTCGTTCCAGCTTGGCGGAGGCGCTGGCGGCCGCGTGCGTCTGCGCGGCAGAGGCGAACGGACTCGTACCGCGTCCGAGTCCCCCCGACGCGGCGCCCGCAGCGAGTCGCGCCAGGAAATCACGTCGCAACATCACGCCTCCCCCAGCACCGGGCAGTAGGCAGTAGGCACCAGGCACTTGGCCTTCTGCCTTGCGTTTTTCGCCCTCCACTGCATTGCAACACCGTATTTGTCTTTCTAACGAGGATCCTCGAACGCACAGGTTTTCACTCTTGCCCCTTGCCTTTCCTTTGCGGCTCCCAAGCGTTACACTGGCTGCTTCCTGCCGACTGCCTACTGCTTACTGCCTGGTGCCTTCCGCTCTCCGCGGACCACCCGGAAGCCGTAGTCCGCGTATTGAAAGTCCGGGGGGATACTGGAGCGGGCGGCGACGCGGCTCACCTTGACGTGGTGCCGCCAGGAGCCTCCCCGCGAGGCTCGGCGCTCGCCCGCCGCGGGTCCCGAGGGATTGTGACTCGCTGATTGCGCGTAGTAATCCGCCCTGTACCAATCCGCGCACCATTCATGCACGTTTTCACAGAGATCGTAAATACCATAGGGATTCGGCGCGCCGCCCCCCACGGCCAAGGGTCCCGCCACTTCCCCGCCCCAGCGCTGCTGATATTCGGCGCGCCCTTGCGGCGGGTCGTCGCCCCAGGGATAGAGCCGACCCTCTTCGCCGCCGCGCGCGGCGCGCTCCCATTCCGCCTCGGTAGGCAGGCGATACTGGCGGCCGGTCAAGCCCTCCAGCCACTGGCAGTACTTCTGCGCTTCGAACCAACTGACGGAGACCACCGGCTTGTCAGCATCGTCGAAGCCGGCCTGCTCCCAGTTGGGCGGCGCCGGATGCCCGGTGGCTTGCAGGAAGAGGGCAAAGTCCCGGTTGCGTACCTGGTAAATCGCCATCTCAAAAGCATCCACCCAAACGCGATGGACGGGGCGCTCCTCATCGCGGCCCTGCTCACAACCCATCAGAGAATCCCCGGCGGGGACCATCACGCAGGCGGGTTCGATGATTCTCTCAGAAGCTTGATTGCGGCGGGTGGCACTCCGCTCATCGGGTGGTGGAACCATGGGGCGGACTCCGCGGAAGAGGTGTCAGGTATCAGGTGTCAGTTAAACCCCAACGCCTGATACGTGACGCCCTATACCTGTCGCTTGCATCACAGAGGTGTTGGATTCCAGGTGCCAAGCGCCAACAAAACCCTGACACCTGCCACCTGGCACCTTCTCGCCGAGTTACTCCGCCTGGTAGGAGGCCAAGTACTGCTTCAGGACGGTGTCGTTGATCTTCAATTTGCCGGAGCGGAGGTACTGGTCCTTAAGGTTCTGGCGATAGATTTCAAATTGCAGGTCGCGTTTCTGGCCCAGCAACTCCTCGCGGATCTGGTCACGCTGGGCGGGGAAGTCCGCTTCATTGGCGGGTGTGTGCGAGACCACTTTGAACAACACCTGGTTGGTGCCGACGGGAATGACGCCGCTCACTTGCCCGGGGTTAAGCGTGAAGGCCTCGCTCAGTTGGGTGCCACTGCCCACCCCTTCCACGTATTCGTTCTCACTGAAGTCATTGCTCTCTTTGGAAGTTAGCCCCAGGGACTTCGCCGCCTTGTCAAAGTCCTGCGTCTTCGCCAGGTTCGCGAGTTTCTTGGCTTTGTCCTGAGCCAGCGCAATGGACTGGTCGTGGCGATAGTCTTCTTCCACTTGCGCGCGCACTTCCTCGAGCGCGGGAACGTGCTCGGGAACAATCTGGGCCAACTGGATAATCGCTTCTCCTTTAGGAACGGAGACGGGCGTGCCGACTTCGTTCAGGCGAAGCTGGAAGGCCAGGTTCTCAAACGCATCGGTTTTGCCAAGGTCGGCAATCGGCTGGTTGTATTTGAACAGCGGCGACTCCTTGGGCTCCAGTCCCGCCTTGCGGACGATGTCGTCAAACTGCTGGGGGTTCGCTTTGAGCTGCGATTCCAGGCTGCCGGCCAGTTTTTCCTGGGCGTCGGCCACCCGCTGCTTCTCCATATCCACGCGAATGGAATTCTTCACCTCGTCAAAGGACTGCAAGTGCGCAACCTGCTTGTCTTCGACTTTGAGGATATGGATGCCGTACACGGTTTTGACCAGGCCGCTCACTTCACCAGGCTTCAAAGAAAAAGCTATATTGTCGAATTCCGGCACCGTCTGCCCATGAACAAGCCAACCGAGTTCACCGCCCGCCTGGGCCGTGGTGTCTTCGGAGAATTTCTTGGCCAGGTCGCCGAAGTCGCCGCCCGCCCGGACCTGGTTCAGCACATCGGCCGCCGTCTTCTCAATCGTCGCCACTTCCGCCGGCGTCTTGCCGGTGGTCTTAAAAAGGATGTGGGCAACCTTGACGCGGTCGGGCACGCGGTAATCGGAAAGGTGCTGGGCATAGTACTCGCGCAATTCCCCCTCACCCACCTTCACTTGCGCTCGCACCTGGTCGGGATCGATCACCACATAGCGCACCTGGCGTTGCTCGGGAAGCTTGTAATGGGCAGGGTCTTTCTTGAAGAACGCTTCCAGGGCTTCCGGCGTCACCTTAACATCCTTGAGGAACTGGCTGGGATCAATGAGCACATAGTCGATCTTGGTTTTGGTGTTGCGATGGCGGAACTGCGCCAGGACCTCCGCGGGCGTCACCTGCACTCCGTCGGTGACGACGCTGCGGATTTTCTCCTCCAACAGACTGTCGCGCAACAAGCTTTCAAACTGGGCAAGGGTCTTGCCGTAGTTTTGCGCCACCAAGTCCGCGGCGCGGTCAGTGCCCACGAAGTTTCCATCCGGGTACAACCAAGGGATCTTCTGGAAGGTCTTCAGCACCTCTCCGTCGGAAACCTCCACTCCCATTTTCCCGGCCTGCTGTAGCAAGATCTGTTCGATCACCATCTGGTCAAGAACGCTAGGCGCCACCAGGGGCACCATGCGCTTGTCGAAGCCCATGGGTGAGTTCTTAAACCGGTCGCGGATGGTTTGGTCCAGCTCCGCACTGGTAATGGTGTTGCCGCCGATCGAGGCCAGCACATTGCTTTCGGGGCGAGACGTGTCGCCGCTCGGCAGGGGCGCCATCACCACCACCATGCTCAGGGAGACGATGCCCAGGAAGAAGATGAGCAGGTATTTCTTTACTGCCTCTTTGTTTTTCCGAAATAAGGCAAACATGAATGCTCCTGCAATTTGGCCGAAACCTTTTCATTATAGAAGAGATGCGTCAATCGCGGCAAGACCAGGGTATTCTCGCGTGCGAATCCTCACTTGCCGCCGCGCAGAACCGCGTCGATGGCTTGGAAGTAGGCATCGTCGGAGGGCAGTCCGACCACCATCTTTCCATTGAAGAACAAGGTGGGGGTTCGATCCACGCCCACGCGCTTAGCTTCCGCCGCATCGCGTTCCACGCGGGGGAGCGACGCTTTGGCATCGAGGCAGCCGGCCAGTTGCACGCGGTCCA